>Ga0247727_10003008_pt1 | contig 37879 bp, 31 predicted proteins | sample WisWelCaveWW1625_FD_202498 | JGI IMG/M metagenome (GOLD analysis project Ga0247727, IMG submission 202498) | Biofilm microbial communities from Wishing Well Cave, Virginia, United States - WW16-25 | ecosystem: Environmental > Aquatic > Deep subsurface > Groundwater > Cave microbial mat | place...
ATTTTCGGATGGGGGAAAATCGAGGCTGGATTGCGCGGCGGAGATCTCAATTCGGTCTGTGCGCAGAGTCTGCTTCTGCTGGTGGGAAGCGGTGCGCAGGCTGGTGCGGTAGGCAAGATCGCGCGGGTCCAAGGCCGCCGGCGAGACCGTTGAAGCGGAGTCCGGCGCAGAGAAATGATGCGGAGACGGCGAATCTCCCCGGGCTGGGTCCGGGGTGGAATCGGCACGGGTCCGGCGCGCCCGGTAGGACTCGAGGCGGTGGGAAACCTCCTGTCGCCACTGCGGTGCGGACGAGGGCCCTGGCAGGACCGGAGCACGCGGCGGGGTGGCCGCGGAAGCACGGAGTTCGGGTGGCGCGGGGGATGCCGCAGGAATCTCCAACAATGTGTGGCAGGCCCCGCAGGCTAACGCGCTGCGACGGTTGGGAGCGGCGCATTGCGGGCATGGCAGGAGAGCGGATTGAAGCTGTGTCGGGGACATTTCCAGTAAAGGGCAGTTCGCATCTTAACAACTCGGGGGAAGGGAGAGCCGGATGGCCCGGACGGATGTGGCGAATCCGACAACGGGGAAGCAGGAAAAAGCGGCGGGAAAGGAAAGCGAGTCTTGCCCAGGAGCCAGGCACGTCGCAAGGCGCTCGATTGAAGGCCGAGGGAGTGCGTGCTAGGCTAGCGTTCTTTTCTCAATCCGATGCGCACCACCGCGAGATGAACCGCCGCCGGAAAGCGGGCCCAGTCAAATAGCAAATGCGAGACTCGCAGACAGAATGGAAAGGGAGAGCGCGCCGAAAGCGATGGGCGGGAGTGCTGTTGTTGGCCATCCTCTGGCCAGCCACGGGGAGGGGGCAGAGGCGAGCGCCCGCAGGGCAAGCCGGCAGACCGGGGGGGGGCGGGGTGGTGGAGCTCGAAGCAATCGAGCAGCGTACTGAGGGAAAAGTGTTCTACGCCGAGGGCGATGTGAACATCCGGTACCAAGACATGCGCCTGCGTGCCGATCACGTGGAATACAACTCCGAAACCGGGGAAGCCGCGGCGCGAGGAAACGTGCGGTTCGAGCGCGGAAGCCAGCGACTGGAAGCGGATGAAGCCAGATATGACGTGCGAAAAGGGACGGGGACGTTCCTGCGGGTGCGTGGAAGCATACGCGTGGAGCGCGAAGCCAACGCCAATGTGCTCCTGAGCCCGAACCCGTTTTCGTTTGAAGCTCGTACCGTGGAGCGCGAGGCCGACGGGAGCATTGAGGTGCGCCACGCGTGGGTAACAGTATGCGAGCCCGGGAAGGAGATCTGGAGGTTTCACACCACGCGCGCGACCATCCGGATGGAACGGAGCGTGCGGCTGGAAAACGCGACCTTCCGGCTGCTCGATGTCCCGGTGCTGTACCTGCCCGTGGCCAGTATCGGGGCGGGAGGGAAACAGCGTCATACCGGGTTCCTGGTGCCGCACTTCGGTAACACCTCGCGGAAGGGCTTTGTCATTGGCGATTCGTTTTACTGGGCGCCGTCGGAATGGATGGACCTGACGCTAGGCGCAGAATACCTGAGCCGGCGAGGGCACGGGCACGGAGCAGAGCTGCGGGCGCGGCCGTGGGAAAACGTACGGTTGAATGCGAGCTACAACGGAGTGAATGACCGCGGGCTGCCCGGGCCGGCCGGAGTGCGGATGCCGCAGAGCGGACACGAGAGTCATCTGGAACTGGACGCGTACCTGGCGGGGGGCTGGCGAGCGACGGCGGACATCAACCAGTTGACGTCCCTGACCTTCCGGCTGGCGTTTGCCGAGACGTTTGCGGAGGCGGCACGCCCGGAGGTGAGAAGCACCGCGTTTGCGACCAACAATTTCCGGGGCTTCAGCCTGAATTTTTCGACGTTCAATTACAAAAACTTCCTGAGCGCGGCGCCGGAAACGGCGGTCGTGCTGCGTGCCGCGCCGGGCGCTCGCCTCTCGAGCGTGGAGCAGGCGCCGTGGAGAAAGGCGCCCCTCTATTTCGGATTTCACATCCTGGCCGACGCCGTGCACCGCAGCGACCCGGGGCTGGAAACGGCCGCGGCTGTGCAGCGCACAGAAATTGCGCCGCGGGTCACGCTGCCGCTGCGCTGGGGGCCGTGGCTGGGGGTGAGCACCACGGCCACGCTGCGCACCACGCGCTACGGTTCCCAGCTGCTGGCCGGGACGGTGGTGGGGGATTCGCTGCGCCGGACCACGGGAGAGGTAAACGTGGATATCCGGCCGCCGGCGGTGGCCCGCGTGTGGAACACCGCGGGGGGAAAATGGAAGCACACCGTGGAGCCGCAGGCGACCTACCGCTTCGTCGACGGGGTGGATGATTTCGGAAAGTTCCTGCGCTTCGACGAGCACGATACGCTGACGGACACCAACGAGCTGGAGTACGGTTTCACCCAGCGGTTCTATCGGCGCGGCAACGGGGAGACGCAGGCGCGGGAGATGGCCAGTTGGCGGATGACGCAAAAGCATTACTTCGATCCCACCTTCGGCGGGGCCATCGTGCCGGGGCGGAGAAACGTGTTCCAGGCGCTGAACTCGGTGACGCCGTTTGCCTTTGCCGACGGCCAGCGGAATTTTTCACCGCTGGTGAACGATGTGCGGCTGACGCCCGGCGGGCGGTACGACGCGCAAGTGCGCTTCGACTACGACACGCAGCGGGGAAAAATCCTCTCCTTTGGCACGCTAGTGAAAATGCGGCCGTACCGGGAATCCTTTATCACGCTGGCGCACTTTGCCACGCGGGGCGGCACGATCCTGCAGCCGAAGTCACATCAGGTGCGGGCGCTGGTGGGGTATGGAGAAATCCACCGGCCGGGGATCAACGCGTCGTTCGGGTTCAGCTACGACGTGCGCGAAAGATTTGCGCAGAACCAGGTGGCGCAGGTGAGTCTCAATGGGGCGTGTTGCGGGATCGGATTCGAATACCGGCGGCTGGCGCTGGGAGCGGTGCGCAGCGAGAACCAATTCCGCGTGGCGCTGATGATCGCCAATATCGGAACCTTCGGAAACCTTCGCAGGCAGGAAAAGATTTTCTGAGCGCGGCCCGGAGCGAGGCGGCTGGATGAGCGGCGAAGCCCTATCGAGTATGCCCATCGAAAAAGTGGGGCCGATGATCCGCGACGGCAAGGTGTCGCCGGTGGAGATGGTCGAATCCGCGCTGGCCGAAATCACAAAGCGCAACCCAGAACTGAATGCATTCCTAAGGATTGTGGAAGAGCAGGCCCGGAGGGAAGCGCGTGCGGCCGAGCGGGAAATCAGTACAGGCAGGTGGCGAGGTCATCTGCACGGAATTCCCATCGCCGTGAAGGACAATATCTACCTGCGCGGCGTGCGGACGACAGCGGGGTCGAAAATCCTGCAAGACTTCGTGCCGGAAGAAGACGCGGAAGTGGTGAAGTGCCTGAAGCGAGCCGGGGCGGTGATCGTGGGGAAAACCAACCTGCACGAATTTGCCTACGGGGTGACCAGCGAGAATCCGCACTACGGGGCGGTGCGCAATCCCTGGGATACGGAACGCATTCCCGGCGGGTCGAGCGGAGGATCGGCCGTGGCCGTGGCCACCGGGATGTGCTGCGCGGCGCTGGGAACGGATACGGGGGGAAGCATCCGGATACCGGCAGCGCTGTGCGGCGTGGTGGGATTCAAACCGGCCTTTGGACAGGTGGCCGTGGAAGGGACAGTTCCGCTGGCCGGGAGCCTGGACCACGTGGGGCCCCTCACGCGGACAGCGCGGGATGCCCGGATCGTGTACCGGTATATCCAGTATGACCCGGAACGGGACCAAGCCCTGGAGAAAGGCAAGCTGCCGCAGTTCGAGCGAGACTGGGAGCGAATGGCCAGGGACGGCGAGCCCGAACCGGAGCGAAGGGTCCGGATCGGAGTGCCTCGGGAATACTTCTTTGACCGCGTGGAGGAGGAAGTGAAACGACTGGTGGAATCCGCGGTGGCAGAGATGGAGGACCTGGCCGACGGGATTGTGGAGATCCCGCTGCCGCGCATCGCCGAGTGGGACGAGGCGAGCACAACCATCGCGCTGGTGGAGGCGGCCGAGTACCACGCGCAGCAGGGCTGGTATCCGCAGAGGGCGGACGAATACGGGGAAGACGTGAGGAAGCGGCTGGAAATGGGGATGAAAGTCAGCGGGGTGGAATTGCAGCGGGCCTGGCAGGCGCGGAAGGTGGCAAGGGAAGAGATGATGGGAGTGCTGTTGAGGGATGTGGACGTGCTGGTGGCGCCGACAACGCCCCTGGCGGCACCGCGCATCGGGGAAAAGACGGTGCGGATTGCCGGCCGGGAAGAGGCGGTGCGAGGGGCGCTGATCCGTCCGAACCGGCCCGCGAACCTGGTGGGATGGCCGGCAGTGAGCGTGCCGTGCGGGTTCACCGAATCGGGGCTGCCCGTGGGGATGCAACTGATCGGACCTGAAGCGGGTAAAGTGCTGGGACTGGCCCGGGCATTGGAGATGAAGAGAATGGGAAATCAGCACAAAGGAGCGAGGGTATGAACAGGCGAATGAGCCGGAGGCACGCGATCGGGGTGCTGTGTGCTGCGCTGCTGTGCAGCATCGCGGCCGGGGCACAATCGGGGCCGCCGGCCAGCAGCAAACTGAGCGTCCTGCTTTCGAATGATGATGGGTACGATGCGCCGGGGTTGAAGGCGCTAGCCGAAGCGTTCCGCGGGGTGGCGGAGGTGACGGTGGTGGCGCCGGCGGACAACCAGAGCGGGAAGGGTCACAGTATCACCACTGCGGGCAATCCGATTATGGCCAGCGAACGAAGGCAGGCCGACGGGGGCGGGTGGTACGCGATCGAGGCAACGCCGGCGACGTGTGTGATGATGGCGCTGGAAACGCTGATGGCGAAAAAGCCAGACGTGGTCATCAGCGGAATCAACCGCGGGGAAAACCTGGGCATTGTGGTGTACTACTCGGGAACCGTGGGCGCGGCGCGGGAGGCCGCCATCTCCGGCGTGCCGGCCATTGCCGTCTCCATGCAGGGAAACGACCCGAAGGACTACGCGGCCGTGGCGGCCTACGTGCGAGAACTGGTGGAAAAGCTGCACGCGGACGGGGCGCTGAAGCCGGGGCTGTTCCTGAATGTGAACGCGCCGACCGGAACGCCCCGGGGAGTAAAAGTGACGCGGCTGAGCATGAGGAAAACGACGGAGATTTTCGAGCGCCGAGCCACACCGCGCGGAAGGCCCTATTTCTGGCCAGACTGGAAGCCACTGGAGGACGATGCCGAAGGCACCGACGTGTGGGCCCATACACGGGGATATATCAGCGTAACCCCGCTGAAGCTGGACACGACAGCGATGGAACAGAAGGCGGAACTGAAGAGTTTGGAAAGAGACGCAGGAAGGAGAGAGAAATAGAGATCAGAAATCAGAAACCAGAACGCGAGACTCAGAACTCAGAATCAACTCATCCGAAGGAAGCAAGAGATGGATTCGCGCCCGGAAAACGCGCGGGAATGGGTGGTGAGAGCCATCGGGCGAGAAGGAAACCCAGCGAACCGGCCAACAGGCCGGCGAAAACATCGGCGACGTAGTGGTAGCGTCCATAGACGGTGGCCACCAGCAAAAGGAAGTAGAAAGGCAGGAACAGCCAGAACAGAAGGCGCGGGAAAACCGGGACGAGAAGAGGAGCCGCAGAGGCGGGCAGCCCTGCGGTTTCCGTTTTGCGGGGGTCGGAACGCCCGGAAAAATACCAGGAGCAGAGAACCGCAACGGTCGCGCCGGAAACGTGGGCCGAAGGGAATGCTGCGCCGTGGACCCGGCCGAACCGTTCGATCCAATCCATGAGGGCAGTGACCGGGCCGCCCTGGAGTGGCCCGGAGAAGCGGGCCGCCAGCGTGTGGTAGGGGCCTTCGATGGGCAGGAAAATTGCGCAGATGTATCCGGGGTAGTAGGCCATGGCAGAGGCCAGCATGAGGAAGCGCAGTTCCAGGAAACGGCGATGAAAGGAAAACCAAGCGCCCAAGACCAGCGGGTACAGGTAATAGGTGAAATAGGCGAACTGCATGGCGTCGTTCAGCCAGGGTGAGGCGAAGCGCTGGAGAACCAACGCAGGCTGGAAGCCGAATAGGGCGTAATCAAAGGCCAAGAGATATCGGTCGAACCAACCGGGATGGACCAGGCGCACCAGGCGCCCCAGCTCTTCGAAAAAGAACAGGAACAGCAGCAACGGAGACCAGTGGCGGAAGAAATGCAACCCAGGAGAAGACCAGCGGCGAGCAGCGGCGGCCAGGGAGACAACGCCCGCCGCAATCAGCAGATGCGCAGTAAACAAACTGCCGGCCATCGGCAAGGAGCCCGGGAAGATCAGAATCAACGAATTGAGAAGAGCAAGATACGCGAGGGTCAGGCGATCGAGGGAATCGCAGGAACTCCACAGCGAACGCGCGCCAGCCGGCCGGCAGGAGGAGACGGGCGCGCTGGTGGTGAGGGGCTTTGCGGGGGCAGACATTCCGCGGGTCCTCAGCCGGCCCCCGGTTCGGAGAGACAGGCGCAGTCCCCGGACTCGACCGAGGAATTACAAGTCGCGGCATCCGGCCGGGTGTGATGCTGTTCTCCGGGCGCTTGCGGTGCAGGTGGTTGCGCCAATCTTTCCTCGCAGCCTGAAGAAAGGGATGCCCAGCGCAGGATGGGCCAGCCCTGGCGGCGGGCGCGGAATTCCAGCAACGCGTCGGGATTGACGACAGCAGGGAAGCCAACGGTTGCGAGCATCCAGCGGTCCGTGAAGCCATTGGAATAGGCATAGCAGCGCGCCAGGTCGAGATGGAGCGCCAGGGCCAGCCGCTTGATGGCCCGCGCTTTCTCCGGGCCGCACACTGCCGGACCGGCAAGCCGGCCCGTGAAGCGGGTGTTGCGGATTTCGAGCTGATTAGCAGCGAAGGACAGCGAAGCGCGGTTCGTGACGAGCTGGGCGGACAGCGGGCTGAGGACAGCCGAGGCCAGCGGATCGAGGGAGCCGGTAATGACAAGAATGCGGTGCCCGCGGGCAGCATGCCAATCCATACGGGCCAGGGCGTCGCAATAGACGGGCGGAGGGTGGCGGAGCAAGGAGGCGGCAAAGTCGGCGAGTGTGGAGGCAGGAACGCCGGCGTAGCAAGCTTTGTTGGAGTGCGCGGCGGCAAGCGGATCGCGCCCAGCCGAGGCCAGGAAGCGGACCAGCCAGCGGGCGGCGGCAACCGCACCGAGGTAATTGTGCCACCGGAGGAATCTCCGGAAGCGCCGCTCCAGAGAAGGCCCAGGAAGCAGCGTGCCGTCGAGATCGAAAAAGGCTGCAATGCTCATCGTGTGTCCGGCTATTTCATGGTGGACCATGTTTGATTGATTCCCCCTGCCCCGTGAAGGGGAACTGCTAATAGTTCAGTCCACTGAACAACGCTAAGCGGCGCGGTTGAGGGGCCGAGCTGCGACCGAACCGGGCGCCGCGCGAACCGATGGATCGAACGCCGTCAGGTAACTGCCGCCTTCCCACAGCACGGGCAGGGCGCGGAGAATGCAGAAGGCCACGGTCAGGCCCACGAGCCAGGGAGAGGCTGAGAAGAGGAAGGCTGCCCAGGCAATTCCAAGCGAGTGGGAGCCGGCCGCGGAATGGACCCATAACTGAAGGCCGAGACAGACGAAGCAGAGGCACTTGAGGGCGCCGTATGCGCCGCGACTGAACCGAGAGGCCACCAGGGCGCGGCCCACAGGGGACTGCACCATCGAATTTTCTCCGAAGCCGGTGCGGCCGGAGGGGGCGGCGAGTTCGCGCAGGAAATCCGTGGCCGTGCCGCGGACGAAAAACAGGATGGGCACCCAGACGGAAATCAGGCCGACGACGGCGAAATAGATGAAAAAAAGGTTTTCGATGATGCGGTCGCCGAGGATGTCCAATTGCGCGCCGAGCGGGGTGGCCAGGCACCGACGGCGGGCCACCCAGCCGTCAGCGGCGTCCAGGGAGATGGCCGCCACGGTCAGAACCACTGCTGCGAGATTTGCGGCCGACGTGTGCCCGAACAACGAAACCGCTAGAAAGGCCAGCAGGATGCGCATGGCGGTGATTTGATTCGGAGTCATCTGCCCTCCCCAGAATTGCGAGCCGCGCGGCGAGCCACAACAGGTCGAGTGATAGAATCCCGGACAAGGGGAGGGCAATCGTCATTCCACGGAGGGTGGAGGCAAGTTTTTGAAAACTCGCCGGTTATGGGACAGCGCCGCTACACCCGGATGCCAGACTGGAGGGGCGAGGTGACATCTGGCAGGGAAATCCGTCTGACTGCAAATGATGGCAGGGCCGAAGCGAAACCTGTGTTGAGTGTGGGAGAATGGGGTCGGAACAGAGCGAAGCGAGATGGTCCGGCCGAGCATCCAAGAAGGACACGGGTAGTGAGCTGGAACGCAGCCACGTGAACCTCCACCGGCAGAGAGCCACGGGAGCAGGACAACAGGATGAATGAAGTTGGAATTGTGTCGGCGCTGGTGGCGGGGCTGCTGTCGTTTTTGTCGCCGTGCGTACTGCCGCTGGTGCCGGGATATGTCTCGATGTTGTCGGGCGTGGGGATGGAGCAGCTGCGACAGGGACAGGGGCCGCGCGGAGGCCTGCTGACCTCCGCGTTGGCGTTTGTAGCCGGCTTCTCGACGGTATTCATCGCGCTGGGAGCGTCGGCCAGCGCCGTGGGGAAATTCCTGGGAGAGAACAAGGCGCTGATTGCGCCGGTGGCCGGCGCGGTGGTGGTGCTGTTTGGGTTGCATCTGATCGGGTGGCTGGCGGAAGTAGGAATCCGAGAGGGGCTGGCCATCGGTGCGGGATTCGCCGGCGCGGGAATCGTGACCCTTTGGCGGCCAGAGCTGTTCGGAAAAGCGCCGCGGGCGATCCACTTTTTTTCGGTGAGCATCATCTTTTTGCTGGGGCCGGTTCTGTCCAAATGGATGAACCGCGATTTCCATTTCCGCAACGTGGGAGGGCAGCCGGGAACTCTCAGCGGGTTCCTGATGGGATTTGCGTTCGCGTTCGGATGGACGCCGTGCATCGGGCCGATCCTGGCCGGGGTGCTGGCGCTGGCGGCGGAGCAGGAGACGCTGGGGAAAGGGATGGGGCTGCTGGCGGTGTACTCCGCCGGGCTGGCTATCCCGTTCGTGCTGACGGCGGTGGGGATTGAGAGATTTCTGATCTTTTACCAGAGCTTTCGGAGACATCTGCACACGGTCGAGGTGTGCAGCGGAGTGCTGCTGCTGGGCGTGGGCGGGCTGCTGTTTGTGAACCGGCTGACGTGGCTGGCGGGCAAGCTGTCGTTCTTTAACTTGTTCGTGTTTTGAGGACTGACGCGAGGTGAAATCAGAAGATGAAAATTAGAAATCAGAATTCAGAACGCGGCACGAAGAACTCAGCCAAGGCCGACACAGAGCACACGGAGACGCGGAGGCCACAGAGAAGAATGCAGAAAGGAGCGCGGGGATGAGAAAAAGTTTTCTGGTGTTGCTAACCGCAGGGGCGCTGCTGGGGCTGACGGTGTGGGCGGACCGGCAAGGCGGGGGAGATGCAGCAACCGTCGCGGGAGCGCCGAGACAAATCACCGACCTGGGAGGGCAAGAGCTGGACCTGAGCGCCTACCGAGGGAAGGTGGTGCTGGTGAACTTCTGGGCCACGTGGTGCGCTCCGTGCAGACAGGAAATGCCGTGGATGATCGAGTTCCAGGACAAGTACGCGGAGCAGGGGTTCACGGTGCTGGGCGTGGGGATGGATGACGAGGGGCGGAGCGTGATCGAGCCATTCGTGCAGAAAGAGCGCTACGAAGTGAGCGGAGTGCCGCGCGCGCTGAACTATCCCATCCTGATTGGAAACCCCAAGGTAGGCGAGCAGTTCGGCATTTTCGGGCTGCCCACCAGCGTCATCATTGGGCGCGATGGGAAAGAAGTGAAGAAATTTGTGGGGCTGGTGAACCACGAGAAGCTGGTCAAAGAAATCGAGGGGCAGCTGTGAAAGGCAGAGAATTGAAATTAGAAGTTAGAAATTAGAAAGCAGAACGTAGAACTCAAAACCCGGAGCTCGATATACGAAACTCGAACACCGGAGACGGAAGACCGAAGACCGGAGGCGCAGAACTACGCACACGGGCACATTCGGGGCAAGTCAAGAGATGGATTTTTTGACGAAGGCAACGGCTTCGGCCCAGGCGGCGAGAGCGGCGTCGGCGTGGTAACGGCCGGGGGCGGTGAAGTTCATAAAAGCATGCTGGGTGCCGGGGAAGACCCTGCGGGTGTAGCTCTTTCCGAGCTCCTTCATTTTCGCTTCCACATCATCGAGGCCGGCATTGATGCGGGTGTCCGATTCCGCGTAGATGCCGAGGACCGGGCAAGAAACCCGCGCGAGGGCGTCCGCGGCCGGGGAGATGCCGTAGAAAGGCATAGCGAAGGCCAGATCCTGCGATTCGGTGGCCAGATGAAAGGTGTAACCGCCGCCCCAGCAGAAACCGGTCACGCCCAGCTTGTTTCTGCGCACGTCCGAGCGTGATTTCAGAAACGCGAGGGAAGCAAGGAGGTCGGCGGTGACGTCCGGGCGCTGAAGCTGCCGGATGCCCTCACTGGCGGCCTGCATGGACTCGTATTTTGGGGTCCCGCCAAGTCGGGAGAGGCAGTCCGGGGCCAGGGCCAGCAGACCCTCGGAAGCCCACCGCTGCGCGATGTCCAGCACGAATTCCGTGAGCCCGCGGTTTTCGTGGATCACCAGGATCGCCGCGAAGGGAGCGCCGGATTTGGGGCGCGCCAGATACCCTCCCATTTCGGTTTCGCCAGACTTGTATTTCACCCACTCGGCCTGCACGGCCGGCGGGAGCCGCTTTTCGCCCGCCTCGATGGATTCCTTCGGGGTGGGGGCAGGAGCCTGACCCTGCTGGCCGGGCCATGTATAGGCCTCCCAGGGGAAGGCCAGACCTTCCTCCATCATCAACTGGTGGGCGAACAGGAGGCTGCCGGTCAGGAAGGCTAACTTCTGGAAGAATTCGCGGCGCGAGATCTCGCCTGAGCGATGGCGAGCCACCAGCGCATCGACAGAATGACGGTCGAAAGAAAACGAAGGCTTTTGCGCGGCGGCGGACATCGAGATTACTCCTTCGAAGAAACGAGGCGGGGATGCCGGTAAGGGGACATGGCGAGGAGCCATTGTACGTCATGCGGGAGGGATAGGCGAACCCGCCGAGTCGCGGGGTGAGCGCAGCAGGCAGGAGCGCGGCAGATCCCGCTCACGCCGACGCAAAAGTGCAACACGGCGGCTCCCCTGGCTTGCGGCGTCCTGTTAGGATAGCCGCGGATGAGAAAGGTCCTCGAATATTGGGCGGCTTGGAGCGCGCTGGAGTTCCTAGGGGCCTTGCCACGACCATTGGCGCGAGGGGTAGGGGTGTGGGTGGTCCGGCTGGCGTATGCCCTTCGGCCGGGGCTGCGCAAAGTGGCCTTATTCAATCTGGGGCTGGCGTTTCCGGAGATGACCGATCGAGAGAAGCGCCGCATCATGCGCCAGCTGGTGCGCTCGATTGGCTGGATGGCCGGCGAGTTTTCACAGTTTCCGAAATACACACGCCGGAATATTGAAGACGTGGTGGTGCTCGAAGGATTCGAAAATTTCGCGTCTGCCCGGCAACGCGGCAAAGGAGTGATTTTCCTGACCGGGCACATGGGTGCCTGGGAACTGGCCCCGTTTGCGCAAGCGCTTTACGGCAACCCATTGCACTTCCTGGTGCGTCCTATCGACAACGAGCGCGTGGATGAGCTCGTAAACGGGTACCGATGCACTTCCGGCAATTTGCCGATCGACAAGAACCAATCCGCGCGCGCGATGCTGCGCGTGCTGGGACAGGGCGGAACGGTGGGCATCCTGATGGACCACAATTCCCAGGGCGAAGAAGGCGTGTTCGTGGATTTCTTCGGCAGAGCGGCGAGCACCACATCCGGCATCAGCCGGATAGCATTGCGCACGGATGCGGCTGTGGTGCCCGGCTTTATCCACTGGGACGAGAACATGCGCAAGCACCGGCTGGTGTTTCACCCGGCGGTGGAACTGGCGCGCTCGGGCGATGAAGACCGCGACGTCCAGGAAAACACCTTGCGGTTCAACAAAACGATCGAAGACTACATCCGCAAGTATCCCGGGCAGTGGCTGTGGGTCCATAAGCGCTGGAAGACGCGCCCACCCGGTGAGCCGCCGCTGTATCCATTCTGAGCGTGAGTCCCGTATTTCCCGCGTCGTGGATGGGAAAAAGGAAGATGTACGACCGCAGGCGCATCGGCGGGGCTGGAACAGAAATCCGCGAGTCCGCGCCTGGACCAGCCAGGCCGCGTAAGCCAATCGTCAGGCAGGCCTATTCTTCTCGGCCCCAGCAAAGCATGCATCGAGAATTTCTTTCCCGCTGCGACGGCCGCGGACAGCCCAGCGCTCGCCGATGGCGCGCGCCAAGCGCAAGAGGGGCCGCGTGTACGGGTGGTGAGAGAGGCAGTGATACAGGGTTGTGTGCCGGCACAGGATGCCCTTGATCCGCGCAGAGTTTGCGTCAGGCAGGGCAGGGTTGGGCGCCTGATGGTTGCGAAACAGTGTGGAGATGATGCCCCGGTTTCCCGAAACCCGAGTCTGAATTACCGCAAAGCCTGTGCGTCTGGCCAGGGCCTCGAGCGTCAGCGGGTTGAAAGAATAAAGGTGTGCGCGATGGAAACGGTGGTTCGGGGCCTGACAGACGGCTTCCACATTGGGCACCTCGACGGCCAGAACGCCTCCCGGACGCAACCAAGAGGCCGCCTGTTGGAGAAGGGCCCGCGGGTCATCCAAATGCTCGAGGGCGTGATGGATGGTCACCACGTCGAACGATGCCGCAGGAAGCGGCGCCTCTCGCCAACTGTCAATGAGCACTTCGATGCCATACTCGCGCCGCGAATAAAGTGCGTAGCCTTCGTTGGGTTCGATGCCGACAGCATGGCAGCCCTTTTTCAGCAGCAGGTAGAGCCACTCGCCTCCCCCCGAGCCCACGTCCAGCACGCGGGCGCCTGGGAACAGATGGCCGTGGAGTTCGGCCCAGCGGCCAAGAGCCCCGCGCCCCGCCCGCCAGATTTGCACCCGCCTCGGTTCGATGGCCTGTTTGTAGTCGAGCCGATACTCCAGGCGGTAGTACTGGTCAATCTGCGTCGAGGCGGGGCGCGGGTCCGTCCAGACCAGACCGCAGGCAGGGCAGATTACTGTCTGGAGAGGGTGGGCGTCGCGGTCGCGTAAGGCGAGAACGTCTGCCTCCCGCGCGCCGCACAAATTGCATGGTATCGCGCAGTGGATCCTTGCGAACGAGGTCACGGCCCGCGTGTTCTCCTTCGATACGAATTGCCACAACTTGGCGGAGACTAACATTCCCTTTGGGGCCAGTCCACCGGCGCGGGTTGCGGCAGGAGGCGGGGGTGCGTCATACTTCCGGCCGCGATGGCGCCCGCCCTGATGGAAGAACAACAATTCCGGCGCAGGTGCGATGCTGCAATGGAGCAGCTTCGTAAGCGGCTGAATGATGCCTGCGAAGAGCTGGGGTTCGAGGTCGAGGGGGAGGGCGGGAAGATTGAAATTCTGTTCGAGGAGCCGGAGGGGACGAGGTTCGTGGTGAGTCCGAACGCCCCGGCACGCCAGATCTGGATCTCTGCGCTGTCGACCAGTTTCAAACTGGGATGGTCGGAAGGCGCCGAGGAATTTAAGCTGGAGAGAAGCGGAGAAAATCTGGAGCAATTGATGACCCGGATCATCGGGCAGCAACTGGGGAGAGAAATCCGCATCTAACGGGAAGGGAAAAGGCTGCCGGCCAATGGCGAAGCAGGAAAATGCTGCGGTGTGCAGATGGACCTGGAACAGGTGGGGCGCGGCCGCGCTGGCGGCGGCCCTGGCATGGATTCCCGGTAGCCCGGCGGCACAGAAGATTCCGCGGGCGGACAGCGTGGTCAAGCCAAAAAGCTACGTGAGTGCGGACATGGTCCCGCGCGGGATGGCCTTCGAGATTGCCGTGGTCGCGGAAGTTGCACCCGGGTTCCACATCAATTCCAATCGGCCGAACGAGGATTACCTGATCCCTACCGAAGTGAAAGCCGAGACACCCGCGGGAATCCAGTTGCAGGGGACGACCTACCCGAAGGCCAAATCACAGAAGTTTGAATTCTCAGATACGAAGCTGGCGGTGTATGACGGCCGGGTGGTGGTGGTGCTGAAATTGGGAGTGGCGCTGGACGCGCCGCTGGGGGCCATGAAAATCCCGATGACGCTCAAGTACCAGGCCTGCAACGACTACGCCTGCCTTCCGCCGGTGAAACTTCCCGTGAGCGCGGAACTGTCCATCTTGGTGGCCGGGGCGAAGGCCCGCTTTGTGAACCAGCAGATTTTCCAGCGGAAGTAAAATTCCCAGAAAAACAGGGAACGGCAAGGCCCGGCCCACGCCGGGCCCTTTCTTTGGCCACGTGGAGGGATGTCTGAGGCGCAAGCGGGCACTGCGGGGCCGGGCGGGAATCAGCCAATCTGGCGGACAGCGGGCAGTGCCTGCCGGAGGCGGTGAACAACGCGCATCTGGCCGAGAACGACCATCGTGTCGAACAAGGGCGGAGCCACGGCCTGCCCCGTGATGGCCACCCGCACGGCGTTGATGAGCACACCGGCTTTGAGGTTTTCCGCGGCGGCAAGGTCGCGAAGAACCTTGTCGCAGGCATCGTGGTCCCAGGCGGAGAGCGCAGCGTAGGAGTCCGCCAGTTTTGAGAGCAGAGCGGCGAGATGAGGTGCTGGTTCGCCCGGCTTGGGCTTAAGCTTCCAGAATTTCTCGCGGGCAGCGGAGTCGTAAGCGAAGTCGTCGGAAAAGAACGCGCGGGCCCAGGTGGAGAAGTCGGGGAGAAGGCGCGTACGGGGCCGAATCAGGTCCACGGTGCGTGCAAACCAGGCGCGGTCGGTCGAGGCCCAGCGCTCCTGCCAGAGACCCACGCTGCGGAGCTGGGCTTCGACTGCCGGGAGCAGGTCGTCGACGGGCAGATTCTGAAGGTAGTCGGTGTTGAACCACTCGAGTTTGGCGCGGTCGAAGACGGCGTTGGTGCGGCTGACGCCGGAAAGAGAAAAGCGTGAGATCAGATCGGGGGTGCGCAGGAACTCGGCGTCGCCGCCCGCGGACCAGCCGAGCAGCGCCAGGAAGTTCCGGAAGGCTTCGGGAAGAAACCCTTCGTCCTGATAGGAGCCGACACTGGTGGCGCCGTGGCGCTTGGAGAGGCGCGTGCGGTCGGGGCCGAGGATAAGGGGCACGTGGGCAAACACCGGGGGGGCTGCGCCGAGCGCGTTGTAGATGAGCACCTGCTTGGGAGTATTGGAGAGATGATCGGCGCCCCGGATCACGTGAGTGATGCGCATTTCGATGTCGTCCACGACACAGGCCAGATGGTAAGTGGGCAGCCGCGGACCTCCCGGCAACCTGGACGAGCGGAGCAAGACAAAATCGTCGATTTCCTGATTCTGAAGTTCACGGGGACCGAAAACGGCATCGTCGAAGCGTGTCGCGCCTGATTCCGGAACGCGGAAACGGATGGCCGGCGATATGCCTTCCTCCTGCTTGCGCACACGATCAGAGCCGGAAAAACCCCGGCAGGCGCAGCGCGTAACCCTCAGTTCCTTCGCCGCAGCCGCGGCTTCCGCTGGGATGTCTGCAGTCTCAGAAGCCGCATCGCCTCCGGCATAGCGTTCCGCAGAGCAGAAGCAGAAATACGCGTCGCCGGCAGCGAGCAACTTCTCCGCGGCAAGAGGATAGAGGTCGAGGCGTTGGGACTGGTGAACTGGCCCCTCGTCCCAGTCCAGACCCAGCCAGCGCAGGGAATTCAGGATGCCCTCGACCAGCTCCGGCCGATTGCGGTCGACATCGGTGTCTTCGACCCGCAGAATAAATATGCCGCCCTGGCGGCGGGCGAACAGCCAGTTGAACAGGGCCGTGCGGCCTCCGCCGACGTGTAGATAGCCGGTGGGGGAGGGAGCAAAGCGGACGCGCGGACGCTGCGACGGAGATGATGGAGCCATAACGCTGATTGCCCTTCCAGCCGGGAGACGAATGGTAGCCGATGGCCGCAGGAAAAGGAAATTGGAAGCTTTGTGGAGACCGTGAATCAAGTGGAATCAGTAGGACGGAAGTTCCATTGACGGTGTTTTCAGGCGTGAGCTATAGTCCGAGACGCAAGGAGAAGTGTGCTTCGGGGCCGATGCGGTTGCCAACAGACGCACACTCTCCCGCTTAGACAAGTCCATGGACCTGGCAGGCCAAAACGGAACGACGGTAATGCTTGCAGTTGCGGCGGGCCTGGTGGCCGCGCTGTTCGCCATTCTCTATTTTCAGAGACGGCGAAGTGAAGCGGAAAAACGGCGTCTCGAGGGAAGCATCCGCGCACTTTCGGAGTTAAACCTCTCGGCAGGCAGTCAGGGCACGGAGGATCTCGAAGCGTTCTCGATGCGCGCGCTAGAGCGCGTGTTGAGAGTTGTCCAGGCGTCCGCCGGGGCGCTGATCATCAGAGGAGAGGAAGACACCGGAAAGTCGTGCGTCGCGGTATCGGGCTTCCGTGAACCATTCCAAGCTGCATTGGGGAAAGCGGATCTGGCGGGAGAATGCGTGAAGCTGGTGACCGAGGCTGCCGCGCCGTTGCCGATGGATGACCTGCAGGGCGGAGGGCGGGAGCGCGAGCCGGGCGCGACGGGAGCATTGATGCAGCTCGAAGCGCTTCTGGCCCGGGATGGCATCGAGACGGCGGTAGGCATCCGTCTGATGTCGCAAGGAGCGGCCAAGGGCGCGCTGCTGATGGGGCAGCGGAGTGGCAAGCGTTTCACTCCGGCCGAGGTGAAACTCCTGGAGGCGCTAGGGCAGCAAATCGGCGCGGCCGTGGAAAACAACCGGCTTCTGCAGCAGACTGCCCGCCGAGACAAAGAGCTGCGGGTGCTGAACGAAATCGGGCATGTCCTGAGCAGGACGCTGGATACCGAGGCGCTGCTCACCCGCATCCACGAAGAACTGAAGAGGCTGTTCAACGTGGGGAGCTTCTTCCTTGCGTTATTCGTCGAGGAGCGCAATGAGATCCGGTTCGAACTGGAAATGGTAAATGGGGTGCGCAAGCCCAAACGGTGGAGACCGGCGGGTAAACATCTCTCCGAACATATCATCCGTACCCGACAGGCCTTGCTGGTGCGCGAGGGCTTCCGCGAGGTGATGGGGGGGTTGGGGATCGAATCGCTGCGCCAGACGGGCAGTTTCTGCGGGGTACCCCTGGTGTTATACGACCGGGCGTTCGGCGTGATGGCCCTATACAGCGAGCAGGAACGGGCCTTCGATGAAAGGCACCTGGAGCTGCTGAAGGCGCTGGCCGGAGAAGCGGGGATTGCACTGGAGAACGCGCGGCTGTTCAGCGAGGAGCGAAAAAAAGCGCAACACCTGGCGCTATTCAACAACGTGTCGCGGCACGCAATCACCACGCTGAACCCTGATGAGATGCTGGCCAATATCGCCCGGGAGATGGAGCAAAGCCTGAGCTACAGCCATGTGGGCATCGCCATCCTGGATTACGCCACCAAAGAGCTGGTGATTCAGGCCGCCGGCGGCAAAGCCATGGGAACAGAAAGCATCCGGGAACGCCGACTGCCGCTGGATGCCGGCCTGCTGGGGCGGGTGGCGCGAAGCGGGCAGATGGCGACGCTGCAGGTGACGGAGACGGGCAGCGCCAGCCTGCTGCGTGAGGAGTCGCGCGCCGGCATCGCCATGCCCATCACGTATGCGGATCAGCTTCTGGGCGTGCTCTACGCGGAGAGCGATGACCCCCGAGAATTCACCGAGGAAGAAACCCAGTTGCTGCAAACGCTGGCCGACCTGGTGGCCGGGGCGTTGCACAACGCCATGACATTCCAGCGCGCGCAGGAACAGGCCATCACCGACGGCCTGACCGGGCTGAAGACGCACCGTTTTTTCATGGAGTCGCTTTCCGCGGAATGGAAGCGCGCCACGCGCGCCGGGCGGGCCTTCTCCGTGGTGTTGATCGACCTCGACCGCTTCAAATTCGTAAACGACTTCTATGGGCACCTAGAGGGCGACGTGGTATTGCAGCGGGTGGCGCAAATTCTGGAACAGAATTGCCGGCGGTCCGACGTGGTGGCGCGGTACGGTGGAGACGAGTTCGTGGTGCTGATGCCGGAGACCAACCTGGAACAGGCCCAGCAGCGCGCGGCGAAGCTGCGCGGCTGCATGGCCGGGGATGCGCTGTTGCACGAGAAAAACATCACCGGCAGCTTCGGTCTGGCCGGATTCCCGTGGCACGGGTCGACCCCCCAGGAACTGATCCAGGCCGCGGATTCTTCGATGTATCTCTCGAAACACCAAGGCGGCAACGCTGTGTCTGTCCCCGAATCCGGGAAAGGAACTGAAACCGGAGAGGCCCGGCAATGGAAGCGGGACGTGCTGGAAGCGTACCTCGGGGTGGCGCTGAAGAGGCTGTTCACGACGGGGCCCGAGGCGTTCGAGGAAATCTACCGCCGGCTGGAACAGTTCATGTCGGGCCTGGTGAAGAGCCGGGAAAGCGGATTGGAAAGAAGTGAGGCGCCGAGCGGGGCAACCGAACTGCCTGCGGCGGTGATCGAGATGCTAACCTCGCTGGCGCTGGCGATCGACGCCAAGGACCACTACACCCAGGGGCACTCCCGTAAGGTGTCCGCCCTCGCTGTGCAGCTTGCGGAAGCGCTCGGACTGGCCGACGATGAGATTGAACAGGTGCGGCTGGCGGGTTTGCTGCATGACATCGGGAAGGTGGGCATCCACGAAGGAATCCTGAACAAGGCCGGACCGCTGAACTCTGAGGAATGGGAGCAGATGAAGGCCCATCCCAGGCTGGGCTGGAAAATGCTGGAACCGCTGAGAGGATTAGGAGCAGCGAAGGTGATCCAGGACATCGTGAAGCATCATCACGAGTATTGGGACGGCAGTGGTTACCCGGAAGGGCTGGCAGGAGCAGGGATTCCGGTGGGCGCGCGCATCGTGGCCATCGCCGACGCGTATGACACGATAACGTCCGACCGCACGTATAAACGAGGCCGGTCCGCCGCAGAGGCGGAGGCCGAACTGGAGCGCTGTGCGGGAACCCAGTTCGACGCACGGCTGGTACAGTTGTTTGTCGAAGCGTTGCGCAGTGCGGCCATTGGGAGCAAAGAGTCCCCGGAGGCCGCGCAGGTGCACGGAGAAATTCCGCGAGTCAACTAACCCCACGGGGTGTACCGCAAGGTGAGCCAGGCGGCCACGGGATGGGAGAACAGAGATGTACACGGCCAAAGTGCAGTGGGTGGGGCTGGAACAGTTTGTAGCGGTGGGGCCTTCCGGGCACGCCGTGCCGCTTGATTCCGACCGTGAACGCAATACCGCGCCCGGACCGATGGAATTGCTTCTGCTCGGATTAGGGGCCTGCACAGCCTCCGACGTGGTGAGCATCCTCAAAAAGAAACGGCAAAAACTGGAGAGCCTGGAGGTGGAGGTTGGCGGGGACCGCGCCGAAGAGTCCCCGCGCGTGTGGACGCGCCTGGAACTAGTGTACCGGCTGAAGGGGGAACTGGACGAGAAGGCGGTCCAAGATGCCATCGAGCTGAGTGAGAACAAGTACTGTTCGGTGGCGGCGATGCTCCGGAAGACGGCACCGATCCAGTATCGGTATGAAATCGAAAGGAAGGCATAACCAGGAGCAGGACCGGGGGGAGGAAAGAGGAATGGAGAAGAAGAAAAAGCAGGTCTGCATGCTATGCGGGAAGGCGTCACTGGGGAGCATCTGCGAGAACTGCGCGAGCAACGTGCGCGGCGAGGTGCTGAACAAGAGGAAAAAAGAGCAAAAAATCAGGCCCTAACTCCCGGTCAGCCAGCGCGTGCTGGCGCGGTGGAAGACACCTCGGGAAGGTTTTGGGCGTGCCAGGCGTCGAAGCCGCCCACCACGTTGATGACGTTGCGGAAGCCGGCGCGGCGCAGCAGGCTGGTTCCGATGGAACTGCGGTAGCCGCTCTTGCAGTGGACAAACGTCGCGCGGCCCGGGTCGAGGTCCCCGAGGGAAGTCCGTAGCTGATGCAACGGCTTCAGCATGGCCTGGGCGATGTGACCGGCATTCCATTCCGCGAGGTTCCGGACGTCCACTATTTGCAGGCCGGCGGCGTCCTGCTGCAAGGCCTGATGCAGATCGTGTACGGGAATTTGGGGAACGCTGCCCAGCTTCATTCCCGCCTGCTCCCAAGTTTGGATACCTTCCTTCAGGTAGCCGACCACGTTTTCAATCCCCACACGCGCCAGGCGCATGCGCGATTCTTGCAGCCGCTCCGGGTCTTCCGCCACCAGCACGATGGTCTGGTCCAGACCGATGAGGCGTGCCGCCCAAGAAGCGTACTGCCCGGACAGCGCGATGTGAAACGAACCAGGGACATGCCCTGCCCCGAATTGCGCAGCAGGACGCGTGTCCAGCACGGCGGCGCCCGCAGCCTGGCGGCGGATGACTTCCTGTGGAGCCAAAGCGGGAAGCGGCGCCAAATCGTTCAGCGGGATGGCGCCGGTGCGGTTGAGTTCGGCATCGCGGGCGAAGTATTCCGGGCGGTCCGGCATCTCCGCGGTGAGCATGCGGACAAAATCATCGCGGGACATGGGGCGGAGAGCAAAGTTGAACTGACGCTCTTTGCCGATGGTGGAGCGGCGCTCGGAACTGATGTTGCGGCCGCAGAGAGAGCCCGCGCCGTGCGCCGGATAGACTTCCACCGAGTCGGGAAGTTTGAGCAACTTGGCGTGCAGGCTGTCGTAGAGCATCGCGGCAAGCTGCGGGGGAGTGAACTGCGGCGAAAGGTCGGGCCGGCCGACATCGCCGATGAACAGTGTATCGCCGGTAAGCACGGCCCACGGTTCTGGAGAGCGGTCCAGGTCGGTGACCAGAATGCAGAGGCCTTCGGGTGTATGGCCGGGAGTCTCCAAGAAGCGCAGGACACACCGTCCAAAGCGGATTTCGTTTCCTTCCTTGGCCGGGGAATGAGGGAAGGTTGCGCCCGCGGGATAGCCAATGTGAATCTGCGCTCCGGTGCGCGCAGCCAGCTCCTGGTGACCGGAGACGAAGTCGGCGTGCAGATGAGTTTCAATGATATGGGCGATCTTGAAATTGTTCTTTTGCGCTTCGGCGAGGTAGAGGTCAACGTCGCGCTGCGGGTCCACGACGGCGGCGACGCCCTCCGACGCCAGCACATAGGAGGCGTGGGCTAGGCAGGTGAGATAAAACTGCTCAAAATACATCGCCGGGGCCCTCGAACGGAAGTGTTTTGGAGACAGACCGAAACGCCGCCATTATCGCATAACCGTGGAACCAAGGGGGGCTGGGTACGTCTCCGGAGCGGCGGGCGTCCTTGTCACCGCACGGGATGTTTGCATACAATCGCGGCCAGTTATGAACCGCAGAATCCGCGCAAAAATCACCGGCGTGGCCGGCTATCTGCCGCCGCACGTGATGACCAATCAAGACCTGGAGAAGATGGTGGATACCAGCGACGAATGGATCCGCACGCGGACCGGGATCGAGACCAGGCATGTGGCGGAAAAGGGGATGGCGGCGTCGCATATGGCCACCGAGGCCGCGCGGAAGCTGCTGGCGCAGAAAAATGTGGCAGCAGGCGAAATCGACTTGATTGTGGTGGCCAGCGTAACGCCGGATATGCTGTTCCCGGCGACAGCCTGCCTGGTGCAGGACCGCATCGGGGCGAACAAGGCCTGGGGCTTTGACCTTTCCGCAGCGTGCTCCGGCTATCTGTATGCGCTGACGGTGTGCGGGCAGTTTGTGGGCGCAGGGACCCACAAGAAGGCGCTGGCCATCGGCAGCGACGTGATGACCTCGATTCTGAATTACCAGGACCGCGCTACGTGCGTGCTGTTCGGAGACGGGGCCGGCGCGGCGCTGCTGGAGCCAGCGGCCAGCGAAGAGGAAGGAATCCTGGATTTCCACCACGACGTGGATGGGAGCGGAGGGCAATACTTGTATATGCCGGGCGGGGGGTCGCTGAACCCGCCGACGCACGAGACCGTGGACAAGAAAATGCATTATGTGCACCAGGAAGGCCAGCAAGTCTTTAAGTATGCGGTGAAGCGGCTGGCCGACGTCTCGGCGCTGCTGCTGGAGCGGAACGGGTTCAGCGGGAAAGACGTGGCCCTGGTGGTGCCGCACCAGGCCAACCTGCGAATCATCCGGGCCATGCAGGAGCGGCTGGGAGTGGAAGACGAAAAAGTGATGGTCAACATCAACCGGTACGGGAATACAACGGCGGGGACGATTCCGCTGGGGCTGATGGATGCGATCCAGCAGGGGCGGCTGAAAAAAGGAGATCTGGTGCTGCTGGTCTCGGTGGGCGCCGGGTTCACCACCGGCGGTATCCTGATGCGCTGGACGTATTAATCGGAGCCGTAGAGTAGCTCAGCGCTCCAGGCGAGGGGTGAGCATCAGCAGGGCCAGGAAACCGGCGGCGTAAAGCGGCACGGCGTGGAACAGCGTCCCCCCGAGAATCCGGAGAACGAACCCCAGCAACGCAACGGCTTCGCCGAGAGCCAGCAGGAGAACCGTGGAGGAGAGCCACGCGCCCTGGGCCGCTGGATCAGCAACAGAAGAGCGCAAGCGCTCGGCGGCCGAGGCCAACAGGCGCCGGCGGAGGAACATCAGCAGGGCGAGGTCGGAAAAGGCTAGAACGAGGAGAGCCGTGGCCAGGACATTGACGTCCCGGGGCTGGGCGGGGCCCACCATCTCCCCGAGAACCGCCAGAAGCACTACGTTTCCAAGAAAGCTAGTGTGAATCAGGCGGGCCTTCTGGAGAAGAGTTTCGAGGGTGGGCATGATACTTGCGGAGTCGAGTGTACTGCCGGAGCGTATTGAAGTACATGGCGGAAGGAATCGGAAACCAAGGGGGATCAAGTGCGATGAGAGCAAGAATGCTGGGAACCATAGCAGCGCTGCTGCTGCCCGGATGCGCCGCGGCGCACGATACCTGGCTGGTGGCGGGGAAATACCGGGCCAAGGCGGGAGAATCAGTGGAGGTCAGGATGGCGACCAGCGAAGCCTTCCCGACCAGCGATGGCGCGGTGAATCCGGAGCGCATAGCGCGGTTCAGCGTGAAAACGCGGGATGGACAGAGAGACGTCACGGGCTACCGCGCGGATGGGATGTTTCTGGTGGCCGAAGTGGCGGCTTCCGCAGGACACAGCGTTATCACCGCGGAAACCAAGCCGCGATTCCTGGAGATGAAGCCCTCCGATTTCAACGACTACATCGGGCATGAAGAACTGCGGGATGTCACCAGCGCACGGGAAAAGTCCGGGAAGAGCCAGGCGCCGGGACGGGAGTTGTACCGCAAGATTGCAAAAGCGATCCTGTGCGGAGAACAGGCCGGGGAGGTTTCTGGTCAAGCGGAAGGACTGTGGCTGGAGATTGTCCTGGAGGGCGATATCTGCGCACTGCGCGTGGGCGAATGGCTGGCCGTGCGCGTGTTGCACCGGGGAAAGACGCTGGCCGGCGCCCACGTGGCGGCCGGATACGCGGGCGTAACGGGCCACCAGTACCCGGTGTGGGTACAGACCGATGGCCAGGGGCGGGCGAAGATCCATCTGGACCAGGCAGGGGTGTGGTTCGTGCGCACGCTGCATATGGTGGCGCACGCGGACCCGGCGGAGGCGGACTGGGAATCGGCGTTCAGCACGGTGACGTTTGAGGTCGCGGAGGGGAAGGAAGCGGCCGAGATCCGGCGTGTACTGGAGGAACAGGACGCGGCCTGGAACCGGGGGGACATGGAAACCTACATGCAGGGATATTGGAAGTCGGGAAAACTGGTGTTTGCGGGAGCGGGAGGAGTGCAGCGCGGCTGGCAGGGCGTGCGGGAGCGCTACAAGAAGAGCTACCCGGACCGCGCGGCGATGGGGTCACTGACGTTCGACGGATTGGAGATATCGATGCTGGCGCCCGATGCGGCGATGGTGCTGGGGAATTGGAAACTGGAGCGCGAGAAAGAACCCGTAGGGGGAGTCTTCACGCTGGTGATGAGAAAATTTGCGGAGGGGTGGAGGATCGTCGCGGACCACACGAGCGCTGTGGCGCCCCGTTGAGGCTTCACCCCCGCCGGGCGAGGGCGCGGCGAGCGGCTGTGGCGACTTCAGACGACGGATTGGCGGCGAGAGAGGCACGGAAGTGACGCGCGGCCGATGCGCGGTCATGGGAACGAAAGGCGATGACGCCGGCGTGGTAGAGGATTTTAGAGTCGCGCACGCCGACCGCAAGAATGGAATCCATCGTGGAGCGGGCGAGGGCGAAGCGCCCGTTTTGAAAAAGGGCCCAGGAGTAGGCATCGAGGGTGTGGACGTCGCGGCGGCGTTTCACTTCCGATTCGGCGATGCGCAGAGCCTCGACAGGATTTTTTCCCGCACCGAGATAGTAGGCAATCAATTCCCGGTTGGCATTGTCCCAAGAATTCATTTCAGGGCGTGCTTTCTGCTCGAATTCGGCGTAGGTGCGGCGCGTTTCGGCCGGGCGGCCTGCGCGGGAGAGGGATTCCGCGAGGTCGAACAGATTCTCCGGGTGGGGAGCGGCGAGATAACGCTGGCGATAGAAATCAACGGCTGCCTCGTGGCGTCCCTGCAAGGAGCGCAGGCGGGCCATTTGTCCGAGCGAGTAATGATAGGCAGGGAAGAGACCCAGGGCCTGCTGCAGGAGCTGTTCGGCGCTTTCGAGTTTGCCGGTTTGAAGCTGGAGATGGGCCATCTGGGTGAGGAGCCAGGCGCGGTCTTCCGTCGCTTGGAACGAGGTCTGGTGGTAGGCCTGGAGCATGAGCTCGATGGCGCCCTCGAAATCACCGAACAGCTCGCGGAGATAGGCGGCACGAGTCAGCCCCGGGATATTGCCGGGCCGGAGGTCGAGCATCCACTGCGCCGCGCTTTCCGCTTCTGAATAATTGCCCAGCTCGATGTGGGCATCGGCGAGAAAACCATAGACGAGCAGGTCGTCCGGCGAACGGCGATTCAGAGTGCGAGCCAGCTCCAATGCAGCCGCAAATTCGTGCCTGCCCAGAAGCAGCCAGGCGCGGATCTTGAGGGCTTCGAAGTTGCCGGGATCGAGCGCGAGGGCCGTGTCGACAGTCCGCTCCGCTTCCGCATAGTAGGCGGCGTCTGACGTTTCGCGCGCGCGGCGAGCGAGGGCCCAGGCCAAATCCGTGTGGGACTTTGCGCTGCGGGGATTCTTCTCGATGGCCGCACGCGCCCAAGTAATTTTCTGCTGCGCCGGGGAGGGTTTCGTAGCGGCAGCCGCGGGGGCGGCGGCAAGGGCCAAAATCAGGGTCAAGGAATGAAGTCTCATCGTGCTCCTCGTTTCACAGCCGCGGAGGGATGCGGCCGGGCTCAGAGGGATATACGGCGGAGTCGCAAGAATGGATGAGGGGGAGACCTTCGAGGAGTGCCGGGAGCGGGGTGCAGGTAAGCCTGGAAAAGAAAAACCCCCCGGGCCGGATTCATCATGCGGCCCGAGGGGTAGCGGGTTAATCCTTGACGCACTTGTCCTGACCGGTTGGGCCGCAGCCGACCTCGCCGGGATCCACGTGCCGGCGATTGCGGCCGTCGGGTGAGGAGCCGACGTAGGGAAATGCGGAGTGATACGGCTGGTCGTCCACGTTGACGCCGTCGCCGAGGCGGTCGTTGATGCCGAGAGTGCCGTTGGCAGCACTGATGAAGCCGGGCACCAGCACGCCGCCGACACCGACGCGAAGGGTGAGGTCGGTGACATCGTCGAACAGGCGCCGGCCGTTGGGGAAGCCGGCGGGGTCGCCGCCGACCAGGCCGAGACGGCTGGCGGTGGAAAGCGGGGTGGCCGGGATGCCGGTGTTGAGCCGCAGGATGTCCGCGATAGGCCCGGCCGGCGTGCCTGGCGCGGCGATGGGCTGGGCATAAACAACCAGAGGCAGGAGGTCGAAGCGGGGAGCCGCAGGGACCTTGAGGGCGCCGCCGTAGAGAGCCTCGACGATCCGCACAATCGGGGGGTCGAGGAAGAAGCCGGCGAACTGGCTGTCGTTGGCGGGCTGGTCCATCGAGAAGCGGTCCTTGGAGCCGATGCCGATGATGAGCTCATTGATGAGCGGGTTGCCCATGCGCTGAACCTGGCGCCACTTGCCCTCGTTCAGGGCGGGCTCCGGAGAGCGTCGGACAGTCACGCGCTGGCGCGAGGTGGTTCCCCAGACGCCGATGGTGGCGGCAGGAGAAGTTGCAGGTTCGAGGCTACCCGTGCTGGTGAGCATCTGGATGGGTACTTCGATGGCGATGGTGTTCACGGCGTAGCCGGAGACCGTGTCTGCCGCGAAATTGTACGCAGCCGAGTCCTCTGAGGCCGTGAGCACGCCGGGGACGCCGCTGCCGAGGGTGCGGAAGTTGGCGGTGTCGAAGGCGCCGCCGAGGTCAATCCAGAAGGCATCGTCGGTGGTGCCGGAAAAGATGGAGATGCCGTTGGAGAGGTTATAGGTGCCTGCGGCATAGAGCTTCTCGTAATCCATGGTGCGCGGGCCGGCGTTGCCGGGGACTGCGAAGAAGGGCAGGCCGTTTTCATTGGTGAGTTGTGTGATCACATCGTTCCTGTCCATGGTCACGGTGTATCGCTGACGAAGGTTCAAGCCGACGTCGCTGAAGCTGCGGATCTGCGGAGGCACGACGAGCTGGCTGGTGCCGGGCGCGTTGGCGCCGTTATCGCCGATACCGGCCACGGCGGTGTACACGCCGGGGAGTTGGTATTCGGTCGAGAAGCGGAATCGAAAAGTGACGTCGGCGCGAGCGTCGTGGTTGTTGTCCACCTTGATCTCGTAGAGGATGCCGGGATCAAAGGGGAACAAAGTGGGACCGTTTGCGGGCTCGAGAAACGGGTCCACGCCCATCATCAGCGTGACCTTTTGCGGAGGGGCGCTGGGCGCCTGGGTGTCACTGTAGCTGACGAAGGCATAGACATCGGTGATGTCCGCTTTGTGGTCGAGCGCGGTAATGGGCGCTTCGCGGTGATTGGCCGAGAACACCCCCGGAGGCACGGCGAGAGCCGCAGCGAGCAGCAAAGCCAGTGCGGCTTTGGCGCGCAGTGTATGGGGTGCCGATTGAGACGTCATAGGGAATCTCCTGAAAGATGTGGTTCGGCTTCGCTGTGGCGATCGCCGGAACTCGAGATTCGGGTTCGCCGGGGAATACGGAAGAAAGGCCGATTCGGATGAGAGGGAAGGGATCGCGCCGCCCTAAGCACCATCGGCGCAACGCCGCGGAGCTGGGATTGCTGCCTGCCGCAAATCCTGCGGGGGACAGCGGCTAGGCAGCCCGCAGGTTTTCCCGCATAATGACTGTTTTGGAGATGACGCGGAAAATCGCCATTGTAGTTCTGCTCGCGCTGGCGCTGGGGATTTACGCCGGGAATGCGGGGCATCCGGCGCTGATCGACGACGCCGACGGGGGCCACGCGGTGGCAGCGAAGGAGATGCTGGAATCCGGGGACTGGGCTGTGATGCGCATCAACGGGGTACGATGGCTGGAAAAGGCACCCCTGCACTACTGGATGGTGGCCGCCGGATACGCGGTGTTTGGGGAGGGAGAATTCGCCACACGGCTTCCGCTGGCGCTGGCCGTGGCCGGGCTGGCCCTGATGGTGTTTGCATTCGGGAACGAGTTCTTCGGGGGGCAGGCGGGATTCTACGCGGGGCTGATCATCACGACGGGCATCGGGACGTTTATCTTCACGCGGGCGATGATCCCCGAAGCCATCTACGCGCTGGAATTCACAGTAGCGTTCTATCTTTTCCTGAGGGCGTGGACCGGAAGCCTGAGTGCACGCGCCGGGTACTGGGGATGTGCGGCGGTGATGGGGCTGGCCGTGCTGACGCGCGGGCTAATCGGGTTCATTTTTCCGGCCGCGGTCCTTGGACTGTTCCTGCTGGCGACGGGCGGCCTGCGAAGCTGGAGAGAAATCCCGTGGCTTTCCAGCGCTGCGATTTTTCTGGCCATCGCCGCACCGTGGCACATCCTGGTGGGTCTGAAGACGCCGGGGTTTTTCTGGTTCTATTTCATCAATGAACACTTCCTGAGAGCCATGGGAGCGCGATATCCGCAGGACTACGGGTCGGTGCCGCTGCTGTACTGGTGGGCGGCGCACCTGGCCTGGTTTTTCCCGTGGAGCGCGTTTCTCCCGTACGTGCTACGCGAGCTGCCGGCGGCGCAGGGGTGGCGCCAACTGGACCGCGGAGGACAGGCGCGGCTGCTGGTGTTTCTGTGGGCCGGGTTCATCCTGCTGTTCTTCACGATTTCAAAGCGGATGGAGTATTACAGTTTTGGAGCGTGGCCGGCAATCGCGCTGTTGCTGGGGGCGGGGCTGGCGCGGGCGGAAGAAACGCGTGACCGCTGGCTGCCGAGGATCCAGGCGGGGCTTGCCGTTGCGGGAGCCCTGATCGCGGCGGTGCTGGGCGGATACCTGTGGGCGTCCCGAAGCGTCCAAACCGGACCGGACATCTCCAGCCTGCTGGAGTTGAACAAGGAAGATTTTTACCGGGTGGCCATGGCGAGTTTCTTCGACCTAACGCCACAGGCGTTCGCAGCTCTGCGCGTCCCGGCGGGAATGGCCGCGGCGGCGTTCCTGGTGGGGCTGGCTGCGGCCTGGTGGCTGCGGCGGAAAGAAAGCCACAGAGGAGCCAACCTAGCGATGGCCGGAGGGATGGCGGTTTTCCTCTTTGCAGCGAACCTGGCCTTCGGCGTCTTTTCGCCGCACATGTCTTCCAAGAAGCTGGCAGAGACGCTGAACGAGCACCTGAAGGCGGAAGACCGGCTGGCCATCTACGGCGAATACTACGGGGCATGCACGGTGGGGTTTTACACGGGCCGGAAGGTGTGGATTTACAACGGCCGGTACCACGGACTGGAGTTCGGATCCTATTTTGCAGATGCGCCGAAAATGTTTCTGACCGACCAGGAGTTCCCGGCAATTTGGAGTGGAACGCAGCGCATGTTCCTCGTGGCGCCGCAGCACCACCGCAGAGCTGTCCTGCTGCGGCTGCCAGGTGAGACCACGTGGCTACTTGCGGAGAGCGGAGGGAAGGCGGTATACGTCAACCGGCCGCTGACTCCGGGGCAGCCGAGTCTGGCGCGGATGGCTGCGGCCGATGGCGAGCGGCGGTGAGACGAGGAAAAACCCGATCCAGGGGCGCAGGTAGCGCTGAGACGCGCAGAGGCGAGCATAGGGGGGAGAGCAGATGGGAGAGATGAAGAGGGTGGGCTGGCGGGAGACGGTGGCGTGGGTGGCGGTGTGCGCTGCCGTGGCAGTGGCCGCGACAGGGGCGTGGGCGCAGGGCGGGAAGCCGCTCACCGTGGAGAGAATTTACGGGCAGCCGAGCCTGAGCGGTTCGCTGACCGGTGGACTGCAATGGAACCCGGAGGGGAAGCAACTGAGCTATTTCGAGAGGCGCGGGAGCGGGAGCGAAGCCAAGACGGACATCTGGGTGATGGATGCGGCCAGCGGCGAGAAGCACGTGCTGCTGGACTCGGAAAAATTGCAGAAGCTGATGGCGCCGGCGCGGGAAGGGTCGATGATTGCGAGTCAGGCGACGGGGCTGGGTAGGCTTTCGCCCCAGCGCTATATCTGGACGCCCCAAGGCGATGCGCTGCTGTTTGTCTCGCAGGGGCAGCTCTACTGGTATGACCTGAAAACACAGAGCGCCAAGAAGCTGACAAGCGGAGAGCGCAGCGCGGAGGATCCGAAGATATCCCCGGACGGGCGAAGGGTGAGCTTTGTACGGGGATACGAGCTGTTTACCGTCGAGGTAGCCACCGGGAAGGAGAGACGACTTACGACCGGTGGCAGTGAAGAGCTGATGAACGGCAAGCTGGACTGGGTGTATCCGGAAGAACTGGGAATCACCACGGCCTACTGGTGGTCGCCAGACAGCACGCAGATTGCTTTTCTTCAGATGGACCAGAAAGGGGTGACGAAATATCCGCTGGTGAACTTCCTCTCCTATACGGGCGAGTCGGAGACGGTGCGCTATCCCAAGGCCGGCGGAAAGAACCCAGTGGTGCGGGTCGGCGTGTCCGCTGTGAAAGGCGGAAAGCCGCGCTGGATGGATACGGGGAAGGAAACGGACATCTACATCGCGCGCGTGAACTGGCTGCCGGACTCGAAGAGACTGGCCATCCAGCGGCTGAACCGCGGACAGAACCGGCTGGACCTGTTGTTTGCCGAAGCTGGGAGCGGGAAATCCAGGGTGGTGGTGACGGAAGAGGACAAATCCTGGATCAACGTGGAGGACGAGCTGCATTTTTTCAAGGACGGCAGGAGATTTCTATGGGGCAGCGAGCGGGACGGGTACCGGCACCTGTACCTGTATGGGATAGACGGCAAACTCATCCGGCAGGTGACGCAGGGGGCATGGGTGGTGGCGGACGTAAACCTGGTGGATGAAAAGGCGCAGGCCGTCTACTTCACGGCCACGGAAAAAAGTCCCATCGAAAGGCATCTGTACCGAGTCGGGTTGGACGGCGAAGGACTGAAGCGGCTGACAGAGGCTGCGGGGACACACAGCGCGCTGATGAGCGGGGACGGCGCCTTTTTCGTTGACACCCATTCCACTGTGATGAAACCGCCGAAGCAGGATTTGAGGCGAACAGACGGGTCGCTGGTGCGCCCCATCAACGAGAATAACGTGGGCGAGCTGGCGGATTACAAACTGTCGCCGGTGGATTTTTTCACGGTGCGCGGTGCGGACGGGACCGAATTGTACGCGATGATGATCAAGCCGCCGGGGTTTGAAGCCGCGAAAAGGTATCCGGTGCTGGTGCACACCTACGGGGGCCCGCACGGACAAATTGTGCGCAACGGCTGGGGCGGGAATAACGGACTGTGGCACCAGTTGATGGCGCAGAAAGGATATGTAATCTTCGGGCTGGACAACCGCGGAATGGCGGCGCGTGGGCACGCCTTCGAGTCGCACATCCACAAGCGGATGGGAGAGGTGGAACTGGCGGACACGCTGGCCGGAGTGGAGTGGCTGAAGTCGCAGAGTTATGTAGATGCCGCGCGGATGGGCATATGGGGATGGAGCTACGGCGGATATATGACCACCTACGCGATGCTCAGCGCTCCGGATGTGTTTCGAGCCGGGTTCGCGGGAGCGCCGGTGACCGACTGGAGGCAGTACGACACTATCTACACGGAACGGTATATGAGCCGTCCGCAGGAAAACGAGGAGGGGTACAAGAACTCGGCGCCGGCGACCCACGCGGCAAAGCTGAAAGGCAAACTGCTGATCGCCCACGGGACAGGGGACGACAATGTCCACTACGCGAACACGGTGCAGTTGCAGGAGGAATTCATCAAAGCGGGGAAATACCCGGAGATCGCCGTGTATCCGGGGCGAGGGCACGGGATTTCCGATATGCGAGCGAGGGTGCACCTGTTCAACCGGGTGACGCAGTTTTTTCTGGACAACCTGTAAGCGCCGCAGCAGCATCTCGGTGAGGGGTGGGCGCATCCAATCGGGGGCAAGGGGTAGATCCTTTTTTGATGGCAGCTAGAAATTCCAATTGGAAGACGAACATCCTACTTACGGCAAGCGCCGTGTTGCTATGGGCGGCGCCCGCGCGCGCGCAGGCGCAGGAGTACAGCCATGCAGCGTGGGACAGATTGCTAAAGAAATACGTGAACGAAGAAGGGCGCGTGGACTACGAAGCAGTGCGGGGGCAGCGGGCTGACCTGGACATCTACATAAGACAGATCGCCGAGCGAAGCCCGGTGTCGCATCCGAAAGAATTCAGCTCACGCGACAGCCAATTGGCCTATTGGATCAATGCCTATAATGCGCTGGTGATCCACGCGGTGGTGGATGAGTGGCCGGTGAAGAGTGTGCGCGACCTGGGCAAACTGTACGGATTTTTCTGGCGCAAGAAGTTCACCGCCGGCGGGCGGAAATACACCCTCAACGGGATCGAGGGCGAGTTCCTGCGCAAGCAATTGGCGGAGCCGCGGATCCATTTTGCGATCGTTTGCGCGGCAGTGAGCTGCCCGCGGCTGCAACGCGAGGCGTACACAGCGGAAAACACCGAGCGTCTGCTGGAAGAGGCCACGCGGTTCTACTTGAACGAACCGAGGAACCTGAAAGTGGAGGCGGGCGCGAACCGTGTGACCCTGCCGCGGATCCTGACCTGGTACAAAGAGGATTTCGAGGCATACCTGAAGAACAAACGGGCGCCCACCACTGGACACGTGCTGGTGGATTATGTCAAGGTGTATGCCAACGAGGCGAACCGCCGGGCGCTGGAGAGCCTGCGGAAGCCGCACGTAGATGACTTCGAGTACGACTGGACCATCAACGACGTGAGAACGGTGGTGGCCAGGGAGCCGGCGAAAGGACAGAAGCCATGAAAGCCATACTCTCGCGGTGCCTGGGAAGCTGTTCGATTGTTTGCGTTGCGGTTGTTGCTGTCCTCCTCGCGGCTTGAGCCTAGTATTGCGCCGGAGTCTCCGGCGCTTCCCACAAAAATATAGCTTGAAAGAACCGGGCAGTGATACGTGTGTGCAGCGCCCGAATGCACGGGGACGGTCCTGCGCAGGAAATGGAAGCCCAGCGTGGCATAATGGCGAACATGCTTCCGTTCATTGAGCTGGGGCCAATCAAGCTGCCGACGTACGGGTTCCTGCTGTGCGTCTCACTGCTGGCGGGAATCCAGTGGGCTGTGGCGCGTGCGCCGCGGTTTGGATTGCCAGCCGACTTCATCTATACGCTGTCGTGCGTATCCGCGCTGGTGGCGGTCGTGGGAGCGAAACTGACTACGTGGGCCATTGCTGGAGTGCCGGGGACGCTAGAAGTGATGTTCACCACGGCGGGAACCTTTCTGGGTGGATTTCTACTGGCCATATTGACGGCGGGAGTGACTTCCTACCGGGCGGGTTATTCGATATGGAGCGTTGGAGATTGCGCAGCGCCGGCGTTCGCCCTAGGCGTGGTCCTTGTGCGCATCGGCTGCTTCGGAGCGAGCTGCGATTACGGCCTGCCGACCGACGTGCCGTGGGGCGTAGTGTTCACCAACCCCGTGGCGGCACAATTTACGGGGATCCCGCTGGGATTGAAACTGCATCCTTCACAACTCTACGAAAGCGCGCTTGGCCTGAGCATCCTCATCACGCTGCTGTGGATGGAGCGCAAGCCTCGCAAGAGCGGGGCGCTGGTGCTGACGTTTGCGACGATGTATTCCATCGGGCGATTTGTGCTGGAGTACTGGCGGGGAGACGTGGAGAGGGGGATCTATGGGCCGCTTTCGACGTCGCAGTGGCTGTCGCTGGGGACAGTGGCGCTGTTCTGGGCATTCTTTTATTGGACGGCGAAGGCGAGAGCGGCGTCGCTACAGGAGAGATAGAAGCTTCCAGCAACGAATCACAAAAAAAACACTACACAGAGTCCGCGGAGAACACAGAGCGCACAGAGAGAAAGAGGGCCCCGGCAAACTGAGCCGGGGCCGTGGTGTTTAGGATGGGCGGCATTGCCGCGAAAGGCGCGGCAAACGGGCCGGCAGGGCCCTACCAGCGAGCGCGGATGCGATAGCGCAGTACCGAGGTGCCGTCCTTCTCGACGGGCACGGAGAAGCGCGCGGCCCAAGCGGCCGTCTTTTCATGCTTGTGGGTGGACTTGACCATCTCCCAGTCGCCGCCGATGGGCTCGTTTACTTCGACGGTGATGGGACTGTCCTTGTGGTTGCGCAGAGTGATTTCGAATTCCATCTCCCAAGTGCGGTCGGAGAGGCGACGGTAGTCGGTCTGCTTGCGCTCGCAGACGACGTCGAAAGCGTTGCCGATGTGCACGGTGAGGGATTCGTCCTTGGGAGTGTGGTTGATGCGGTCTTCGCCGACAAACTGCACGCCGCCCTTGGAATCGGCCTGATAGACGCGCACGGCGCCGGCGGGCATAGGCATCCCCAGACCGGACTTCTGGTCGTTCTTGAACTTGAAGAAAACCTTGACAGGGTCCTTGAGCGCAGTGCCGGGGTGCTGGGCGTTGTGGTAGTAGAAGTTCTGGCCCTCGACGACGAAGAGTTTTTCCACCGGGACGCCGCTGCCGTTGAGCAGGCTGATCTGCTTGGTTTCATTGTTGTGGATGCTGGTGCGGCGGGCGAGAGAGTAGAGATGGTATTCGGAGAAAGACTCCTGTGCGAACTGGTCGGCGCGGGCGGCCATTTCCATGACGACACCCTTCCTTTGGGCGTCGCGGGAGTAGCCCTGCTGGATCCGGTTCAGGTCGCCGGCGACGAGCTGAAGACGAGCGTTTTTGTAGGCCGTGCCGGAGTTGTTGGTCAGCGTGACCCAGCCGTCGAGGTCTGCGAGATTACTGTCGCGGCCGACGGTGAGGACATAGTCGGAATTCCAAGAGAGATTGCCGGCCAGATAGCTGGCTTCCACCTTGTGACGGCGGGCGCCGGCGTTCTCGAGCATCCAGACCAGGGTCGGCCGGCTGTAGAGGTTCTCGGGCAGCTCAGGGAAGCGGATGTGGTCCGCGTACATGCCGGTGACGATTTCGTTGCCGATGCGCCAGATCGGGCCGTTGTTGTTGGAAAGCAGAGTGGCCTTAATCTCCTCGGGCCGCGTGGAGCCGTTCTCCTGGCGCATACGGACCAGGGTGAGCTCGCGGCCGATGTATTTGTTGAGCAGCTTTTGGGGCTCGAGGAGATCGAACTCGTAGTTCTGCTCGAGGACGCCGAGTCGCGAAGGCTCGGTGAGGGAGCGGAAATGAACGGTGGCCGGATTGACCGTGGCGGCGATGTCCATAAAGCGAAGATCAAAGATACCCGAGGGGAGGGAGAGCTGACGGACGTCGCGGACCAGGGCGATATTGGAGTTGTAGACGGTAACGGCGAGGTCCACCTGGTCGTCGAGAGTGGTGCCCGGCAGATCGTCGCTGCCGGTCCCGGCGGGCTGTGTTGCGGCCGCGCTGGCCAGGGAGAGTGTTTCGGCCATGGCCGGGGAGAAAACCAGTGCCAGCGCCAGCAGACCTGCGGCAAGCTGTTTGGAAACAAAAGAGATGCGCATTTTTATCCTCCGTGGAACTTTTCCATCCAGGATGAGAACGGGGAGGGATGGAAATCTTGCAGGTCAGATTAGAGAGGTTTCCAGGCTTGGCCGCCATCGGAGGTGACAAAGCGCTTGCCGGAGGCAGTGGTGATGGAGGCGGAGAGCGAGTCTGCGGCAGTGATCCTGGTGATTGACTCTGATGTCGGCGAAGGTAGGGAAGCCCAGGATGTTCCGTCTGTAGTCCTAAGAATGACGCCATTGTCGCCAGCCAGCCAGCAGACAGACGCAGAAGGAGCAGAGCCGGTCCGGAGCCTCTCGAGAACGCGTGCCACGACCTTTTTCCAGGTGCGACCTCCATCGGTGGAGTACTCGATGAAGCCGGGTTCAGGAAGGCGCCACAGGGAGGAAGTGTCAGCCGCGGCGACCACAATGGGCGCCTGGCGGGTAGTGGAGTGATGCGTCGCAACCGAAGCGGCCAACCGAGACTTGTCGGCCTCTTTTTCACCGGCGGCCTCCCGGCCGACTGCTTGCGAGGTGGGCGCAACAGCAGACTGGCGGTTGGCGCGGTCCGGATCGAGGGCGGCGTTTCGAGCTGCGGAGTCTTTCTTCACGGCCGAGAGCTGTTTTTGTTCCTCGACAGGAGCGTCTTGCGCGGCCGCAATCCGAAATTCCTGAGCTTCCGTTACAGCCTCGCGTTTGTCGGCCACCGCGACTGCCTGGTCCGAGGCCGCCAATTTGGCGTCCCCCGCACGCGCAGCCGGCGGAGGAGGCGCAGGCAAAGCGGGCGGACCGGAAGCGAGAGCTCCCGGCTGAGCAACGATTTCGGCACGGCCCTCGGCGGGCGCTGACCGGGGTTGCCGCCGAGCCACTGACAGGTCCAGGCGACCGCGTTCGCCCGCCGCGCGCGGAGCGAGGCGCCCCGGGACATCCGCGGAAGCGGGAGTTGATTGCCGGAGGGGCGAAGATGCGGCCTCCTTCTCTGCCGACAGCTTGCCTGCGGCCAATGACTCAGCAGGCTGGGATTCGGCCCCTGCGCGATCCCCGGCCGGGGCGGAAGCACTGGCCAAAGTCTGCTCCACAGGGCTGGCGACGCGCGGCGCCTGGGGTTTGAGAGTCACATAAAAAGCGACGGCAGCGGCGGCGGTGAGCGCGGGAGCGAGCCAGAAACGGAGCCGGAAATAGCGCGCCGCGGTATCCATCGGGCGGGCTTTTTCCGGAGCAACAGAGGGCTCGGAGCGGGCCAGCATGGCCAGGTGCTGCTGGCAACGTGCACAAGAAGAAAAATGCGGTTCCCAGGCTGCCAGGCCGGCGCCGGGCAGCGAGCGCTCAAAATAGGCGGCCAGGATCTCCGGCTCGGGACACGCGGATGCGGAGATATCCAGCGAAGCCCGGAGTGCGCGGGCCAGAGCGCCGTCCAGGGCCTTGTCTGGAGACTTTTGCGAGTTGGAACCGTCGCTCACCAGAAAGCTCCCTAGTTTAGAACGAAACAGAAGCGAAAGCTTGCGGGCTGACGCCGCGCAGGAGTTGCGAGACACAGCCATCCGCTACGAAATAGCGCGAGTAAGGTCAAAGGGCCATTCCTCCCGGGCGTAATCAAAACAGAGCTGAATCTGGGCGTCACTGAGGCGGCGATGCTCGCGCAATTGGCGCTCGACAGCGGAGCGGATGTCGCGGCGGGTGCGGTCCAGCTTGCGCGAGACAGTGGCTTCGTGTTCGCCGAGAATCCGGGCAATCTGGGCCAGGGTCAGCTCCTGCACATAGTAAGAAGAAAGACGCAGGCGGTCGCGCGGAGGCAAGGCAGCCAGAGCCTCCTGGAGCGCGGCTTGGACGGAAGACAGGTAACGATTGCGGTCGGGGTCCGGGGAGGAGCAAGCTGCACTCTGCGCGAGCGCAGACCTTGCGGCAGCGGCTTCCGCGGAGTTCCCATCTGCTGAGCCGGTTCCGGCCGCGTCGAGAGAGATCATGCGGCTGGACGCGCGCAACGCGTCCACATGGCGCTGGGCCAGGACGGAGCGCAGCCAGGTGGAAAGCTTGCTGCGGCCGTGGAAGTAGTTCAACAGAGAGCGGCGGCGCCCTTCACGTACCTCCAGGCCGAACAGATCGGCATAGAGCGAATCAGCCAGCTCCCGGCCCGCGTCGCCGGCAATGGCCCGCGCCGCAGAGTAGAGCGCGGGGCGGAATTCGCCCACAAAAAAGTCCCAAGCAGAGGAAACGCCATCGGCACAGGCGGCGGCCAGGTAGAGATCGCCGGCGTGAAGAGAACGGAGGTAGCTGGACACGGCATCGTCCGCGATCTGCGGAGCAGGGCTCCCCGGCTGGGTGGAAGCGGCGGGTCTGCTGAAGTGGTGGCGGGCGCTGTGGTAGAGGACCTCTGTGAAGCGGGCTTCGGAGATGAAGGAATGGTTCGCCGAGACCTGCGAATACAGCCCGGAAAGCGTCCGGGAGTGGGATTTGCGGAAGTGAGCGAGGCTGCTGAACGAGGACATTGTCGGAGCTGCCAGAAGAGATGATAGCTGAATTGGGGTGGCGGGTTGCTCACGCGCGCAGGCCGTCAGGCAGGGGCGCGGAGAGTCCGGCTGGAAGCGGAGTCCGGTGGTGAGCCGGCTTGCCATAACATATTTATTATCAAACAGATAGACGTGAAAATGAAGAGGCCTGGAGATGGACAAGGGGTGCGAGTTGTGGTAGGATTGTGCTGCGTTTGTTGCTCTTGTAATTCCTTTTGACTTGTTCAACGGGGCTGCAGGACGTCAACCTGCAGCCCCTTTTGTTTGCAGGAAAGGGAAGCCAGAGGCACGGCG
>Ga0247727_10003009_pt1 | contig 37878 bp, 37 predicted proteins | sample WisWelCaveWW1625_FD_202498 | JGI IMG/M metagenome (GOLD analysis project Ga0247727, IMG submission 202498) | Biofilm microbial communities from Wishing Well Cave, Virginia, United States - WW16-25 | ecosystem: Environmental > Aquatic > Deep subsurface > Groundwater > Cave microbial mat | place...
CCGGGATGATGGTTGCCACCCAGGATACATCGGGATTACAATACCTGCTGACCGACCATCTCGGCTCGACGGTTGCGGTCACAAATCAATCCGGCACATAAACATCCCAACAACGCTATCTCCCCTTCGGCGCACCGCGGACGATTCCCAACTCGCCCATTGCAGGAACAGACTTCACGTATACCGGTCAACTCCTGCGAGACGTTCTGCGTTAAGTGAATTAGTCAATACATCGGGACTTGGTCAATCACAATCGTGCAGGTCTTATCCCCCGCGGCAATACAAGTTTTTTCTTCCACATTAAACACCTTCCCTCCACTCAACCAGAACAACGCCTCTTGCAATAATCCCACCGCCAGATGACAGGACGGTTCGTGCGTATGCCGTTCCCAGCACAACGGACAACGCTCGATGTGCCAGAACAACTTCCTATCATCCTCTTCGATGCGGACGCGCTGATCTGTAAAATTATTGAATAATTCAGCCAAAGCCTTTGCACCCGCGTTTAATTTCAACGGGAGAGGCAGAAGACGGAACGCCATTTCAGCGAGTCCCATCTGCGTGCCATACTGGCGCACACCATAATTAAAACAAGCGCGCCCGATGCGGAGGGCAAGCCCGCGCCCGCCATGCGGACCGTAGACTTGCTCCAGCATTTCGCCAAGACTACTCACCGTTGAAAAAGGAAAAGCAGGCTGTGTATCGTCAGCTGGATAATTCTCGATCAAGGAAGGATGGGATGCAAGTTTAAGTATGGCATTGACCCCGTTTACCCCCATCACTTCTTCCATGGAAAGCAAAATGATTCTCCCCATCCGATTCGGATAATGATAAGTTTCGATCATGGAGTTAGAGCGTCACAGACGGGGATGGAGTTAATGTAGGTGGAGTCCGCTCGGTGCGGGATGGTTGCTCCTGGTCAAGAAAGGCTTTGAGCCTTTCCGCAAATTGATGAGGCTCCTCGAGCATGGGGAAATGCCCCGCCAACGGAAACCTCTCAATGCGCGCGTGACTGATCCCTTTTTGCATCGGTTGCCATTGCTTCGGGTGGACAATAATGTCGCGGTCGCCGTACATGCCCATCGCGGGGACTTTGATTTGATCCAGCATGGGGCGCAGATCCGTTCTTCGGAGGGAAGCAATCGAAAGAAGGAAAGATTCGACGGTCGTCCTTGAAAGGTCGCGATCCATCATTTCCCCAAGCCGTTCATCGCGGCAAATAAACGGATACGCCACTTTCATGCCCATGCGAAAAACACCCATCATATTGAAAAGCATAAAAGCGATCGGACGATATCCGGCAAGTTTAAGCGGAAACGCCAGCGACGAACCCACAATGGGCGAACCGACAACGACAACTTTGCTGACGCGTTCAGGGTAACGAATGGCAACCGAAAGACTCACCGTACCGCCCATGCTATGACCGACGAGCGGAGCATGGGTAATACCCAACTGTTCCATGAATTGGTTGACAAGGCTGACAAAATCCTGAATGGCGTAGGTCTGGCGCTGTTTTCCAGATTCGCCAAATCCCCAAAAATCCATTGCGTAGGTTCGATAGTAACGACCGAGATAACTCATCGTCTCTTGCCACAACCCCCACGAGCCGAGCCAGCCATGCAAAAGAATAACGGGCTTGCCGCGCCCGTACACTTCGTAATGAACGATTCCCTGATCTGTGGTAATTGATGACACGACTTGCTGACAAACGGGTTCCCCTACTTACCCGACTCCATTTCAGCGAGAATATTATAGAGCAACTCAAGAAGGACAGATTTGACTGTGCTCTTGTCTGTAGCGACACAGGGAAGAAATTTTACTTTCGTATCGAGCCGCAGGGCATGGCGCATGTCTTCCATATCCCAGGCATCTTCCTTATCCTGCTTGTTCGCCGCGACAACATACGGCGTCGGCGCGTAGGCGCGAAAGGTTTCAAGAATGGAGCGCGCTTCACGGAATGTTTCAGGGCGCGTGCTATCCACCATGACGATAAAACCGAGCATCCCTTCGGAGAGGATCTCCCACATGAAATCGAATCGTTTCTGACCCGGCGTTCCAAATAAATAAAGAACAAGGTCCTCGTCCACTGTGATACGCCCGAAATCCATCGCGACGGTTGTCGCTTCTTTCACGGAGCGTTCCGCCGCGCTGGAGATCTTGCGTTCGGTCGAGACCACGTCGATTTCGCTGACAGACTGGATGAACTCCGTCTTGCCGGCGCTGAAGGGACCTGTCACCACCATTTTTACTGTTTGCATAATTTCTTTCCTTCCGCCTATCCTGATTAAAGCGAGCGAATACGCCCAATTAATTTATTGACCAATGATTTCTGTTCCGCTTTATCCTGGGTCGGGAAGGTACTCGGGTGTTGCTGTACCACCATGCCCTCCGGGCGAACAATTTCAACCAAACCCGCCTGCAACAACCCGTACACAATGCGGCGAACCTCCACATCATTCATCTTGTTCGTCTGCGCGATCTGCTTCATCGAATTCTTCGGGTTGATGAATGAAACCACGCGCCATTCCTCCACACTCAGGTTTACATTTTTCAACGGGCGGTCTGTAAACTTCAACGCCATATCGAGGCTGGGGATTTCATCCTGCAACTGTTCCCATTCCCGTAATTGACGTGAGCCTTCGATAATAATGTTTTCAAGATCGAGCCGCACGTTGATGCGGTCCTCCGGCGGCATCATCTCGCCTTCAAAGCGGAAGGAACCTTCGACCCACGTAAAGAGACGCCGAATGAGTTCCGTGAAATAACCCTGTAAATTCGCAAGGATTTCCTCCTGCGAAAGATAACCCGCATTGATCAACAACAAGCCCAGTTCTTTATCGGTGATCTTTCCCGCGCGTTCGACGATGGCGCGATATTGATTGACCGTCAGCTTGTTGGCTTTATGCAAAACAGCCGCCAGGCTTCCATCATCCTGCCCGACACGGGTATACGCCAGTTTCCCCTCGCGAAATGAAACATACGCCTGCTCACTCGGACCATCCACAACCAGCGTGCCGGTCTTTCGAGCAAGATTGATCAAGTTAAGCAATTGTGTAATTGTAAAATCGCGTAGATTGCCGCGCAGAGCCATGTCTACCTCAGTAAATCCCCCATCTGGGAGATTAAAAGATTATACATGCAAGAGATACATGCGTCAAACCAGCCTCCCACGATTGCAAAGTATCTGGAAGGTAACTACTGTCGCATGTTACACTTGCGGGAAATTATTCACGGAGTAAATTATGCGGATAAAAATCATCACGCTCTTTCTCAGCCTCAGCCTGCTTCTTCCAACCCCAGCCTTTGCTTCTGCCTCAGCGGACGTGGCAAACAATCGCGTCCTCCTTAACTTTCCCGAATCAGCAACATTCACTGCGACCATCACCAGCGATTCGGAAATCCAATCCATTGTGTTGGAATATGGAAATGAGCAGGAAACCTGCGGCGAAGTGGTCGCAAAAGCCTTCCCTCAATTCACACCGGGCAAGACCGTGAACGCCGAATGGACGTGGGAAATGCGTCAAAGCGGGTCACTGCCACCGGGTGCAAGTCTATGGTGGCGCTGGCGCGTGACAGACTCAAGCGGGAATGAAACCGTGAGCGAAACAAAATCCGCCACCTGGCTCGATGATGTTCACAACTGGAAAACAATTAACGAAGGCTTGCTAAATCTCCATTGGTACAACGGGGATGAAGCCTTCGCCCGCGACCTCCTCTCTGCCGCGCAAGGCGGACTTGAATTCAACGAAACCCAATCAGGTCTTGTCGCCGACTCGCCCATTGATCTTTATATCTTTGCAGACACAAACGACCTGCAAGATGCCGTCCTCTACGAACCTTCATGGACAGGCGGGCAGGCATTCCCCGATCAGGATATCGTCATCCTCGGCATTTCGCAATCTGACCTCGTTTGGGGACGCGACGCGATTGTTCACGAACTGACGCATGTGCTTGTCGGTCATCTCACATTCTCCTGCCTGGGTGACGTTCCCACCTGGCTCAACGAAGGACTCGCCGTTTACAGCGAAGGCGAACTCGACTCGTCATCGCAACAGCAACTGGATGACGCGATTCAAAATGACACGTTGCTAACAGTCCGCTCCTTGAGCAGTGGATTCTCGGAAGTGGCGGACAAAGCTTATCTTTCATATAGTCAATCGTTTAGCGTGACAAAATTCCTTGTTGAAACCTATGGGCAGGAAAAGATGACCGCGCTTCTCACATCACTCCGCGATGGGCTCACGATTGACGAAGCTCTCCTCCAAACCTATGGATTCAACGTGGAAGGACTCGAAGATGAATGGCGAGTAGGAATCGGCGCACAACCGCGAACGGTTTCTGCGCAACCGACAGCCCAGCCAACTCCCACGTATGTTCCAACGATTGTCCCAGTTTCGGGCGGGCAACTTGCAGTGCAATCTTCACCCACCGCGATACCTACTTCATCATTTGAAAGTCAGCCGACACCTGAACAACCAGCTCGCTCGGGTCCCCCACTTTCATTGACACTTATCCTGCTGGGATTCTGTTGTCTGTTTTTGTTACTCATCGGCATTGTTGTGCTTGGTTTCATCGTCCGCAGGGGAAACCAAAAAGGAGGGAAGAGTGAATAAAAAAAATGTAGTGACGACTTTAGTCGTTCTCGCCGCTACACTTTCAACAATTACATCCGCCAGCACACACCCTGCATCCGCGTGGCAGACGGATATTCCGCTGGATCAGGCTTTGGTGTTGGCGGGAGGCGAGTCCACGAATCCGCGCGATTATGATCCAGCGACAACGTATAGTTCGGGCGATAAACTCGTTTTCAGCGGACTCGTCTCATTCGATCCGAATCTAAATCTCACACCCGACCTTGCAGAAAAATGGGACGTGAATGCCGATGGAACAATTTACACATTTCACTTGCGCGCGAATGCAAAATTCCACAACGGGCGCGCCGTCACAGCGCAAGATGTGGTCTATTCATGGGAGCGCGCCGCCAGCCCCGCGCTCGGTTCGGACACGGTATTAACTTATTTGGGCGACATCGTTGGCGTGCGCGAAATGAATGCAGGGCAAGCCGATAACATCACTGGGCTAACTGCACTGGATGAACACACATTACAAGTGACGATTGACGCGCCCAAGCCATACTTTTTATTGAAGCTCACCTATCCCACTGCGTTTATCGTTGACAGGGAAAATGTGGAAAGCGGGGAGGAGTGGGTTCGCACACCGAACGGAACAGGACCCTTCAAACTGCGCGAATGGAAACGATTTGAAGTAATGGTCTACGAAGCGAACGCGGATTTTTATCTCGGCGCGCCGAGCATTCCGTATGTTGTAATTCAATTATATTCAGGCGACGGACAGCGATTGTACGAAACCGGAGACATTGACATCGCAGGCGTTTATTCCGTTGAACGATTCACCGACCCCACTGAACCGCTTCACAACGAATTGCTCACTGGTGTTTCGCTTTGCACAGGCTATGTCAATTTTGATGCAACGCGTCCGCCCTTCGATGATGTGAATGTACGCAAAGCGTTCAGCATGGCATTCGATCGCCAGAAATATATTGATATTGTTTTGGATGGACGCGCTCTTCACGCAAACGGATTGTATCCACCAGCCCTGCCCGGGTTCAACATCGCGCTCAAAGGCTTGCCGTATGATCCGGCGCAAGCGCACCAGTTGCTCGCCGAATCAAAATACGGCGGACCCGACGGTTTGCCTCCCATCGTTTTTACGGACGGAGGCATCGGCAGTTACATCAGCGGGGATGTGGCGGCGCTGGCTGAAATGTGGGAACAGAATCTCGGCGTGATAATTACCGTTGAGAATCTCGAACCGAATTTTTATCTTGAGCAAATCTATTCGGGTAATCACGGTCAACTCTTCAGCGGCGGCTGGTGCGCGGATTATCCCGACCCTGAAAATTTTGCGGATGTGCTCTTCCACACCGGCTCACCGCAAAACAACGGCGGTTATTCCAACCCGCAACTCGATGCCCTGCTTGAACAAGCCCGCATCGAACGCGATGTGACGAAACGCATCGCGCTATATCAGCAAGCCGAGCAAATTCTCGTGGACGATGCCGCGGCATTGTTCACGTCACATTCGCTTTCGTATCAATTGGTCAAGCCGTATGTGAAAGGCTACGTCTACACCCCGATTGATATTCCGATTGAACGATATATGTGGCTGGATGGGAAATAAAAAGATTCACCGCGAAGACGCCAAGAACGCGAAGGTTTAATAAAAGAATCTTTGCGGACTTCGCGCCTTCGCGGTAAAAATTACGGACGCGCTTCGACAGAAAATTCAACCCGCGCGATTCTTCCTCCGACGCTGGATATCATAAAATTAAATGGGAGACTTCCTCCAGCGGATAAAACCGCGTTGGATTCCCATCTGCGGACACCGACCACGCGTCCCGCGTCGTCGTAGGCTGTTGCCGCCACCCAAACCTGATTCGCAACTGACGTTTGACTCTGCGACAACACCAGTCCACTCACCTGCGCACTATGACCATTGGCATTCACTTGCACGAGTGTATTGTTGATTATTGCGGGTAAATATCTTTCATCGTTTGGTAGCAAACGAATCGCAGTGAGCACTTGTACTTGAGGCTTTGCATTAAACGGAATATCGGGCGGAAAGAAAACAGCAAGCGGCAACGACGTATTTGGCGGCAACATATTCAATGGAAGGAAAGCTGTTTGAGTGGCGATCAGGGCGTTGTTTGAGTCAACCAATGTTATCTGCGCGCTGACGTTTTCAATAAAATCTTCAAAATCATTGTGAACCAGCACAAAGCACCACATCCCTTTGTCAGTTGTTGGGTAACATTCAATCTGTTGGACAGTGAACGGCGCGGGGGTTAGAGTCGGTTCACCGGAAGGGTTATCGGGATTGCTGGGAATTTTGATCACCTGCCCTACAGACATTGCGTTTGCTGAAACTTCAGGGTTCGCGGCTTGCAGGTCATCGAGCGAAACGTTGAATCGTTCCGCGATCTGGCTCATCGTGTCGCCAGTCTGCACGGTGTACGTGAAAGGAGTCAGGCTGGGGAGAGGCGTGGTGAGCGGGACCAAGCCTTCGGGAGTCTGAGGCGGACTCTGGGTGGAGGTGGCGAATGGGATCAGGTCAACTGCCTGAGGCGTTGAGTCCGCTTGTTGAGGGGCGCAAGCAGTCCAGAGGAAGAAAGAGGAAAGAAGAAAGAGGGTTCTCCGCATGAGGAGATTATAATGGAGAGAAATTTTCTGCGAGGAGACTACGATGAATTATCGGCATTTGGGGCGCACGGGGATTCGCGTGAGCGAACTCTCGCTTGGCTCGTGGGTCACGTTCAAGAATCAGGTGGACGTGGATGCGGCGGTGGAGATCATGTCTGCCGCGTATGATGCGGGCGTGAATTTTTTCGATAACGCAGAGATATATGCAAGGGGAAAATCGGAAGAAGTGATGGGCGCGGCATTGAAGAGATTGAAGTGGCGCAGGAGCAGTTATCTCGTCACGACAAAATTTTTTTGGGGATTGCATGACGGGGTGAATGAGAGAAACACGCTCAACCGCAAACGTCTCATTGAAGGCATCAACGGGTCGCTCGCACGTTTACAGCATGATTATGTGGACGTGATCTATTGCCATCGCCCCGATAAAACCACGCCCATCGAAGAGACGGTATGGGCAATGCACAACATCATCGAATGGGGCAAGGCGATGTACTGGGGCACGTCGGAATGGAGCGCGGACGAAATCGTCGCGGCGATTCACATTGCCGAAAAACATCACCTGCACAAGCCGATCACTGAACAGCCGCAATATAATCTCTTTGAACGCCAACGATTCGAGAAGGGATACGCGCGCCTGTTTCAGGATTATGGTTATGGCACAACGATTTGGAGTCCGCTGGCTTCGGGGATGCTGACGGGTAAATATTTGAAGGGCATCCCGAAAGACAGCCGCGCCAACCTCAAAGGTTACACCTGGCTTCATAAAGATATAAAGGATAAAGACAGACTCGCCAAAGTCCGCGCGCTCCAACCGATTGCAAAGGAATTGGGTTGCACACTTTCACAATTGTCGCTTGCCTGGTGCCTCAAAAACCCGAATGTGAGCACGGTCATTCTGGGAGCAAGCAGAGTCGAACAACTGCATGAAAATTTGAAAGCACAGAAGGTTGTCGCTAAACTTACCCCAAAAGTAATGGAGAAAATTGACAAAGTTTTTGGTGTGGAAAAGGAAGAGGAGGAGGATTAGTCTTGTATATTTTGGACGCCTTCAGGGAATTATCCTGGAGGCTTCTATTTTATTTCGTCTGTGCAACTTTCCAAATAATTACATGCAAATAATAAAGGAGAAGAAAATGGAAACACCCAACATATCGCCGAACGAACCAAGTGATGACAAACCTGTTTCCGCTCCTGCAAAATTCAAGTTTGGCATAATCGGTCTTATTCTTGGCATCCCTGGTTTGGGCATTTCCGGTAGCACTCTGTTTCTCATTTACATCATTGTGATGGCAGGAGGTGGGCTTGACATAATGCTGACGTCCACTCAATGGCGAGCCATTATTGTTGTTTTGTATTCCGGCTTATTCTTAGGCATTGTAGGCGGCATTCTCGGCGTTGTGGGTATTACCCGCGGAGAAAACAAGTTAGTAAGCATTACCTCTCTCATGCTTGGTGTTTTGATGCTCTGTGTTTGCAGCGCGATCACACCTTTGATGCTCCTATGAAAGGCTCAGCATAGATAAGCGGTACATTCTAGTATAGTGTGGAAACCTACTAACATACTTCCGAAGTCTCCCCGTGGCACTACTCTAACAATGTAAAGAGACACACTATGTGTTATAAGTGATTCATCAAAGTCATTATGAGACTTATTCGGATAAATCATATTTATCGATGTGTTTCTCAGTCCTCATTAATCTCCTCATGTAGAATCATAGTGCATTTACTCATATATAAAATCATGGCTTCGGCATGGAGGCAGGTATGAAAATCAATAAATTTGTCATTGGCGGACTGCTCATTTTGGGCGCGGTCGTCTTTTTGATCTGGAACGCGGCTTCGTCCACTTCGGAATTCTTTTTAACGATTGATGAACTCCAGGCAAAGGGACCAGATATTGTGGATAAGAATCTGCGCGTCTCAGGCGCGGTACTCGGCGATACGATTCAATACGACCCGCAAACGCTAACCCTGACCTTTGAAGTGGCGCACGTCCCTGCGGATGGTCCCGACATCGAAACCGAAGGCGGACTCGCCGAAGCCCTGTATCAGGCAACGATTGATCCATCGCGCGCGCGCATGACTGTCGTGTATATCGGCGTCAAGCCCGATCTGTTGCGTCACGAAGCGCAAGCCATCGTCACGGGTCATCTTGGCGCAGACGGCATCTTCTATGCGGATGAACTGTTGCTGAAGTGTCCCACCCGTTACGAAGAAGCCATCCCTGACCAGGCTGGATAATAATTATTGCTCGTGCGGGGTCTGAGACCCCGCACGAGCGGTTTTATGTTTGAGGAGATTTCATGATCGCTAATTTTGGGTTTGGCATTTTACTCGTCACATTTTTTGTCACCGTGTACAGCGCGGTGACGGCTTCGGTTTCAAACCCAAAAGGCTTGGCTCTCGTCTTTTGCGGAATCCCCACCAGACAGACTCGTCTCATTGCAGACTGGCTTGAAAAAAGAGACAACCCTCAACAATCCGCAGCATTGGTGGAAAGCGCTCGCCGCGCCATGTTGCTCGCCTGGCCCCTGCTCACACTCGCGTCAGGGCTCCTCATTTATCTCCTCATCAATAATCATTTCGAAGTTCAATTCGTTTATGAAGTAACTAGCCGTTCGATGCCCACGTATCTCAAAGTAACCGCGTGGTGGGGCGGGCAGGCTGGCTCGTTGTTATTTTGGTCATGGTTGATGTCTGCGTTCGCGTCGCTGGTCACCCTCCGCAAATGGGATCGTGACCGCGAATTCCTGCCGTGGGTGATCCTCGTCTTATGTGTCACGCTGGCATTTTTTATCGGCATGACCGTCTTCTTTGAGAATCCGTTTGCGCAACTGTATCAAACTCCGGCTGGGGTGGAAGCGTATCTCATTCAACCAGCGGATAGCATCCTGTTCACCCCAGAAGATGGGCGTGGATTAAATCCGCTCCTTCGCCACCCGGGCATGATCATTCATCCCCCGATGCTTTATCTTGGCTTCGTGTCTTTTGTCGTCCCGTTTGCGTTTGCGATTGCGGCGTTGATCACCGGTCGCACGGATGACCGCTGGATCCGCATCACGCGCCGCTGGACGTTGTGGGCGTGGTTGTTTCTCACACTCGGACTCGTGCTCGGCGGACGCTGGGCGTATGACGTGCTCGGCTGGGGCGGCTACTGGGGCTGGGACCCCGTGGAGATCGCGGCGTTCATGCCGTGGCTGACTGGCACAGCGTTTTTACACTCGGTGATGATTCAAGAGAAGCGCGGCATGTTGAAACACTGGAACATGTTGCTGATTATTCTGACCTATGATCTAGTGATCTTTGGAACGTTCCTCACGCGCTCAGGTGTGCTTTCATCAGTCCATGCGTTTGCACAAAGCGCGATTGGTCCGTTGTTCTTTGGGTATATCGTGGTCACGTTCGTGGCTTCCGTTGGGCTGATCATCTATCGCTGGGGAAGTTTAAGATCAGAGACCGAGATGACCTCCCTGCTTTCGCGTGAAGCTCTGTTCCTGTTCAACAACTTGTTATTCATGAGTATTCTGGTCGTGTGCTTCTGGGGCGTGATCTATCCGTTGACATCAGAATTGTTCACTGGCTCGAAAGTGACGGTTGGTCCTGCCTATTACGAACGTGCAAATGGTCCATTGTTTGCCGCATTGATGTTCCTGATGGGAATCGCTCCGCTCTCCGCATGGGGACATTCTACGTTGAAGACATTGGGTCGCGCGATCTGGAAGCCAACTCTTGTTGCAGTGGTAATCACCGCGATCATCTACACCACCTACACACAAAATGTGTATGCGATCATCGGCTTCTTCCTCGTTGCCTATGTGATCCTAGTGACGTTATACGAATACTTGCGCGGTGCAAGGGCGCGGCAAAAAAGTCGGGGCGAAAATATTTTCACCGCGTTGTGGAATCTCACGGGGCGTGACCGCCGCCGCTATGGCGGGTACATCATCCATTTGAGCATGATGCTGATGGCGATCGGCATTCTCGGCATCGAACTCTTCCAGTTGGAGACGCAGGGAACGCTTGAAGTAGGGCAACAAAAAAGTATCGGCGGTTACGATGTGAAATACGACGAAATCGCGCAATTCATCGGACCTGATGGGCGCGAAGTAACCCGCGCTGTACTCAGCGTATATCAGGATGGCGCGTATCTCGGTGAGTTGTATCCGCGCATTGACTATTACTTCGACGCGCAACAACAGATGACGATCCCTGGTCAACGCTCAACACTGAAAGATGACTTGTATATTTTGCTGGTGAGTTGGGAACCCGCCTCCGCCACAGGCGCGACGTTCAAGATATTCGTCAACCCGCTGGTCAACTGGTTGTGGATGGGAAGTTTGCTCTTCCTTGTTGGTATTGTCATCGCGGCGTGGCCCGATAAAGAACCGGAACGTGTAGTGGTGAGGGCAGAGAAACGGATCAGGCAGGCGAGCGCGGCGGATTAATGAAGTAATTGGTAATTGGTAAGTGGAGATCGGAGAATTTGAGAATTGGAGATTAGAGACTGGAGATTGCATGGTGGTCGAGTAGCGAGCGCAGTTTGCGAGCGTATCGAGACCAGAGACTGGAGATTTGATGAAAGTACCAGCCGGATCAACATTTTTACGAAATACGAAGTATGAAATACCCCTGGCAGTTATTATTGTCATTGCCTTGTCTCTTTTTCTAAGTGTGAACGTTTTCGCACAGGGTCCCGCCCCCACCGACGATGAGGTGAACAAGGTCGCGAAGAAGTTGTATTGTCCCGTGTGCGAAAACACTCCGCTGGATGTTTGCCCAACAGAAGCGTGCCGTCAGTGGCGGGAGCAGATCCGCGAGATGTTGAGCGAAGGTAAAACCGAAGATGAGATCATTGATTATTTCGCCGTCACCTACGGGGAACGATCAACTGGTGACCCGCGCGATAAGTTGAAGGCGTATCTGATCCCTGTAGTGGCAATCCTTTTGGGCGCGGCGCTGCTCGTCAGCGCGTTGAGGATGTGGAAAAAGCCCATCGTGACTGAATCAGCCTCCCCGAAGACGGAGGCGAAGCAAGTCCATCAAGATGAATATATCGCGAAGATGGAAGAAGAATTAAAGAAGAGAAAATAGTCCCTCACCCCTCTCCGCTTCGTCTGCGTTGGCACTCCGCTCAGCGCGAGCGGGAGAGGGGAGCAAGGCGGAAAATATATGACAGAAACAACCCCCGCGCGCCGCGGCGTCGCATTATGGATACAGGTCGTCATTTGGGCATTTTTGGTGAGCTTGCTTGCCATCGTCGCCATGGGACTCAGCCGCAGGCAGCAAGGCACCGTCCAACCCGGTGAGGTCATTGATAATTTCCCATTGACTTTTTACAGCGGCTATGAATTTGGCGGGAAGAGCGAAATTAATTTTGAAGAGTTGCGCGGCAAAGTGGTTGTGATCAACTTCTGGGCGTCGTGGTGCAAGCCCTGCGAACAGGAAGCCGCGGATTTGCAGGAGGCGTGGCTGGAATACGAGCCGACTGGTGAAGTGATTTTTCTCGGTGTGGATTATGTGGACACTGAAACCGGCGCGCGCATTTATTTGAAAAAATTCGGCATCACCTATGCAAACGGACCCGACCTTGCGACGCGCATTTCGCAATATTTCAGAATCGCGGGCGTACCTGAAACCTATTTTGTGGATAAAGACGGCGTGTTGCGTTATGTGCAAATCGGTCCTTTCTCGAGCATTGACCAGATCCGCGCGCAGATTGACCCATTGCTGAAATAACATGGATATCTCGGCGATCTTTTTTACATTGGCAGTTCTCATCCTTGTGGGGATGTATCTCTACGCGCCATTCATGCAAAAGCGCGTGCGCCGCGTCGCTGAAGAGGACCATGATCTTTCTGCATTGATGGCTGAACGCGACCGAGCGCTCAGCTCGTTGCAGGAACTGGATTTCGATTTCAAATTGGGAAAAATCCCCGAGGAAGATTATCCAACCCAACGCGCGAATCTGTTGCAAAAAGGCGCGGACATTTTGAGGAAGTTGGATGAGATGGCTCTTGACCTCACCCCCAGCCCCTCTCCTCTTAGGAGAGGGGAGTCTGAGGAGACACGTATTGAACGCGTTGTAGCTACGCGACGGGCAGATGGATCAAACGCGAAACCCAAACTCACTGATGACGACATCGAATCCATGATTGCATCGCGGCGCAAGGGACGCAAAGGTAAATCTGCCGGCTTTTGCCCCACGTGCGGCAAACCTGTGATGACGACGGATCGTTTTTGTGCATCGTGCGGGAAGGCGCTCAATTAATGAGTAACGGAGCGCGGACTTCAGTCTGCGTAACATCATCGCGGACTAAAGTCCGCGTTCCGAGGACTTGCATGAATTTTCGTTTTTTCTTCATCACAACACTTGCACTCCTCCTCTCGGCATGTAACATGACGCTTGCCGAAGATATCACGCCGCCTCCGGGTTATATCGCGGCGACACCCGTACCGCCGCTTGTGTTGTATCCTGCAATAGCGCCGAGTGTCGCGAATGGAGCGGCGATCTATGTTGAAAAATGTATGCCTTGTCACGGTGAAACAGGTCTGGGCGATGGCGAGCAAGGTATTCAACTCGGAGTCACCGTCCGCGCGTTCGGTCTTGCTGAGATCGCGCGCCCTGCGTCACCCGCTCAGTATTACACCGCTGTCACGCGCGGCAACATCGAACGCTTCATGCCACCCTTTGCGAGCCTCAACGATCAGGAGCGCTGGGATGTCACGGCGTATGTCTTGACTCTCCACACCACGCCCGAACAAATCGAGCAAGGGAAAAAACTTTTTGAAGAGAACTGCGCGAACTGTTCAATTGATTATTTTGAAAATCAACAAGTCATGTCAGGAATGACTGCCGTGGAGTTGGCGCGCATTGCCAGCCAGGGCAACGACGAGGTGCAGGCATTCGGATCAAAACTAAATGAAGACGACTTGTGGGCAGTCGCTGTGTATTTGCGGACTCTCTCGTTTGACACCTCGCCTCTCGCGACGCCGGAAGTTGTTTCTGTTGCCGCGACTCCCGTCTCCGCTGAGGCGACGCCCGTTGGGACGAGTCAGGCTTCGGCTGGAGGTGAAGCGACCGCAGTCCCTCAACCGGGATTCGGCACCGTCAGCGGATCCATCGAAAATAAAACCGGCACAGATTTGCCATCCGATTTAGTAATCACATTACACGGCTTTGAACACGATGCAAACGACCCGAACGCGGGTCCGGTTGAAGTGATGACCCAGGACGGCATTGTGAATACAGATGGCACGTTTGTATTTAACAATATCGAAATTCCAACAGACCGAATTTTTCTTGCAGAAATAAAATATGAGGGTGTGCCGTTGCAATCGGGGTTTGTGGTCGTCGAAGAGGGCGCGCAAGCCGTGACACTGCCTGCGCTTGTGTTGTACGAAATCACTAAAGATACTTCCGCATTGTTGATGGATGATGTGCAATTCATCTTCGAGTATGGATCGGATGCGGTTCAGATATACGGGCTTTATTCTTTTCGCAATATCACTGAAAAAATAATCTTTGTGCCGTCGGGTGAAAACGATGACATCCCGTTCATCAAGTTTCCCGAAGGCTCATCGGGGTTCGGTTTCGAACCGATGCAGGACAGCGAAACCTTCATCCCCACCGAAAACGGATTCGCCATCCCGCCGAGTGAAAAGGCGTATGGCTTGATCGCGTTTTCATCGTTGCCAAACACTGCTCAATTGAACTTCGCGCAAAATTTTGTGTTGCCCGTCGCTTCGATCAACGTGTATGTGCCGGAGGGAATGAAAGCCGAAAATACGAAAATGATTGATCTCGGCATCCAGTCAATTCAGGAGTTCAGGTATCAGATTTATGAATCCAATGATATTGAGGCAGGCGGGATGCTTGCTTTTACATTGACAGGCAATTCGCCGGAGGCTCCTTCTTCGGGATTCAATCAAAGCCTTCTGGTCGGCGCAGGCGCATTGGGCTTAGTACTTGTCATTGCTGGCTTATGGATGTACCGCCAGGATCGCAAACAAAGGAAGAATATTGATATTGAAGAAGACGATTTTCGATCTGCCGAAGAGGTGATGGATGCCATCATCGCGCTCGATGACCTGCATGGCATGAAGAAGATTCCAGAGAAGGCGTATCAGAAGAGGCGCGCGGAATTGAAAGAGATTTTGAAGGAAACGATTTAATCTCCGTCATTGCGAGCCGCCGAAGGCGGCGTGGCAATCTCCCTCTCGTGGAGGGGATTGCTTCGTCGCCCTACGGGCTTCTCGCAATGACGATAATGATATGATCACCGTAAAAAAACTTGTCAAACGATTTGGATTAAAAACCGTCCTGCGCGGCGTAGACTTTGAAGTTCAGCCGGGCGAGTTTGTCGCGTTGCTCGGTCCGAACGGGGCGGGGAAAACGACGTTTCTGCGAATCCTTGCAACGTTATCGCGTCCGTCGTTGGGCGAAGTGAATATCGCGGGATATAAACTTCCACATGAAGCCGCGCAAATCCGCGCAAGGCTGGGAGTGGTTTCGCATCTTCCCTTGCTGTACGGCGATCTCAGCGCGGAAGAAAATCTCCGTTTCTATGCACGTATGTACGGAATTTCCAATTACGAATTACGCATCACAGAAATTTTAGAAATGGTCGGTCTCGAAACCCGCCGCCGCGATCTTGTCCGCGCGTTTTCGCGCGGTATGCAACAAAGACTCGCCATCGGGCGCGCCGTCCTCCACGACCCGGATGTAATGCTATTCGATGAACCCTACACAGGCTTGGATCAGGATGCATCCTCCATGCTCGATGACGTGTTGAAAACCGTCGCCGCGGAGGGACGCACCGTTGTGATGACTTCACACGATCTCGCCCGCGCAGAGAATCTTGCAACTCGATTCGATATTCTTTCGCGTGGAATTATCGCCGCATCGGCAACTCGCAAACAAATGAAGAAAAGCAACCTGCTCACATTTTATAAACAGGCGCTGGCAGGGTAGCATGACAGTTAAAATTAATAAACTCGACCGCAGACGAAAGACCGCAGACCGCGCGAGTCCCCTCTCCCTTCGAGAGAGGGCTAGGGTGAGGGAAGGCAGTTTCACCAAAGCCGTATCCGCCATTGTGTGGAAAGACCTGCGCGCAGAATTCCGTTCCTACGAATTGATTTCGTCCATGCTGGTGTTTTCCTTGCTCGTGATCCTCATTTTCAACTTCGCGCTCGAACTCGACATCAAAACGCGTCAATCTGTGACCGCGGGCGTGCTTTGGGCAACCTTCGCCTTCGCAGGGACTCTGGGTCTCAACCGCTCGATGGCTATTGAAAAAGATCGCGGCTGTCTTGATGGTCTATTGTTGGCTCCTGTTGACCGTTCGGCGATTTATTTTGGAAAATTTATCAGCAATCTGGTATTCATGCTGATCGTGGAAGCGATTGTCCTGCCGGTTTATAGTGTGCTCTACAATACAAACTTATTTCAGCCAGGCTTATTGATGGTCATCCTGCTCGGTTCGATTGGCTACACGGCAGTCGGCACATTGCTTGCGGCGATGTCTGTGCAAACGCGGACGCGCGATGTCCTGCTCCCGATTTTGCTGTTGCCAGTTGTGCTGCCCCTTATCATCGCCGCTGTGCAAGCGAGCAACACAATACTGGCAGGCAATGAATTTAGCGAGATAACATCCTGGTTCAACCTGCTAATCGCTTATGATATTATCCTGACAGCAGTTGCATTTATGTTGTTTGATTACATACTGGAGGATTAATCCCTCCAGAACACCACAATACGAATCAGTATAAAGGAGACGCTCATGCAACAAAACAAACCTGTTACATTAAGAATTCTTGATGGGGTATCCATTCTCCTCATCGGAATCACAGTATATCTTGCCCTTTTCGTTGCCCCTACCGAAGTAACCATGGGTGCTGTTCAGCGGGTATTTTATATTCACGTTTCAACCGCGTGGGTTGGTATGTTGGGCTTTATAGCCGCAGTCATACCGAGCATTCTCTACCTTCGCACCAAGGATATGAAATGGGATCGTATCGAAGTGGCGGCGATTGAAATCAGCAGTGTATTCTTTTTCCTAGCCATTGTGCTGGGATCCATCTGGGCACGACCAGCCTGGAACGCCTGGTGGAAATGGGAGGCGCGACTGACCACTGCCGCGATTGCGGAGTTATTATACTTTGCCTATTTCATGCTTCGCGCTGGAATTGACAACCCCGAACGGCGCGCCCGTTTTGGTGCAGTGTATGCCCTCATCGCTTCTGTCAGCATTCCCATTACCTTTATGTCCATTCGCTGGGTTGATCGCACGCTTCATCCTGTTGTGTTTGGTGTATCGAAAGCAACTTCAGAAATCGAGATGGCTATGACGTTTGACATGGTAAAAATACTTCTATTTGCAATCTTTGCCTTCTCAATCGTTTTTATTGACTTGTTCTGGAATCGAATCAGGCTCGGAGACTTGCAGGAAAAAGTTGAGCAATTGAAAATGAAAGTGACAATGTAATACAAGCCAACAACCTTGCGAAGGTTTAAAACCTTCGCAAGGTTATGAACAGGAGATAATATGTTTTTTCAAGAACCCACCCCCGATACCTCAGGCTACATGATCGCCGGTTACGCCATCGCGTTCCTCGTCCTTGGGCTTTACGTTGCCAGCATCTACATCCGCAACCGCAACCTCCAGCAGGATATGGCGATGCTCGAAGAATTGGATGAGCCTGCCGCCGCGGTCAAGCCGAAGACAAAAAAACCCGCCAAAGCTGTAACCAAGAAGGGGAAGAAAAAATAGACGCAATTGAAAGAGAGTCCGCTATAATGGAGACGGACTCTTTTTATGAGACAAGATAATGGGATTCGGATTGGGCGGAGGATGCGGCTCTTAATGCTGAGCCTGCTCCTCGTCGTGACGGGAAGCGGGTTCGCATCCTCCTCACGAGGAGTTGGCGCGCCTTCCAACGAGCCTCCCGGACCCGACAGGTTTTCCGTCACCACGGTGGATTACACCAAATACTTCTGGTGGATGGTGCGCTGGGGGACAAACCAACTCGTTTGCGAGATCGAAACTGATCATGAGGGCCTGCCGACCTTCGGGGACATTTACGTTGATTGCGCTGAAGATGATTACGAAGATTGGGTGGAACAAAAGCCATGCACAGAATTCGATATCAACCTCTGCAAGGGGAATTATCTTGTGCTGATCAACAGCCAGTCTGCGCAAAAGGAAATTTCAACAAAACTCCCTGCGCCGATCGTGCAGGTAACGCTGGAGAACTGCAATCCGGTGTATACATCGTCAACAAGTATTTGCGAATATGATCCGATTTTGGTTTTAACTGGCATCGAACCGCTACCGGATTATCAGATTACACGAATCGAAGGATTGTATGAGGGGCAATCATTCAGCTGTGATGCGTTGTGCAGGTTGAGGCTTCCCATTACAGGCGAGCAGGGATTTAATTTGCAGTTCTGGGCGATTTCAAGTTATGGGGATAGCAGTGAAATATTCAACGCGCTCGTCCGCGTGGCGATGACAGATGGCGGCAACCCCGATGATTCCTTTTGGTATGTGGATGTGTTGAGCAGTCAATGGGCTGGCGTGCCAGTTGCTAGTTGTGTGGAAGCATGGGGAACCCTGCCTCCCATCGGTGGACCTCCTGAATGGATAAGCACACCCACGCAAAGTGAAACGCTTGGCACTGAAGTTCCTTACAATTATTTAGCCGCAAATTTAATTCGTAAAGGCGTGGTGAATGCAAATGCCTGTGAAAATAACGGCTTGCTTACGGACGGCGGCGCGTCGGAGTGTGGCATGGAACGAGCGCGAACAGCCGTCATCGAATGGCAGAATCAATTTGACGGCATCATTTTGAATGTAGGCAAAGATACGGGCGTGCCGGCGCATTTATTGAAAAATTTGTTTGCCAGGGAAAGCCAGTTCTGGCCCGGCACAAGTTTGAAGAACGATGTTGGCTTGGGTCAACTCACCGAGCAGGGAGCGGACACAACCTTGTTGTGGAACCCTCCCTTCTTTAATCAGTTCTGTCCACTTGTGATGGATTCAGCGGAATGTAATAAAGGCTATTTGGGGCTGGACTCGGACCAGCAGGAATACGTGCGCATTTCCTTGAATCAGGCGGTCAATGCAACGTGTGAAAACTGTCCGTTGGGGATTGATCTGGAACGCGCCAATTTCAGCATCGGTGTTTTCGCGCACACACTGCTTGCAAATTGTGAACAGGCAGGGCAACTCGTGGAGAATATCACCGGCGGCACAGCGGGCAGCGCCGCATCGTATGAAGATTTGTGGAAGTTCACCCTCGTCAACTACAACGCGGGACCCGGTTGTTTGGGCGACGCGCTCGATCTCACGTTTGGTCGCAAACTGACTTTGAATTGGGAGAATGTCTCTTCGAATCTTTCTGCTGGATGCGCGGGTGCAGTTGAATATGTAAATACGATCAGCAAGTAATGTGTTGAATTTCATTTGCAAATGAAGCAGAGGCGCGAGTCTCCGCTTTTATTTTTTGTGCTAAACTACAGGCCCTTCGACTACGTTCCTCGAAGAATGCTCGTCACTCCGCTCAGCGCGAAGATCATAAATCGTTGGAGTTTCCATGCTCACCCTCATCGAAAAAATTCTGTTTGCAGTGGCAACCATCGTATCTCTGTATTTCACATTTCGGGGGACACAACGAATCATCAATAACATCTCAAGCGGACAGGGCAAGGTTGATTGGTCGCTGGCGTGGAAGCGGATCGGCGAACTTATCCTCAAAATCGGTTTATTCAAACCGGTATTTCGCCTTCGCCTGGGCGTGAGTATTTTGCACGGATTCATCGGCTGGGGGTTTTTCACTTATTTGCTCATCAACATCGCTGATTTGATTTACGGCTACACAGGATTCAAACTTCTGGAGAACACGGGTCTATTCGGCGATGTCTACCGATTGCTTGCAGATATTCTGGGTGTGGGTATTCTTGTTGGCTTGGCGTCCCTCTCCTTCCGCCGCTACATTCTGAGACCTGCGACTCTGTCCACGCGCGAATCAACGTTGCTCAACCCAAAAGCACGGACGGGTATTCTGCTTGATTCGGCGATTGTCACAGCGACATTTTTTACACATAACTTAATGCGGCTGTTGGGAGAATCCTTTCACCTGGCGTTGCAGGGAAAAACCGACAGCTGGCAACCGATCATTTCATCGGTATCAGGCTTATGGTCGGGGGTGGAGGCGAGCGCGTTGGTGGCGGGAGAGCATGTCGCGTTTTGGATGTCCATTGGCGCGGTGGTCGCGTTCCTTCCGTACTTCCCGTATTCAAAACACATTCATTTATTTATTGCTCCGTTGAATTTTGCATTGAAGCCTGAACGAAAATCCATCGGGCAATTGAGTTACATCAATCTCGACGATCAGTCCATCGAACAATTCGGCGCGGCGACGATGAAGGACCTGGGCTGGGAACAGATCATGGACAGTTACGCGTGCATCCAATGTTTTCGTTGCCAGGAAGTTTGCCCCGCGTATAATACTGGGAAAGTTTTGTCGCCCGCCGCGTTGGAAATCAACAAACGCTATCACTTGAAAGATGGCACGACCGATGTGCCGATGCTGAATTTGATTTCGGAGGAGGCAGTGTGGGCTTGTACGAGTTGCGGCGCGTGCGTGGATATTTGCCCTGTTGGCAACGAGCCGATGCGCGACATTTTGGATATTCGCAGAAATCTTTCGATGATGGAAAGTAATTTTCCGAAGCAATTGGAGAATGCTTTCAAAGGTATCGAACGCAACGCGAACCCGTGGAACGTTTCGCAGACAGATCGCATGAAATGGGCGGAGGGACTCAACGTCCCGACGATTGAGCAAAACCCTGAACCTGAAATTTTATGGTGGGTTGGGTGCGCGCCTGCAACCGATGCACGCGCGCAAAAGACGGCGCAAGCGTTTGCGAAAATTTTGAACGCGGCAGGAGTGAATTTTGCAGTGCTTGGACGAAACGAATCCTGCACAGGTGATTCGGCGCGCCGCGCGGGACGTGAAGATATTTTCTTTGCGATGGCTTCGCAGAATGTTGAAATCCTCAATGAAGTAGGGGCGGGGTCCCCCCGCCCATTCCGAATTGTCACGACCTGCCCTCATTGTATGCACACGATCAAAAATGAATATCCTGCGTTCGGCGGGAACTACACAGTCGTCCATCATACGCAATTTATCAATGAGTTGGTCGGCACAGGAAAGATCAGTTTGGAAGTGGACAAGGAACAATTCACGGTGACTTTCCACGACCCGTGTTATTTGGGAAGACACAATGGGATTACCGACGCGCCGCGTGAGGCGTTAAAGTCCAGTGGCGCGTTGACGATAGAAATGCCGCGCAACGGAGCCAAATCATTTTGTTGCGGCGCGGGTGGCGCGCAAATGTGGAAGGAGGAAGAGAACGGCACTGCGCGCGTGAACGCCACAAGATTCGCGGAAGCCAAATCCACCGGCGCGAACACGCTGGCTGTGGGCTGTCCGTTTTGCATGGCGATGATGACGGACGCTTCTAAAGCAGATGGGGGCGAGATTCAAGTGAAAGATGTGGCGGAGCTGGTGGCTGAACGGATGAAACAGCCAACGTAATTCCATTGATCGGACGAATCATGTTCACCTGCCAAAACAAAGGCGATTTTTTATTGGCTGAAGTTAACAGACCGTATTCGTTGGAAGTGTTCATTTCCACCGTTCACAAGGTTGCGGAACACTGCCGAGAGGAAAACCTGAACAAGGCTCTGATTGACTTGAGAAACATGCAGGGCGATCCCAGCATCCTTGACCGATATCGTACCGGGATAGAGATCGCTAATGTGTGGGGACCACGAATCAAGGTGGCGGTCATTGGGAGAGCAGATGTCATTGATCATATGGGAGAGAATACCGCCGTGAACCGCGGCGCGAAAATCATGGTTACATCAGAGGAAGCCCAGGCGCTGGAATGGCTTGGGGTTGAGAAGTAAAATACAGGAGTATCATCATGCTAGACTTGAACACAAAATTCGGGCGTTTTACAAAGAAACATCTCAAAAGCGAATATTTCATCTGGCTGACAACGGTTGATTCAAATCTCACGCCGCAGCCAAGACCTGTCTGGTTTATTTGGGAAAACGAATCGGTCCTGATCTTCAGCCAGGCAAAGGCACACAAGCTGAAACACATCAAGGGGAATGCGCAAGTGGCTTTGCATTTCAATACGGAGGATCAAGACGGCGAAAAGCGATTGATCATCTTTACAGGCACTGCAAAACTTGAGAAGAAATGCCCGCCTACGCACAAGAACCGTGCCTACATGAGAAAATACAAAAGTGGGATCCACGGGTTGAAATCAACGCCTGAACAATTCGGCAATGAGTATTCGGTGGCGATTCGAATTACTCCAACAAAATTGCGGGGTTGGGAGTAAAATCACGTACCCAAACAGAGGAGGCTGAAATGAAAGACACCGTCAAGACACTGAATCCGAAAAAGAAACAGGGCGTGAACATTAGCAAAGAAAAATATGAAATTATTCGCAAGACCATTATGAGCGTATTGCGCGCAAATAAGGAAATGACTTTTATGAAACTCTCCCGCGCGGTGGAAACGGAAGTGCGCGGCGACTTTGAAGGCTCGGTGCTGTGGTACGTGACCACGGTCAAATTGGATCTCGAAGCGCGCGGAGAGATCAAACGCGTGCCCAACTCCAGACCTCAACTCGTCCGACTCCCACGATAAGGAACTTCATGGCGGACCAACCACAACTCGACATCACTGCCGCGCACAAACATTTTTCAGCCGAAAATTTCAACAAGACCTGGGAGTACATCGAAAATAGTGATCGTTCGCAGGAAGACGACATGGTCATGTTGCACAATGCCATCGCGTCCCTGTGGCATTGGTCACAGCGCGAAGACGTAACGCCGGAAAATTTATCGGTCGGGTATTGGCAGGTCTCGCGCGTGTTTTGCCTGATCGGTCAACCCGATAACGCACGGACGTATGGCAGGTTATCCTTGAACCATGCCGAAAACCAGGAGCCTTTTTTCAGGGGCTATGCTTATGAAACCCTCGCCCGCGCAGAAATGCAGTCAGGCAACCGCGTCGCCATGCGTTTTTATCTCGACAAAGCCCATGAAATGGCATCGCAAGTTTCAGAGGAAGAAGACAGGCAACTTCTGCTCAAGGATTTGGAAACGATCAAGTAACGGAATCAGGCTCGGGCTTCGAGTGAAGCGCTGTCCTTACAAAACAAAAGCGCGCAAGTCTATTGACCCGCGCGCGACTAATCTCCAGTCTCCAATCTCTATTTAATAATCCCCAACTTCTTCCCCGCCTCGCCGATGACATCCATCGCGCGTTCGATCTCGCTTGGGTCATGCGCGGCAGTGACGGTGGCGCGCAAGCGGGCAAGTCCCTCCGGCACAGCAGGTGAAACGACAGGCAGAACGAACACGTCATTGTGCTGTGCTTCGCGCGTGATTGCGAAGGCAGTTTCATCGTCGCCGCACAACACAGGGACGATTGCGGTCTCTGTCAGCATAGTATTGAAGCCCATGCTTTTGAGTCCGCCGATGAATTGTTTGGTGTTCAGGTTCAATTTTACGATTCGTTCCGGTTCATCCAAAATGACTTTGAACGCTTCGTTCGCGGCAGCGGCTTGCGCAGGCGGCAACGCGGCGGAGAAGATATATGCGCGGCTGGCATGACGCAGATAGGTGATGATGTCTTTGCTCGCGGCAACATACCCGCCCACCGAAGGGATGGTCTTGCTGAGTGTTCCCATCTTGATATCAATCGTGCCGTACAAATCGAAGTGTTCTTCAATACCTGTACCTTTTTCACCGAGCACACCCAATGAATGTGCTTCGTCAATCATCAGCCAGGCATTGTATTTTTTACAGAGCGCCGCCATCGTCGGCAGGTCAATGATATCGCCGTCCATGCTGAACACAGAATCAGCGATCACGAGTTTGGCAACATCTGCAGGCGCGTTCTTGAGCAAGCCTTCGAGATGCTCCATGTCGTTGTGACGGAAACGCCTGAACTCCGCGCCAGACATCAAGCATCCGTCCACGATGGAGGCGTGGTTCAACTTATCTGAAAACACATAATCGCCGCGCCCCATCAAGGTGGAGACAACGGTCAGGTTCGTGGCATAACCGGATGAATAAGTAATCGCGGCTTCAGTATGTTTGAAGTTTGCAATCGTCTCTTCGAGTTCGTTGTGAAGTGTGAGAGTCCCCGCCAAAGTCCGCACGCCGTTCGTGCCGGTGCCAAATTTATCCACGGCGGCTTTTGCCGCGGCGTTGATACGTGGATGCCCCAGCAAACCCAAATATCCATACGACGCGTACATTCCCATCACACGCCCGCGCACGCGAACTTTTGAGTCGCCAAGCATCTCCTCTACAGCCTGGTTATAAAAATACAAGTCATTCTCTTGCAACTTTGAAATACGATCCGTCATCGCTTTGATTCGCCGTGTGACAGCATCGTCGGTTTGATATACATCCATGCGGAGCCTCCGAAAAAGAATGACGCAAGTTTACCAGAGACTTCGGAAGTTTATAAACTTCCGAAGTCTAATTTAATTGTACAGGCTTCCCAACCCGCGCCGATTCGAGCAGTGCGGAGATCACAGCCACATTGGCACGTGAATCATCCAGCGAGACGAGTGAGTCGCGCCCAAGCAAAATCGCATCTGCCATATCTTCCACTTCGCCGAGATACAACTCCTGCCCTTTGATCTTGATCGTTTCGGTTTTATCGCCGCGCGTGAGAAATATTTTTTCATTCACGCCCGGTTTGAATGGGACGGGAATATTCAACGTCCCCTTACTTCCCACAACTTCCATGAAAGCATGAAACGGGATGACAAAACTGGAGTCGAACTGTGCATAGACATCGCCTCCAAATTTCATCTGCCCGACGAACGTCTCGTCGATTCCCGTCTGACCTGTGATCTGCCAGCCAAAAACCTCAAGCGGATTCTCACCGACAATTGTCCGCGCGTAACTGATGGGGTAACACCCAACATCCCAGATGCTCCCACCGCCCCATTCAGGTTTCAAGCGCACGTCCCCTTCGCGGGTGAGCATAAAACTGAAGGAGCCGCGAATCAACTTCAAGACCCCGAGTGAACCGCTCTTCACGATCTCCTGAACTTTCAGCGTTTGCGAATGATGCCGATACATAAAAGCCTCCGCAACAACACGTCCATGTTTGCGCGCGGCGTGTTGGATTGCATCCACTTCATCCACGCTCAAGGCGAGCGGTTTCTCGCACAGCACATGCTTGCCCGCTTCAACCGCTTTGATTGTCCACTCAGCGTGCAGATGATTCGGGAGCGGATTGTAGATCACGTCAATTTCGGGATCAGAAAGCAGAGCTTCATACGAACCGAACGCGCGCGGAATCCTTTGCTCCTTTGCGTACGCATCCGCCGTTTCCTGCGAACGCGATCCCATGGCAAGCAGATGGTTGCGTTTTGAAACTTGTAATGGTGGAATCAACGCGCGGTTGATGCGCGCAGTGGAGAGCAATCCCCAGTTCAATGTTTTAGTCATAGCAATCTGCCTTTCGCATGGATTTTGTAAAGATTATAAGTCCATATTCACATCCAGCAGAAGCGCGACCGCGGCACAGTGAGCCTGCGAGCAAATCCTATTGAAATTTGGCAAGTGAATAGTTTGAGAACTCGTCTTTGTATAGACGAGTCAATGAACGACGTGGCATAGGTTGTTCTCCGAAAAATAAATAGCTTTACAAAGGCTCGGTGCTCCCCAAGGCGTCCTTTGTGTTAGCGGTGGGATTTTATCATAAGAGAAATAATTAGTAGCATTAATTTTCACTTTGTTCCTGCTATAATCTTTAAGTAACTATATCTATGAAAGAAAACTTGTTGCCTGCACCCAAAATTCTAAATTCATTCCTTGACCAAACAGTTGTTTTTTGGAATGAAAATAACGAAACTCCTGCTACTAACTCGCAAGCCGAACTAGAAATAGCAAGTTTTTCACGAGGCGAGTCTGTCGCCACAGCATATACACAAGCAGGAATGCTTTTTGAGTCTGCAGCCGATTATTCGATGGCACTTGTTAAAGTGCTGACTCTGCCAGCTACTGCTATGGCTCCATGGGGAATTACCCGAAGTGTTTTGGAAATGTCTTCGCTTGCAACATGGCTTTGGGACACAAAAATTCATGCATTTCAGCGAGTACAAAGAAGCCTTATATTTTGGCATAAGGGACTTGTAGACGAATTAAAACTTGCTAAAATATCGAAGGAATTATTAGATCCGAAAAAAGTTATTGCAAGAATTAATTACGTAGAGCATACGGCTCTTGAATTAGGAATGGGAAGTGTCGAAAACAAAAAAGGCAGAAAAAAAATTGTCTTCAAAATGGAAATGCCAACCAACACAGAAATTGTCAGTAATATTTTGAACAAAGAACAGGAATATCGCCTTCTATCAGCTATGGTACATGGGCGTAATTGGGCAATTCAGTCATTGGGATTTGAAATAGTAAAAAAAGACCAAATGATTTTCAGAGGCATAAAAGGTGGACATTTTGAAAAGCATCTAAGCCATTCAAGCGTCAATTACTTGTGCACTTCAGCTTTTACATCCCTTGCAAGTGCAATTTTGGTGAAATTCAAACTTTATGGATGGAATGCAAAACCAATGGCAATTCTTATAAAAAGAACTCAAACTGAATTAGCCAAATTGCACGAAGATTAATTGATTGGACTTCACAAGTGGATGTTGTGGGTTCGAAAATTAAGAACTCGGAGATTTGATAAATCTCCGAGTTCTGCTTTGTTCAATAAGAATGTGGCGGGCGGTGCGGGGTGGAAGACTCGTTTGGCTACGCGTTCGCGATTACTTAGCCAGCTTCTTTAATTCTTCTTCACCGATAATCTTAACTCCCAGAGATTTTGCCTTATCGAACTTCGAGCCTGGATTCTCACCCAACACCAAATAACTCGTTTTCTTGCTGACGCTATCGGTCACTTTGCCGCCGTGGGATTCGATAAGTGCTTTGGCATCGTCGCGCGAGAAAGTAGGGAGCGTCCCAGTGATAACGAAAGTCAAATCAGCAAACGAATCTGACATTTGACTTTTGACTTTCGACGATGCTCCTCCCTTGGGCCACATACCAACCGATTTTAATTTCTTCAACACTTTTTGGTTGAACGGACGCGAGAACCAATCCACGATTCCTTCAGCGGTGGTAAGACCGACTCCATCAATTTGCAACAAGTCGTCTGCTTTGGCTTTGGCGAGTGCATCCAGATCAGGGAAAGCACGCGACAGGTCTCCCGCCATCACTTCGCCGACTCCATGAATGCCGAGTGCGGTGATCAAACGGCTCAATGGCTGACTCCTGGATGCCTCGACGGCTGACAATAAATTATCCGCGATTTTGCCCGGTGGTTCCTTCTCCGTCTTTCGTTCCTTCTTCGTGACGGCATCCAGGATGCTGGCGCGCGTCAATGTATAAATATCCGCGACGTCCTTGACCTTGCCCGTCTCGATCAATTTTTCAACAATGCGGGAACCAAGCCCGTCAATATCCATTGCGCCGCGCGAGACGAAGTGCTCGATGTTCCGCACCAATTGCGCGGGACATGCGGCGTTGACACAGTACCACGCAACTTCGCCTTCGAGATGCTCCACGGGTTGCCCGCACGCAGGGCAGGTTGTCGACGGCTTGTACTTTTTCTCCTTGCCCGTGCGCGCATCTGCGACGGGACCGATCACATATGGAATCACTTCGCCAGCGCGTTTGATGAGCACACGGTCGCCAATGCGAATATCTTTTTCGGCGATGTAATCGAAATTGTGCAGAGTCGCGCGCTCGACGACCACACCGCCAATCTCAACAGGTTCGAGCACCGCGTTAGGTATCAAGACGCCTGTCCGCCCGACACTGACGCGAATATCTTGTAATTTTGTGGTCACTTCGCGCGCAGGGAACTTGAACGCGATCGCGCCGCGCGGGTCTTTACCTACAAATCCAAGTTCTGCGGCGAGAGTCAAATCGTCAATTTTGATGACCATGCCGTCTGTTTCATAAGATAAGTTATCGCGTTTCTTTTCCCATGATTCTGTGTAAGTGATGGCTTTTTCAAGAGTATCGAATCGTTTCGCGATGTCGGTAACCGGAAAACCCAGCGCTTTGAGATATTCTAAAATTTCCCATTGCGACGTTGGAATTTTCCCGCCTTCGGAATGGATGATCTGATACACAAGAAGTGTTAGTGGACGCGAAGCGGTCAATTTCGGATCGAGTTGGCGTAATGAACCCGCGGCCGTGTTGCGCGGGTTGAGATACGTCTTTTCACCAGCCTCTTCGAGTTTGCGATTCAATTCAGCGAATTCTTTAATGGGGAGAAAAGCTTCGCCACGAATGACAAGAACCTTCGGCGGCTTCGGTCCTTTGGCTTCGACAGGAATCCTCAATGGAATGGAACGAACCGTCCGCAGGTTGGAAGTAATATCCTCCCCCACTTCGCCGTCTCCGCGCGTCGCGCCCTGCACAAAGATTCCATCGCGGTAATGCAAAACAACAGACAAGCCGTCAATTTTTGGCTCAACGACAAACTTCGCTTTTTCCACACGGTCATCTATTTTAGTGACACGTTCCAGCCAGGCACGCGCATCGTCCGCGCCAAATGCGTTGGCGAGCGAGAGAATCGGCGCGGGGTGGCGAACCTTGTCGAAACGGTCAGCAGGCTTGGCTCCCGCGCGTTGCGTGGGCGAATCCGATGTGATCCAGTCGGGATGCTCGGCTTCGATCCGCTTGAGTTCGTTCAGCAGTTTGTCGAATTCCAGATCACTGATGACAGGCGCATCCAAAACGTGATAACGATGATTGTGCGAATGGATTTTCTGTTTGAGTTCTTCGTAACGGGATTTAGTAACCATAAACAAATTATAGCCTATTCATTTACACTCCGCTTCCCCGGTAACTTGTGCAATCCCACCTTATTTGTGAGAAAAATCCTGTAAAAAATTGCCTTTGAAAGTTCTTGACATTTTGAAGGGCGTCGTATAATGAACACATCAGGTAGCGAAGACCCAGACTAGCCTTTTTTGATCGCTTGCACATATATCATGCGGAGCTTCTGGCGAGTCAACAGCGAAATCGTCCGTCACACATGGCCAAATTTCACTGTTTGTTTTTAGTGTCAGCCCTTAATCCTTTGTGTGCTTCGCGTCCTTGTGTTAAAAATGGTTTGCAACCATTCTCCTGAACTCACGTATAAACCATAGAAATCAATTCAGGAGAAAGATATGAACACACAAAAACCCACCCTTGTCCACGTCATCGCATGGACAACCCTCGCCAGCGGCGTCACCAATTTATTTTGGGGCTTCGCCGCCTCCGGTACCGCGCTTGCAACCATCGTTGGCGTGGTCTGCGTCCCCTTTACCATTCTGCCAACCATCCTCGGAGTCTTCGAACTCATCTATGCCGCAAAGCTATTCAGCAACCCGGCGCAACCGGTAAAACCATCCACGAACATCGCAGTTTTCGAAATCGCATGTTTACTGGCTGGCAACGTCTTCTCGATGGTCGTCGGCATTTTGTCGCTGGTTTTCTATAACGACACTATAGTCAAAGAGTACTTTGTACGCTTGAACGGGGCTCTCGCACCCGTGACTCCCGTCCCGCCCGCTTCGCTTCCTCAGCTTGAGCCTGCTCCTGTTATCGAAGAACTGCCTCAGCCGGAAGAGCCTCCCGTCAAACCCAAGGGGACTCCGCGCAAGATCGCGAAAAAATAACCTGCCATCCAGACCAGACTTCCGAAGTCTGATTTGCTTACACCAACATCCTAACAGGATTTTCCAGGAAGCCTGCCAGCTTTTGCATGAACTGAGCCGCCTCTGCGCCATCGCTGACTCGGTGGTCAACCGAGATGGTGGCTTTCATGCGCCAGCCGACTTTGATCTCGCCATTTTCCACAACTGGAACTTCTCTTGCTGAGCCAACCGCCAATATCGCGGCTTCGGGTGGATTCACAATCGCGATGAAATTTTCCACATCGTACATGCCGAGATTGGAAATGGAAAAGGTCGAGCCTTCGATGTCGTCAGGTTTGACCTTGCCTCCGCGCGCGCGGGCGACCATGGCTTTCACTTCGCCAGAAATCTGACGCAACGGTTTTTGGTCAGTATCTTTATGCGCGATGGTCAACAATCCATTCTCAACTGCCACCGCGACGCCCACATTCACCGCGCCGTGACGGACGACTTTATCGCCAGCAAAGGTTGCGTTGAGATTCGGGAATTCACGTAAAGCCAGCGCGACAGCCTTGATAATAAAATCGTTGACAGAGAGTTTTTCGTTATCAGGCAAATATTCGTTGGCTTGTTTCCGCATTGCCATGACCGCGTCCATTTTGTATTCGTGGGTCACGTAGAAATGAGGAACCGTTATCTTGGATTCGGTCATGCGACGCGCGATGGCTTGGCGGAGTTTTGTGAGTTGGACGAATTCATCTTCATGTGACACAACGACGGCAGACAACGGACGGCTAACGGCGGGCTGTGGTCGTTGGTCTGCGGTCGTGAGTGCGGCTTCCACATCTTTACGAACAACGCGTCCGTTTGGACCTGTGCCTTGCACGCGGGATAAATCCACTTGATTATCTTTCGCGATTTTCTTTGCAAGCGGGCTTGCTTTGACAGAACCAGACTCCAGATGAGATGAGGCTGGTTGAACAGGAGCAACCACCGGCTGAGTCGGAGCCGCAGGCTTTTCATCCACCTTAACTTCTGCCTTCTGATTTCCGCTTTCTGTTTTTTGCTCACTTACAACTTCGCCAGCAACACCAACAATCGCAATCGGCGCATTGACCGGGACCATCGTTCCCTGTTCAACGATATGTTGCAGAACAACGCCGCTCGCGGATGATTCGACTTCAACCGTGGCTTTATCTGTTTCGATTTCGGCGAGCACATCGCCCTTGCTGATATTTTCGCCAACCTGCTTGACCCAACGTACGAGCAAGCCCTCCGCCATATCGAAGCCAAGTTTGGGCATGGAAATTGTTTCAGCCATTATTTCAAAACCTCCTTCGCCGCCGCGATGATGTCTGGCACTTGCGGGAGCGCGGCTTGTTCGAGCGTGCGGTTGTAAGGAAGCGGAACTTCTTTTTGCGCGATGCGGATGATGGGCGCATCAACAAAATCAAACGCTTCTTCATAAATGCGGCTGACGATTTCACTGCCGACGCCGTACGACTTCCAACCTTCTTCGACGACGATAGCGCGGTTTGTTTTCTTGAATGATTCTAAAACGGGTTCCATATCGAGCGGGCGCAAAGTTCGCAGGTCAACGATCTCGGCTTCGATACCTTCTTTGGATAATTCTTCCGCTGCTTTCATGGATAATTCAAGACCTTTGCAATACGTGACGATGGTGAGGTCTTTACCTTCGCGTTGCACTTTGGATTTACCAATCGAGATGAGATACTCGCCATCGGGGACATCGCCGCGGACTTGATACATGGTCGCGTGCTCGATGAACAAAATCGGATCATTCGACCGAATGGCTGATTTCAGTAATCCTTTGGCATCTTCCGGCGTCCCAGGGCTAACGACTTTGAGGCCAGGGAAATGCGCAAAGATCGCATCGGGAGTCTGCGAATGTGTCGCGCCGAGTTGACGTCCACCGCCGCCGACAGCGCGAATCACCAACGGTAATGTGAACTGCCCGCCAAACATATAATGAAGTTTCGATGCCTGATTGACAACGTAATCCATCGCGGAAAAAGCGAAGTTGATCGTCATCAATTCTGCTACAGGTCGTTGACCCACCATTGCCGCGCCAATCGCGCCGCCAATGATGGCGTTTTCTGCAATGGGAGTATCTTTGATTCGATTAGGACCGTATTTATCATAAAAGCCTTTGGTCACGGCATACGTGCCGCCCCATACACCAACTTCTTCACCCATAATAAAGACAGCGGGGTCGCGGTCCATTTCTTCTGATAGTGCCTGGGAGATCGCCTCGCGCATTGTGATTTTTGCCATAGTTCCTCGGTGTGCGATATTCGTTATTCGATACTCGTTAGTCGGAATTGAAATTCCGAATTTCAAATTATCGAATTTCGAGTTTCGTTAGTCTACGTAAATATCCGTGAACAACTCTTCCAGCGCGGGTTCGGGCGAAGCCTCGGCAAACTCAACTGCCTTGTTCACTTCGTCTGCCGCGCGCGCGTCGATTTCATCCAACGCCTTTGCATTTGCAACTTTCTTGTCCATCAAATACTTGCGGAAGATTCCAATTGGGTCGTTCAACTGCCATTTCTTCACTTCATCCTGCGTGCGATAGCGTTCGGGGTCGCCCATCGAATGACCGCGATAGCGATAGGTCACAACCTCCAGGAAATATGGTGTGCTTTCCCTGCGAACCTGCTCAATCGCGTTCTTCGCGGCGTCATAGACTTTCATCACGTCCATGCCGTCCACGCGCTCGCTTCCCATGCCATAACCATCCGCCTTCTGACGGATCTCGCCAACCGCTGAAGCGCGTTCAACGGAAGTACCCATGCCATACTTGTTATTCTCGCACACCCACAACACGCGTAGACCCCACGCCTTCGCTAAATTCAATGCTTCGTGGAAATAGCCGATATTCGTCGCGCCATCACCGAACATACAAATCGTCACGTTGTCGTTCTTTGCATACTGGTCACCGACGGCGAGTCCCGCGGCGACGGGTAAATGCCCACCCACAATCGCGTGCCCGCCCCAGAAATTTTTCTCGACACTTGCCATGTGCATCGAACCGCCCTTACCCTTCGACATGCCGGTTGATTTGCCGAGCAGTTCCGCCATCACTTGATTGGGGGAGAGTCCGCAATTCAACGCTACACCGTGATCTCGATACGCAGTGATCACGCGGTCACGCGGTTCGCGCGCCGCGATCAATCCCGTGCTCACAGCTTCCTGCCCGATATACAGGTGCATGAAACCGCCGATCTTACCTTGCTGATACAGTTCTGCGCCGCGCTCTTCCACGCGGCGGATCAAAACCATTTGGTGATATAGACCCAGTTGCTGTTCTTTCTTCATTGTTACTCCAAATAAAATAATTGCGGGGTACAGGCAAAATAACATGGCGCTACAAGCGCCACGATGTGCTTTTCTCTTTCCAGGCAAAAATTATATCAGAGATTCTAAGCCCGGTTTTCTTCTCAAACGAACTGCGTTTCAAAGTAAAATAACATCCTGGATTGGTTCATCGGCAGATCATTGCGTGAAAGAGACAGTCGAAACCGTCTCAATAGACTTAATTCATAATAAGGCGAAAAGCCAGTTGGACGCAGACACCTGCACTTGCGCCAGGTGCAAGTGAAAACGCTGATTTTCGCTGATTCACAAATCGAAAATCTGCGTTGTCAGCGTGAATCAGCGTCCCGATTTAATTTCGGATAAAGTTCCATGTAGAAGAGGAGAACACATGAAGCGCATTCACATTCTGCTTGGCATTCAGTCACTGCTTGCGATTCTGGTTTCGCTTAACCGCCTCGGCACATGGACGCTGGGGTACGTCCTGCCTAATGAATTTCTCCGTTGGGTGGATTTCAACAACATGCTCGTCATCGCGTTGATTAGTTTAGTGGCGACGTATCTTTTGAAAAAAACAATCGAATATAACTCGCCCGCGCGTGAAGGTAAAATTCATATCGCGTGGAATTTGGTATTCATCGTTGGCTTATATCTCACTGCCGCGAGTTACGGCGACCACGAAGTAACAAATTACCTTCACATCCGATTTTGCCTAGAAGACTCAACCAGCGACTTGTGCCGAATCGTCATCTTCAACGATGATGAGTTCAGTCATTGGGTATTCTTTACCGGCTTCACCATGGTCAATGCGGCGATCTTGTTTTTACAAAACATTTTTCCACACAGGGAAAATCTCAAGGGCTCAGACATTGGGTTGCTGTTGCTGAACTCTCTGTTTTTAGGAGCGGGTGTGTTTGCAAACCTCGGCTTTGAGACCATCGGGCTGGATTTGTACGTGGTGGCATTGCTCGCAATTGTTTCAGCGTTTTTGCTTTGGAAGCGCGGCAAACAACCGATGTTCATTTATTACACCGCCGCTTATTGGCTGGGGTTGGTCGGCAGTATAATTGCGCAAACCATGCGATAACACGGTTTAAGGTAATTCGATTGTCATAGCCATTGAAAGGAGTATTCTGTGAACATCGATTCCATTCTCGAAAATGCCAGTGACAGACAACTTGGGTGGGCTGTGGAGGCAAATCTTTTTGCGTTGTTCCGTGCAATGACAACCATGTCAAATAGTTACATCGAAGAGACCACGAAACTGTCGCGGCATCTCGCATCCCCAGGCAATCCAATGTACAAAGGCGCATGGGGGACAAATCTCGCGCCCGATGAAATTGAACCTGCCATCCATGAAACCATTGGATGGTTCAAGTCGCGTGGCGCGCCGTTTTTCTTCTGGTGGACGGGACCTGGCACAGCGCCTGCAAACATCGGCGAACAGTTGGCTGCGCATGGTTTGATTGACATGGAAGGTCAAACAAAAGAGATGGCAAACTACATCATTTCGACAGCAAGTGGCGCGCCGGGGATGGTGGCAGATTTACACAAGATGAATGAAAGCGTGCTTGAAAAAGTTCCGTCGGGCTTCGAAATAAATGATGTGCAAGATGAAAAAGATTTGCAGGATTTCAAGCAAGTATTGATTGATGGCTATGATATCCCTGCGCCGATGGCGGACGGCTGGGTGCAAGCCGCGCACGAATTTGGAATTGGCAAAACGCCCTGGAGAATGTTGTTAGGGCGATTGAATGGTGAAGCGGTTGGAACCAATGTCATCTTTAATGGCGCTGGAGTGGTCGGCGTGTATGGAATCGCTGTCGTACCATCCGCACGCGGAAAGGGCATCGGCGCAGCGATCACGCTTAAGCCTTTATTGGAAGCGCGCGATAAAGATGGATACAAATACACGGCTCTTTTCTCGACCGAGATGGGCGCACCCGTCTATCAGCGGATCGGCTTCCGAATGACAGATGTCCGAATCAATCGCTATTTGTGGAGGAATGGTTAAGTATCATTTCGACAGAATCAGTGTTATTACCATCGTCCACAAATTTTATTGAGGAGAGAGAAATGAACATATACCTGATCTGGTTATTTCGAATCATTCATATCGTGGCTGGCGTGTTCTGGGTCGGCGGCACATTGATGATGACCTTCTTTATCGCTCCCACCGTTGGCGCCACGGCAGAGGCTGGGCAAAAATTTGTCGGTCACTTGATGGGCAACCTGAAATTCAGCGCCAGGATGTCCGCCGCGGCCGGCTTGACCATTCTTGCGGGCGCGATATTGTATTGGAACGACTCAGCCGGCTTTACTTCCGCATGGATGACCTCCAGCGCCGGGACCGGTTTTGGTATTGGCGCGGGTTTCGCCATCATTGGCTTTATTTTTGGCATACTCCTCGGCAGCGCAACCAAAACCATGGCGGTACTCGGAGCGAAAATACAAGGCAAGCCTTCTTCTGAGCAAATGACACAAATGCAGACCCTGCAAAAACAACAGGTAACGTATTCCTATCTTGCGTCTGCCATGCTGCTTCTTTCCCTTATCTTCATGTCTATTGCCCGGTATTTTGTGTTCTAATCCAGCGAAAGAGGAAGAATGACCAGTCTCGTTGGTTTTCTCGAAGAGATCGAAAAATTAGCCTATAAACTTCTGCTGTGGGTGATTCTGATACCAAAGACCATCGCAAAGATCATTATTCAACCGCGCTGGGCGGCGGGGTATATCAGGAAGGAATTAACCAGAGACGCGGAATCACCTTTTGATGAATACATCTCCCCGATTATTCTTTTGCTGGGCGTGGCGCTCCTGCCGGCTGTGTTTGTGAATTTCCTGCCCAGGTTCGGGACGACCGTTCTCAACCCGGTGGATGGGTTTATTGAAGGCCGGGTGGTTCAAGTGGAGGTTGAGTCGGTCTTCCGCTCATTTTCCTACAATGTGTACAACCAGTTCGATTGGGCTGTGGCGAAAATCGAAACCGACGAAGTGGGGTCAACCTTTACCACGGTATACAACGAATTTCACAGTGATTATGACGGGACCGCTAGTTTTATTTATGTTGACGAGAACATGATCAGGGATACATTTGCCATTGAATTTACAGAACCCGGAGAATATTATATTGGCTTAACTGCGAGCAAGTTTGACCCGGAAAACTTTACCCTCCCCATCGAAACTCAATATGCGGCGGTCAGCGTGTTCGTTCCCGAAAACCCCGAGGAGCAGGTGTACGTCGCCAAATCGGACGGGACCGCGTTTACAAGCAATAGCGTGTACGCAAGGTTCGGACCGCAACAAAACGACGATAGACCGGTAACTGAATTTGTCGCCGACCGGCTCACTGATGAAACAACGATTCTGCTTGCACTGGCTCTGTTGCTCCCACCCCTGTTGTTTGCGCTTGCCACAAAACTGTTCACCGAGCACGCCGTCAGCGAAAACACGCTCAGGGAAAGTTTTTACGCACAATGTTATTATTTTTCACCTCTGAGCCTTGCCATTTGGGGAACGTATTACGCAAACTACTTTGTAACGACGAATATTTTCTTTTACGGCGGGGAACGTGTAAGCCAGTTGGTCCTTTTCATCCCGCTTGGTCTTGCCTCCCTGTGGTTTATGGTCGCTGAGATCAACGCCATCATGCTCGAAAGAGAAACAACGCTTGTCACATCGCTTTTCATTGTGCTGGGTTGCATTCTGATTATTTTGTATTCAGGGGATTTCTTCCTCAACTTTACAGGTAAACGCGAGGTCTTCCGGGTTGGCTCGATCTGGGCATACCCGTTATTGACTGTGCTCGCGCTGGTTGGTTTTATTTTTGCCAGGATTCGAAAACGGATCAGACGTCGCTGAGGAGGACGCGCTCAAATCATTTGCCGGTTATAAAATCGGTCGGGTAAACAAATCTTTCGATTGGAGAACATCCATGAAAAGTATTTTCACCATTTTGCAGGATATTGAAAGGCTGATCTACAAAGTATTGATGTGGGTCATCCTCGTCCCCAAGACCCTCGTGCAGATCACGCTCAATCCCGCCTGGGCTCCCGGATATGTGAAGGATGAACTGGAAAATGACGAATCGCCGTTCGACGAATATATTTCACCCATCATTCTTTTGTTGATTGTGGCGTTGATCCCGGCGCTGACTTTCAGTTTCCTGCCGACATACGGCGCGACGATCAGTTCGCCTGCTGAAACTCAACCCACCACAGACAGGATACTCTCCTTCGATGTCCGCACCGATTTTCGCTCCTCCGCGGACATGGAGTATTTCCACGTGTGGTCGGTGAGCAGAATTGGGGAACAGCCGCCGCCGGTTGTGCAAGAGGATGGGACAGTAACACTGGTCTCGGGAGGCGTGTTTCAATTTACGCCGGAGGTCCATTATTCTGGGAGCCCGAAAAACCTCGCCACCGAATTGGACGACAACACCGCAGGGGATAAATTCATATTTACATTTCCCGATCCCGGGGAGTATGTCATTTCAGTCACTGCGGGGAAATATGACCCGGATCGCTTCGACCCGGAGACCGGCGCTGCGGTTCCCACCGAGACGTACTCTTCCTC
>Ga0247727_10003010_pt1 | contig 37877 bp, 34 predicted proteins | sample WisWelCaveWW1625_FD_202498 | JGI IMG/M metagenome (GOLD analysis project Ga0247727, IMG submission 202498) | Biofilm microbial communities from Wishing Well Cave, Virginia, United States - WW16-25 | ecosystem: Environmental > Aquatic > Deep subsurface > Groundwater > Cave microbial mat | place...
CGCACATCTTACAACGGCTCTAAAATCACAAACACCTAGCGCTTCGAAAGTTCAGAAAGCGCTTTCAAAAGCAAGGCAATGCCCATCAACAATAAAACGCATATTTATTCCACGGATTCAGGTATTATTAAAGGGGCAGGACTACTAGCTAGCAGGTTCAAGCAGTGCAAAAAACAAAAACCTCACGCAGACGCAGAGCCGCAAAGGCACCGCAAAGAAAAAACTTTGCGGGTTCTTTGCGTCTTCGCGTCTTTGCGTGAGGTTTTTTCTTTTGATTCCGCCTCGACCGTATGTAAACGGTATTGGAGCTGAATTACTCGCGGGAATGAAGAGAAGGGGTTGAAGAGAAGACTTTGCTTGCGAAGCAAAAAGTTTTCTGTAAGCGGAATGAACGGAACAATCGGATAGCTCTGCTTCGCTTCCGCTCAAGCCGCCGGCAATTGAAAGGGTTGTAGCGCAGGCATCCTGCCTGCTTGGTTGCTGACTGGAAGTCTGCGCTACGCCCACAAATCAAAAGACGAAATTTGCCTGCGAGCGAATTTGAAAGACGTTGTCCGCTGCGGGCGCGTTGGGCATGATCATCTCCGCGTTGAATTGCAGGCGCGTGTTCTTGCCGAAATAAAGCGCCGGGCCGAAGCGCAGAAACTTGACTTCATCGTCAGGGACTTCGGAGTTGCGCTCAATATAAGTGAACCCGGCGGCCAATTCGAATGCATCGAGTCCGCCGAAGCCGGCGCTCGCGCTGTTCATTTGCGTGAGCCAACGGCCGGTCACGTCAAAAAGCGTGAACCTCGGACTCTTGCCCGTCGTCAATCTCAAGAAATCTTTGCTCACTTTGCCGAACGCCGCGCCGCCTTCGATATCGAGTTGGCTCTTCGTACTCGTCGTGAAGTATGCGCCAAAATCCGGAGCGAACGCGGTGATCGTGCCGGTATTGTCCGTTGTCAAGGTTTTCACCCCGACGTTATTAACCGCGCCGGAAAGACCGAGCTGAAAAGTTTTACTCGCAATCCAATTGAGCCTGCCGGTGAGCAGCTTGCCGTTGTTGATGAACCGGCTGCTGCTTTTGCTCTGTCCCGCGTCTTCGCGGCCGCCTTCACCGGCGCCGTTCGAGAAGTTGAAAGCGAATTGCAAGCCGGCTTTCGGCGCGCGTCCGAACTCGATGCCGATGTGACGCGCGGAAAGATTGAGGCCAACAAGAGAATCCGCGGCTGCGCTGCGTTCGGCCAGCATCAAGCGTGTGGAGCTGCGCAGCTCTTCGCGCCACATCGGAACTTTGAATTGCCCGAAACGAAAAAAGAACTCGCTCGCCAGCTTGATTTTGCCTTCGGCGTCTTTCAAGCGCGGGCTATTGTCGCGCACTTCGATTTGAAAACTGGTTTCAACGTAATCGGTGAGTTTCCCCTTTGCCACCAAACGGCCGCGGCGGATGCGAAAGCCTTCGTTGCTTCTGCTGGAGTCGCTTGCAATGTCCTTGTTGTAGAGATGCTGAAACTGAATGTTGCCGGAGACCTCCCAGCTTTTGGAATTGGCGGGCTTGATCTCTTGCGAAAACACCTGCGAAGTGACGGACAGCGCGACGAACGCCGCGCCACAAAATACTTTTGCTGCGCTTCTCATATTTCCTCTACTCGTAGAAGTACATTGCGCGCCAGCCGCAGCAATCCTCCTGCGCCACGGCCAGCCGTTAATTTTGTGTTAAAAAATATATAACGAACTTTATTGAACTGTGAAATTAAAATTAAGAGTGTGTTAAGAAGTTGTACGCTGAGGCGGGATCGTTTATGCGCTCGCATCTCAAAGCGGTTTCCAACCAATGTCTTGCCAGTTGAATCGTAAAGCCTGCATCTCCGGACGATTCATTTTGAGCGCTTGCACGGTGGCGCGGCCAATTGCAGATGTGCCAATAATCATCGCGCCGCCTTCCGAGAAGCTGAAATGCTCGTCCCAGCGTTGTAAGTTGGGATGGAAGAGCGGAACGACTTCTCCTGAAATGGAATCTACAGCCGCTAGCTTTGCTGCTTTGTGCTGATTACATTTGTGGCAGGCCCAGCAGAGGTTTTCAGCATGGGAATCGCCCCCTTTCGAAAGAGGGAAGATGTGGTCTCTTTCCAAGCCCGCCGCGAGCAAGTGGCGCGGGCTACGGCAATAGGCGCAGTAAGATTCTTCGTTCACATCAACTCTGGCTTCTTGAGGAGCTTTCGTCGCACGGCTTCCGCAAGCGCATAGGATTTAATCAAATTAACGCGATCATAGTGCGCTCCCAAGATTTCAAGATCGGAAGCATCGCCGCTTGAAAGCTCTGCTGCTTTCTGCGCGGCGAGCAATTGCTCAAAAAGCTCAAACCTGTCGAGCGCCATTTTAAAATCGGCGAGCGCCAAAATATCTTCATCAGGATAAAACGCAAACAACCGTTGGATAATCGCGCGAGCTTGCGGAATATTCTGCGCCGGCTGCACGACGGTTTGCAAAAGCTTGGATAACAACTCTTCCAGCGCAAAGCCGGAAAGACTCGCCAAATGTGCGGCTTGATCGAAAGTGTCTTGCGGCAGTTGTAACGTCAGTTCGCGGTTCATGAGGTCTCCGTTTTGAGGTTAATATAAAAAGATCGTTGCGGAAATCAAGCCATGATTTGGCTGCGTATCTCCGCGAGATGGCTTTCGCTCATTTTCTTCAAACGAAAGCTGAACGTCGAGCCGTTGCTGATTTGACTCCGCACGTGGACGTGGCTGTCGTGCGCTTCAACGATGTGCTTGACGATCGCCAACCCCAATCCCGTGCCGCCCACGGCGCGCGAACGTTCCCTATCCACGCGATAAAAACGCTCGAAGATTCTGCCGAGGTGCTCTTCCGGAATGCCGCGTCCGGTGTCGTTGACGTAAATCTCGACTTCTTCAACGAAATCTTTATAGCCCACTTCGACTCTGCCATTGGGCACGTTGTACTTGATCGCATTCTCAACGAGATTGGTGATCGCCTGCGCCAAACGCTCGCGATCACCGAGAACATTCACCGGCGCATTGGAGGGTAATAGCGTCAGCGCGATGCCGCTCTGCTGCGCCGTAACTTGCAGCTCCGTGATTTGTTTGGTGAGCCATTCTTGCAGCTCGAAATAACGAATGCTCATTTTCATATCGCCGGTTTCTATGCGCGAGATGTCGATGAGATCGGTGAGCAGATTGTTGAGGCGTTTGGTTTGGCGATAGGCTTTTTCGATGAAAGACTTTTGCAGCTTTTCATCTTTCACTTTGTCGTCGAGCAAGGTTTCGAGATAACCTTGCACCGCGAAGATGGGCGTGCTCAATTCGTGCGAAACGTTGCCGAGGAATTGGCTGCGCATGGTTTGCAGCTTGCGCATCTGCTTGACGTCGTCGCGCAGCTTGGCCAGCATATCGTTCAGCAATTCCGAAAGCTCGCCGATCTCGTCCTGTGATTCCGGCTCGAAGTGCGCTTCCATGTCGCCCTTTTTCACGGACTCGGCCACGCGCGCCAGTTTTAGAATCGGCGCTGTGAGTTTGGAAGAAACCCAATAGCTCACCAACGCAATTAGGATCAACGCAAGCCCACCGCCGCCGAAAATTTTCCAACGCAAATCGCGAAGCACCCGCTCCACCTCCTCCAACGGCAGACCCAAGCGCACGAACGCGACGCCATTGAGCAGCCCTTTGTTCTCATGACGCGGACTGACGGTTTTCGCGGCGTAAAACAAGCGTCTTCTCACCGTCGCGCTCAAGCGTTGATCGCCGCCAATACCCTCCCGCAGGGCTTGCTGCACTTCCGGTCGCGACAAGTGGTTCTCCACAAAACGCAACGAATCGTGCGGCACTTCGGATTCGAATACCACCGCGCCTTGGGCGTCGATCAAAGTCAAACGCGCGCGCGCAGCGTGGGTATAGCCGATCAGCAAAGCATAAACGGCTTCCACGTTTTCCCGAGCGAGCGTAGAGTTGGCGAGCAGATACTCGATCTCATCGAGCTGCGTTTGCAATTGCTGAAAGAGCCGCTCTTCGTAATAGGCTTCCAATTGATAGCTGGTAATGAGGCCGCCCGCAATGGTGACGATGAGCAGCATAAGAAGATGAACGAGGATGAGCCGATGGCGCAGGGAGAATTTCATCACTCTTCCGCTTTCAATCTGTACCCCACGCCTTTGATCGTTTCGATGAGCTGCATGTTGTCCTCCCCGAGCTTCTCGCGGATTTTGCGGATGTGCATGTCGATGGTGCGATCGATGACCACGACGTTGTCGCCCCAGATTTCGTTGAGCAACGTGTCGCGCGTCACCACACGTCCGGGCCGCCGGGCGAGATACACCAACAGCTCGAATTCTTTTTTGGTGAAGGGCACGGACTTGCCCGCAATCGTGACGGAATAATTCAGCGTGTTGATCTCGACTTCGCCGAAGCGCATGGGTTTGTCGGTCTCGAGCGCGGCGGGATGCGCTTTGCGGAACACGGCTTTCACGCGCGCCAACAGCTTGCGCATGCTGATGGGCTTCACCACGTAGTCGTCTGCGCCCAATTCCAATCCCACCACTTCATCGATCTCGCCCGATTTGGCCGTGAGAAAAATCACCGGAATGTTTTGCGTTTGGGGAGATTGCCGCAGCACGCGCATCACCTCCCATCCGTCTTTGCCCGGCAGCATCACATCGAGAATGATCAAGTCGGGATGATTCTTCGCCAGCTCCAATGCTTGCAAGCCGTCGCCGGCAGTGACGGTTTCATAGCCTTCGTTTTCAAGATTGAAGCGGAGCAGATCGAGAATGTCCTGTTCGTCATCAACGATCAAAATGCGTTTTGCCATGGTCATCCTTTCGAGAGGAGTTTTCGTTCGAAAATTTCAAGCCGGCTGCGCCCTCTAATTCATCATTCAGAAGGAGCCTTTTTAAGCGCTGGAGTTGGCGCCGAGAGCTAAAAAAGATTCCTTCTGAATGACAGGCACTAGGAAGCGCGGTTGCCGAATTTGAAAATCACAGTCCGTTAGACATGCTTCTTGCGTGTTAAAGAAACCCCGTTCTCAACCTTTGTTCGATTTGATCGCGCAGCTCGCGAAATTTTTGCAGCCGCTCCGCCTCGGTTCCGGTTGTGACGGAAGGATCTTCGAAGCGCCAATGCCATTGCGTTCCGCTCGCGGGGAAATAGGGGCACGCCTCTTTCGCGTTGTCGCAGACCGTAATCACGTAATCAAATTTCAGCGACAGGTATTTGTCGATATGATCGGAAGTGTGGCGTGAAATGTCGATGCCCTTCTCCGCCATGGCTTTGATCGCGAGCGGATGCACGCGCGTGGAAACGGCGCCGGCGCTGAACGTTTCGAAGCGTTCGCCGGCGAGATGGCGCAACAGGCCTTCCGCCATTTGACTGCGCGCGGAGTTATGCGTGCAGATGAAAATGACACGTTGCTTCGCAGGCATGATGTGCTCCTCGTTTTATACTCGCCAAAACAGCTCACTCACTTCTGGGATTGCCGCTCGCGTCGCGCGGCGTTGTGATAATGTAACGTCATCTTCCTCAAAAGACCAAATGGATTTTGCGCGCAGACATAAAAATATCGTGACAAATGGCGGGTGCCGCGCACAAGCAGAGCACAGCGGCGTTTGCGCGAATTGCGCTTAACGAATTCTTGACGTCCCTTTCATTTTCGCCTCATGTTGCTTCCGTATCTTAGGGCAAGAAAAGAGCAAAGGCTGGGAGTGCCTTATACGTTACACCTTACACGTGTAAAGTGTAACGTGTAAGGCGTTGATGAAGCAGGAGCAGCATTTTATTGCGACACGTTCGCGTTATGCGATCAAGCCAACTCAGTGATAAACTTGGAGGATTTCAACATGCTGAAAATCACGATGCCTTTATCGGCTGCCGGGCCTGCGGACAACTCGCCATTCACGGAATGGCGCTCGGTTGCGATGGTCGATCTCGATTTGTACGGCAAGGACAAGAGCGTGAACATCACCTTGCGCGGCGCAATCGCCGGAGATAGCGCGGCCACGCTGCTGGATTTTCTCAAAGCGGTCTCGAGCTTCTTCGGCACGCGCTGGACTCTGCAAATGCAAGATTTGAGAATTCTCAGCGTGCAGGGCATGCGTTATCTCGTCCGTTTCGCGAAGGTCATGCGCAAACGCGGCTGCGCCGTGGAAGTGCGCGGCATTCATCGTAATGTGTACGCCACCTTGCTGGAAGCCGGTCATCATCAAGACTTTGCTTGGGCAGATTGAACGAAAGCGAAAGTCAAAATGACAAATTGTAAAAAAGGAAGTGCGATGAGCAATTTCAAACTCAGGCAATTGGTCAAGCTCGCGGAGCTGGACGAAGAATTTGTGAATGGCGTGATTGTCGGCTTGCCCACCAAACGCTGGCCTTATTATGAAGTGAGCTTTCTGCGCTGGGACGGCTCGTCGGAAAACATGTGGCTCACGGATAGAGAGATGATGGCGGGGGAAGTAGAGTTCGATCATCCCCGCGAAAGTTTTAAGCCTTCGCAAGGGTCGAGCAACCTAACCTCATGGAGGTAATCATGCGACAAAAAATCGTTACCAGTTTATGCGCGTTCGCTCTGTTCGCGACAACGTTGGCGCAAGCCAGCACGATTGAAGTCTCCGGCAACATCACCACCAACACCACGTGGACAAACAACAATGCGTATTTGGTAAAGGGTTTTGTTTACGTCAAAAGTGGCGCGACACTCACCATTCAACCCGGCACCGTAATCTATGGCGACAAAGATTCCAAAGGCGCAGTGATCATCGAACAAAGCGCGAAGATTATGGCGGAAGGCACGGCAGATCAGCCCATCATCTTTACAAGCGCACTGCCGCCAGGCCAGCGCAATTACGGCGATTGGGGCGGGTTGATTATCTGCGGCCGCGCGCCGATCAACGTTCCGGGCGGCACCGCCGTGATCGAAGGCGGCGTGGGTTCGAGCTACGGCGGCACGGACGCGAACGACAACAGCGGCGTGCTGCGTTACGTGCGCATCGAATTTCCTGACATTGCGTTTCAGCCGAACAACGAGATCAACGGCCTCACGCTCGGCGGAGTGGGCGCAGGCACGACCATCGAGCACGTGCAAGTCAGCTACTCGGGCGATGACGGCTTTGAATTTTTCGGGGGCACGGTGAATGCGAAATATTTGATCTCGCACCGCACGCTGGATGATGATTTCGATACAGACTTCGGCTATTCCGGCAAGGTGCAATACGCCGTGTGCTTGCGTGATCCGAATGCCGCGGACGCGAGCGCGAGCCATGGTTTTGAATCGGACAATGACGCGCAAGGCACCACGAACACGCCTAAGACGAGCGCGGTCTTTTCGAACATCACGCTCGTGGGGCCGCAAGCAAACAGCGGTGTGGCCGTGAATGCGAATTATCGCCGCGCCGCACATCTGCGCCGCAACACGGAGTTTTCATTCTACAACAGCGTGGTCTTGGGTTAGCCGGGCAACGGCATCTACATCGATGGCAACGCAGCCGCCGACAATGCCACGAACAACTTGCTGCAAATTCGCAACGTGATTTTGGCGGGCAAAGACACGGTTGTAACCACTGCCACAAATGGTTTCAGCCCGCTCGCGTGGTTCGATACCCCGAGCTATGGCAACACGAGATTGGCGACGACTGCGGAGGTGAAGCTGGCTGATCCTTTCAACTTGACCAATCCGAATTTCTCCCCGCTCGCAGGTTCCGCGGCGTTGAGCGGCGCAGATTTCAGCAATTCGCGTTTGGCAAGCTTCACTTCTACCACCTTTCGCGGCGCGTTCGGTGACACCCGTTGGGATTTAGGTTGGCGCGCAATTTTGCCTTCAAAACCACCGCGCAAACGGATTGGAGATTTTTGTATTCCGAGTTGGAGGAGTTGTTTGCGCAAGAGCACCTCGGCGAGCGCGGCTTTGTGATCGATGAAATCACCAACAAGTCCGACAAATACGATGCGAACGAAAAGCTCTCCGCCGGCTATTTGATGTTCGATTTGCCTTTTCAAATTTGGCAAAAGGATCTGCGCATGATCGCCGGCGCGCGCGTGGAGAGCAACCAGCAAATACTCAACTCTTTCGACGCGCAAGATCGTCCCCTCAAAGTCGATTTGGAAAACACCGACGTGCTTCCAGCCATGAATTTGACTTACAGCTTCAGCGACGCGGCCAACCTGCACGCGGCATACAGCCGCACGGTGTCGCGCCCGGAATTTCGCGAGTTGGCGCCTTTCGCGTTCTATGATTTTTCGACGTTGAGCGTGATCTACGGCAACCCCGAATTGCGCCGCGCATTGGTGACGAACTATGATTTGCGTTTTGAAGTTTTCCCCGGCGTGAGTGAGATGTTCTCTGCGAGTGGTTTTTATAAAAACTTCGCGGACGCTATTGAAGAAGTGATCGTGCCCACCACCGAGTTGACGCGGAGCTACGGCAATGCGGAGCGCGCCAAAAACTTCGGCTTCGAATTGGAAGCCCGCAAGTCGCTCGGCTTTATTGGCAAAAAACTCGCGAACTTTTCGGTCACTGGCAACTACACGTGGGTCGACTCCAAAGTGGATATCGCCGGCTCCAGCTCGGCCATTGGCAAGAAGAACCGCCGCTTGCAAGGCCAATCGCCGTACATGGTCAATGTGGGAATGCTGTACAACAATTTCAAATTCGGCGCTTCGGTGAGCGCGCTCTACAATCGCTTCGGCGAACGCATCGCGCAAGCCGGCTCGCTTTATGACGCGGACATCATCGAGTTGCCGCGCGATCTTTTCGACGTGACGCTCACGCAAAACTTCGCTTCACGTTACGAAGTCAAAATCAGCGCGAAAGATATTTTGGGGAAGGAGCAGGTCTTCACGCAAGACGGCCGCAAAGTGAAGGGCAATCTGAAAGGCTCGACCTATTCGGTGGGGTTGTCGGTGAAGCTGTAATCTATCTCGTAGAATCCCGCAACGCATCGCGGGATTCGAATCTCATACAGCAAAGCCGGAGCTTGTTGCCAAGCTCCGGCTTTTTTATTTTATGTTATTCTCACGGGAAATAGCGATAGAACTCTCGCCGATGTAAAACCCGTGTCATTCCTTCAAAAAAGCCAGAGCTTCTTCGCGGCTTAGTAAGCGGCTTGTGCGAGCCTCATCCATAGCCTTGTTCAGGCAATAATCTTCCATAGCTTCGGACAGTTCTTCCAGTGTCGCGTCATCGTATGGCAGCAACTGCTTCCATAAAGCAATGGGAATGACAACGGCTTTGGCCTGGCCGCTCTTATCAGTGAGAAATTCAACTTCTAACATAGCAAGCCTCTGGTTTAAAGTTTCGTTTCCGTTGCGCTCAACATAGTAATCGACTCAGAAAAAAAACAAGGCAAAGGTTCGAGGCTTGATTAAGTGTGCTGCCCGTGAGCAACTCGCTCTTGACTTTTCACAGCCCGTTCTGTATCGTTGCCGCAGCAATTCGAGCACGTGGAGTGGATTGACTTGAAAGTTTTTTGGGAAGAAGTACATGCCGCACACTTTCATCAGCTACGCCCGCGAAGACGCCGTCTTCGCCCTGCAATTAGCTCGCGCACTGCGTGCTGCCGGTGTTGAGATCTGGCTTGACCAGCTCGACATCACTGCCGGCGCGCGATGGGATCGCGCCGTGCAACAAGCCCTCGAAACCTGCGCGCGTTTCTTGATCATTCTCTCGCCCGCCTCGGTCGAATCTGAAAACGTACAAGACGAGATCGCCGGCGCGCTCGATGAAAATAAAATCATCGTGCCTGTGCTCCTTCGCGATTGCAAAACCCCCTTGCGCCTGCGCCGCTTGCAGCGTGTTGACTTCACCGGTGAATTTCAGTCCGCGCTGCACGAGCTGCTTGAAGATTTGAACGTTTCGCCGCCGACCAATACGCAAACACAGCCGCCGCAGAGCCTTCCACCGGCAGAGAAAATTATCACTCCGCCCGAGGGCATGGTTCTCATTCCCGCCGGTTGGTTTTTGATGGGAGCCGAAGAGAACGATGAAGAGAAGCCCATCCACAAAGTTTATGTGGATGCCTTCTTCATGGATAAGTATCAAGTGACCGTAGAGCGATATCAACGCTTTCTCAAAGCCACACAAACAAACAATCCCGAACAATGGAATGATCAACTCAAGTTTCCCAAACGCCCGGTTGTGTCTGTGAGTTGGGATGATGCCCAAGCCTACGCGCAATGGGCCAGCAAACGTTTGCCGACCGAAGCGGAATGGGAATATGCCGCGCGCGGTGGTTACACCGGTTTAGGTGGTGAGCCGCGTTATGAATATCCTTGGGGAGATGAGGCTGATGCGAACCAAGCGAATTTTAATGCGGATGGTAGTCGTCAATGGGGTTGGGAAAATGCGAAGCGGTACTTGAAAGAAGTTGGCAGTTACCCGCCGAACGGTTTTGGGCTATACGACATGGCTGGCAATGTGTGGGAATGGTGTGCGGATTGGTTTGATGAGAATTACTACAAAGTCAGCCCCGAGCGTAATGCTAAAGGACCAGAGCGAGGAACGCTGCGTGTGTTGCGTGGCGGTTCGTGGTACATTTATCCCTCGGACCTCCGTTGTGTCATTCGCCTCAGGGGGTCTCCGTCGAACCGTGGCGGCGATGGTGGATTTCGCTGCGCGCAGGACGTTCTTTTTTAAGCTTTGGCTCTTTTTACGCTTTTTACTCTTTTCCCCGGCCAGCGGACGAAAAATTTTTGCAGGAAGAACGATGAAACCGATACTCGCAAGCCTCATCAAAAACTTCTCCGACGATATGAGGGAAGTCTTAAAAGACAATTTGGTTGCGGAATACCTCTTCGGCTCCGTTGCCCGCAATGAAGCAGACGAGTTTTCTGATATCGATGTTCTAATCATCGTCAAGCAGCTCGATTATCAAATTCGAAGCGAACTGAGCAAATTGTCCTCGGAATATTCCATCAATCACGGCGTTTGCATCTCGCCTATCGTCAAAGACGAGAAGGTTTGGGAGCAAAACAAGTCTCATGGAACCTTATTCTATCAGGAAATTCAACGGGAAGGCGTGAGATTATGCTAGAAAAAGAGATGATCGATTTCTCGGAGCACCGCTTGCAAAAGGCGAAGAGTTTGCTAAAGCAGGCCGAATACTTGCTCAACAATCAAATGTACGACGGGAGCATCAACCGGTCCTATTATGCCGTCTTCAACGCCGTTCGATCTTTGTTGAGCTTGGCAAAGTTGGACAGCAAGAAACATTCAGGCGTGCTGTCTCTCTTTGATCGCTATTTTGTGAAGACCGCTATTTTCGACAAACGCTTCAGTGAGATTGCCCATACTGCATTCGACTCGAGGCAGGATTTTGATTACGAAGATTTCAGCATCCCGACCGAAAAAGACGCCGGTTCTCAATGGGATAATGCGCGAGAACTCATTGCTGAAGTTGAGCGAGCGCGAAATAATTTGATTAAGGGAGTAATCAATCTGCCGGAAGCGCCATAAACAATTCAACCGCAACGAATCGAAGCGGAATCTCGAACGAAATTATTCCCCGTCTACCGTACTCTGTCACCAAAGCTCGCAATTTGCTTTTATATTCCGCAAGCAAGGCGCGATTTCATGAACCGAGGGCTTCACGCGCGCGAACTCATCGTTTGATCCTCGCGCTGCCTCCTCCCATCACGTGTTTGATTTCTTCCATCGTCACCATGCTCGTGTCGCCGCGCGTGCTTTGCAAGAGCGCGCCATGCGCCGCGCCCATTTCCACGCATTCTTGCGGCGACATGCCGTGCAGCAAACCATACACGAAGCCGCTGCAAAAGCCGTCGCCGCCGCCCACGCGATCTTCGATTTCGAGATTCTCATAACGCCGCGATTCATAAAATTTGCCGTCGTAATACATAATCGCAGACCAGTTGTTGACGAGTCCGCTCACCACTTCGCGCAGCGTCGTGCCCACCGCGCTGATTCGCGGATAAGTCGTCATGACTTTTTCAACCATTTTCTTGTAGCCTGCGATCGGCAGCGTTTTCAAACTTTCATCCGTGCCTTCCACTTCAAAGCCCAATACTTTCTGAAAATCTTCTTCATTGCCGATGAGCACATCGATATACGGCACGAGCTTCTTCGTCACTTCGATGGCGCGCTTGCTCGGCCAGAGCTTGCTGCGGAAGTTGAGATCGTAACTCACAACCGTTCCCGCCTCGTGCGCGGCGCGCATCGCTTCTTCAACGACGGCAGCGCAACTGTCGCTCAACGCCGTAAAAATGCCGCCGGTATGAAACCAGCGCGCTTGGCGTTGATTGAAGATTCGTTTCCAATCTATCTCTCCCGGCTTCATGTGTGAAACCGCGCTGTGGCCGCGATCATAAAGCGTGACACTCGCCCGCACGCCGATACCGACCTCGGTAAAATTCAAGCCGATGCGATCAGCCCGGCCCACGCCGTCATACGGAACCCAAACCACCTCGCTCACGTTCATGCCACTCGCCTGCGCGTGATTTTTGATGAACGCGCCAAGCGGATTATCCACGAGCCGCGAAACCCATCCCGTGCGCATGCCGTAACGCGCGAGCGCATACGCGACGTTGTATTCGCCGCCGCCCGCATACGCTTCGAACACCGGCGTCAACTCGATGCGTTGATGTCCCGGCGGGCTTAAACGGATCATGCACTCGCCGAGGGCGAGCAGATCAAATTCAGTTTCGTTTGCAGATTTGATTTTGAGCGCCATAATCGTTCTCGCTGTCATGAGTTTATTGAGGGTGGAATCCGGGCTTTAAAGCAAAACACAAAGGCAAAACTATTTTTGACAAAACGATTTAAAATAGTTTTGCCCGTAATCGTTTTGTCTTTTCATCTAAAACGGTTTATTCAGATCTTTTGAAGGAGTCCTTACGCAAGCGATATAAAACTTCCCCGGCTTTCGGAACGAACAACCAACCTTCCTCTTCGCGCCCCTGCCATGCTTCGCTGTGAATGAATTGCGGATTGCGATAACCCAAATTGATTTGCTTGCAGATTTGTTCGGGAATCTGCGTGGCCAGCACGACGTTTATGCGCGGCTTCTCGACGCCGTTTTCAAAACTGCCGACGCCTTTGACGTGCGTCGAGTGCGCCATGATGCCGCCGGGAACGTCTTTGAACTTGTCCATTTGTTTGGTGAAATAATCGCGCACGTGATAGCCGATGCGCTTTATGACCGCGCCGTGCGTGATCGACACTTCTTTGATGTGCGGCGCATAAATGATCAATTCGCCGCCTTCGGACACCACTGGCTCCAGCTTATAGGCGCACTTGCCGCCGACCCACATGTCGTTATACATTGCGGGCGCACACGAGAGCGCTTTATCAAACGGCCGCTCTTTGTAAACGAGGTGAATCTGCGCGGACAAATCCGCGGCTGCGCTCCACGCCTCTTCCGGCGCGCCGATGTAGAGGCCGGCAAGCTCGCGGCCTTTCACCACCAAACTCAAACACATGCGCTCAATCGGCGCCATCGCAGCAGCTTTGTCAACAACCTTGCGCACCGGCGTATGCTTCGTTCCGATAATCACCGGGCTGGTAATCAACGCGCCCAGCCAATGGAACATGTCGATAATCTCTTTGCCCGCGATGCCAGGGAACAAATATTTATTGCCGCCGGAAAATCCCACCACCTCATGCGGAAACGTCGGCCCGATAATCATCAGCAAATCATAATCGAAAATCATTTTGTTGATGGTGATCTCGACCGGTTCGCGCATCATGCCGCTGGAAACTTCGGCAACCTCATCTGCGTCGAGGACGCCGAGGCTGCGCAGTTGCTCGGGGTTCTGCCATTGGTGATTAAATACGCTCGCCTTCGCATACTTGGTTCGAAGCTCATTCGCAGCGAGGCCCAGACGTTGATTGATGTTCTCCTCGTTCAACGCAGGATGCGTGCCCAAAGCGATCAAGAAATCCAAACGCTGCGCGCGCTCCGCGAGCAAGCGATACACGACGCGAAACATCATGTCGATCGGCGCCGTGCGCGTGTTGTCCGGAATGATCGCGAGGATGCGTTTGCCCTCCCAGCTTCTTTGCTCGAACGCTTCGGCGCACAACGCCGTGACTTGCGCTTCATCGAGTGTTGCCGAGGGCGAGCCTTTTCCGATTAGCATGAACTCAACCTTTCAAACATACCGATGCTTTCATTAAAGCAGCCACCCTGCACCGCCATTAATCGTGCGGTGCAGGGCGCAAGCATTTCATCCTCAGCCGCTCTCAGCCTTTTCGCTGCGATTGCATGAACTCCACCAATTTTCGGGGATCATACAAGGTACGGCTATACTTGATCTTCTCGTCCTCGCTTGAGAAGTAATCCATTGCAATCCAGCTTCCTACCGGCGTGTTGGTTGAAAACTCCAGCACGACGCAGGCCTTGTTTCCTTTATAAAATGTCTCGAGCAGTTTGACCTCCTTGACCATGGGAAAAACCTGCTTGGCCATTTTGATAAAGTCGCCTGGATTCGAAAAGGAAGCGATCGGGCCGTCGAAGGTGAAATCTTCGGCAAATATGAATTTGTTCTCGTCCCGCGTTCGCCACGCTTCGTAGTACTGCTCGACGAGGTGATTGATTGTTGTTGCCATGTTGCTCTCCTTTGTTTTGTTAAAATGGTTGCTTCGTTGGATCACTACCATTTTGACGAACAAGGGAGGAAAAACGATTATTTTTAGGGCCAGCCTTCAGAGCCTACTCCTCTTGGATCGCTCGGCGCAGCATTTTCATATGGCTGAGGTGCAAAGCAGCGCTCTTGTCATGGCAAGGGTCGATTTCGGAAATGAGCTTCATGCGCAAGTCCAACAGCTTGAATTGACCCGCCGGATTCTTCTTCGCTTCTTGAACCATTTTGAGTCTCATCAATTCTTGCTGCTCGTTTTGTTTCGGATTGAAGATATTGTTGAGCTCGCTGCACTGATAACAAACTCCGGTTTGGCTCACCATGGAACACCGATTTTCAAAAATATTCTTCATTGTTGTCCTGGCTTGATGAAGCAGGTTTTTGATCGTCGGCTGCGTTTTGCCAAGGATGGTTGCGATTTCATCAACTTTGAAATCATAAATATGCTTGAGCATCAAGACCAGTTGCTGCTCGAGCGCAAGCGTTTTCATCATGCAGGTAAAACAGAAATCGATGTGCTCTTTTATCTCATACTTTACTTCCGGATTCATGCGCTGGAGATTTTGAATATCTTCCTTGATTTCCCTCAGCGAAGCCGAGCGTTTGGCTTGATCTTGCGCATCGACCGGCCAGCGCCGTTGCGCGCGAAAATGATCGCGAGCGAGATTGGTTGCTTTCGCGAATATCCAAGTCTTGAGGCTCGCTCTCCCCTCGAATGAATCCAGGTTCTTCATAACCCGCAGAAAGGTTTCAGAGGCAAGATCTTCCGCATCTTGTTCTACTGCAGTCATCCGGTAGAGATAAGATTTCAATGCCGGATAATACTCTTTGAAATATTGCTCGAGCAACTGTTTGGTTGCGGCCATGTTTTTGTCCTAAACTTTAAAGCATATTTAGCCCTGACAGGATTTCGCCGTCTTTTGAAGATTCTCACCTTTGGCGTGCGGTTTCATTCGCAAGCGACGATTCGTCCTATGGCCTTCTCTGTTCCTTCTTTGCGCATGAGATATAAATGTTCGCTGACGGCTTCCACGAATCCGGAGAGGGCAGCCAGCGGCGTGCCCCATAAACTCTCGTTGCTGCAAACCGCCTTCACAAAATTCTCAATCGACCGCCGATCATTCACATTCACGCGCCTCCACAACTCATAAAAATATCCGGCTTGATCATCGTTGATGGGATAAGACTCTTCGCCGCACTTGCCGAAGATTTTGTCGTTCTGCTCTTCCACGCCGCGCATGAACAGCAAATACGCCGCAAAGCCGAAGGCAATGAGCGCCGGCGTCTTTTTCATCTTTTGATAATAGCGTAAAATCGTCGGCACGTTGCGCGCGCGCATTTTGGAAGTGGAGTGCAACGTGATGTCGATGAGCTTGTGTTGCAAGAATGGATTGCGCCACCGCTCGAGCGCTTCGTGCGCAAATGCCGTCGCCGATTCGCGGTCAACGTCCAAGCTCGGCACAATCTCGTCGAAGATAATGCGCTCGATAAATTTTGAAGTGAGCGGGTGATTCATATTGTCGAGCACGATGCGGTTGCCGAGCATGAACGCGACGGGCACGGAGAGCGTGTGCGTGCCGTTCAGAATGCGCACCTTGCGCTCGCGATACGGCGTGATGTCATCCGCCACGATGATGCTCGAATTCACTGCAGCAAACGCAAGCCGGCGTCGAATGACATCATCGCCTTGAATCGCCCACAAGCTGTAAACTTCCGCGCAGGTCAGCAAGCGATCTTCATAACCCAACTTTTGCCAGCGCTGCTGCAACGCTTCGTTCGCCGGCGTGCCGGGCACGATGCGATCGACGAGCGAATTGCAAAAACGATTCGCGCTCGTGAGCCATTGCACAAACGCCTCGCCCAGTTCCCACTTCTTCGCGAGCTTTAAAATAATCTCGCGCAGAAGATCGGCGTTGTTGTCGACCAGCTCGCAAGGAATGATGATCAACCCTTTGTCCGTCGCGCCGCTAAAAATTTTGAAGCGCTCATACAAGAACGCCGTCAACTTGCCGGGAAAAGAGCGCGGCGGATTGAGAGCGAGCGCATCGCTTTCATCCAACGCAATGCCGACTTCGGTGGTATTCGAGAGCGCCAATTCCAATTGTGGATTGCCGGCGCATTGCAAAACCTGCTGCCACTCATCCTTTGCAGAGAGCGTGCGGCTGATCGAGGAGATCACCGTATAGCCTTCAATCGCCGCGCCGTTTTCCAAACCTTGCACGCAGAGCGTGAACAAGCCGTCTTGCTCTCCGAGCGTGTTGCCGCGATTGCCTCCGGTCGATTGCACCACCACGATTCTGCCGTTGAATACGCCTTGGCGATTGGCATGGTCGATAAAATAATCCGCGAAGGCGCGCAAGAAGCCGCCCGCGCCGAATTGCAAAACTTTTTCCGGGAAATTGAAAATTTCCGGCGCGGATAACACCGCTTGCGTTTGTGATCGTAGCGTGGGCAATACTTGCTGGTTGAGTCGAGGCAGTGGCATGTTTGACCTTTTCAATGAAGACAAAACTATTTCAGGCAAAACGATTACAGCGGTCTTATTTGCGCGCACGGCCCTTGACATGTCATTTGAAAGAACCTTCCTTCGCGCTGGAACCAAATCCTAATCTGAGCATGGTCTCCAGAACTAGGGAAGGTTCTTCCAGAATGACAACGAAGAGGGGCGGTCATGAAAAGCATTTACATTCAATTGAACCCGCCATGAACAAACAAGCCGAATCATAAAGTCACGCCTTCCTTCCAAATCGCGATCTCTTTGTAGCCGTGCAATTCATTTTTCGTTTGCGCTTCGCCCGAGGCGACTTGCAAAATCAAACGCAGCAATTGCTCGCCGAGATCGTCTTGCGTGGCCGCGCCTTCGAGCAATGCGCCGGCGTTGAAATCGATCCACTGCGGCTTCTTTTGTGCGAGGGCAGTGTTCGAGGAAATCTTGATCGTCGGCACGGGCAAACCTAGCGGCGTGCCGCGTCCGGTAGTGAAGAGTATCATAGTTGCGCCGCTGGCCACTTGTGCAGTCGTCGAAACGCCGTCGTTGCCGGGCGCTTGCAATAGCGCGAGGCCGCCTTGCTGAACGGGTTCGCCGTAATCGAGCACGTGCGAGACAATCGCGGTCCCGCCTTTTTGAATCGCGCCGAGAGATTTTTCTTCGAGCGTGGTGATGCCGCCGGCCATGTTGCCGGGCGAAGGATTTTCGTAAATCGGTTGTCGATGGCGGATGAAATAATTTTTGAAGTCATTGATCATCGCGACGATGCGCCGAAAAGTTTTTTCATCTTTCGCGCGATTCATCAATTGCTGCTCCGCGCCGAACATTTCCGGCACTTCGGTGAGCAGAACCGTGCCGCCGTTATTCGTCACGAGATCGGCAATGCGGCCCACCAGCGGATTGGCGGTGATGCCGGAGAAGCCGTCGGAGCCGCCGCATTTCATGCCGAGCACCAAATCACTCATTGCGCATTCGCTGCAGGTGTCGTGCTCCATGCGTTCCACCAACTCCGTGACCGCTTGCACGCCGGCATCAACTTCATCCTGCACCTCTTGTGAATTAAAAAAACGCAAACGCAAGTGATCCACTTCACCGGCAATTTTCAAAAGCTGCTGCATTTGATTGTTCTCGCAGCCGAGGCCGAGCACGAGCACGCCGCCGGCATTTGGATGGCGCAGCAATCCCGCTAAAATTTTTTGCGTATTGCGCAAATCATCGCCGAGTTGGCTGCAGCCGTAGGGATGGGAAAAAGAAAACACGCCGTCGATCGACGCATGGCTGAATTTTTCGCGGCAGATTTTTGCGATGCGCTCCGCAGAAATGTTCACACAACCGACGGTGTTGAGAATCCAAATCTCATTGCGCGTGCCGACTTTGCCGTTGGCGCGACGATAGCCGTGAAAAAAAACCGGGCGAAGTCGGACTTGGACTCACAGGCTTTGTGAAGATTTGTCGAAACGTCGTGTCCAAGTCCGACTTCACTCACTGGCTCATATTTGTATTCCAAAACCTCCGCAAGGTCGGTGTGAAGATTGTGCGAATGCACCCACGCGCCGGCGGGAATATCTTGCGTGGCGTGGCCGATGCAATGACCGTACTTGAAAATTTTTCCCGGCGCGTGAATATCACGAACGGCGAGCTTGTGGCCGGCGGGAATATCATCTTGCAAAAGGATCCGCGCACCGCCGACTTCAACCGGGAATGCTTTTGCAAGCGGCGCGATCGCAACGGCGACGTTATCGTGCGGATGAATGTGTAAAACGTCCGTCTTCATGGGAGTGCTCTAAAATTTCTCTTGACAGATCTCAAATTACTTTACGATAGCATGATCTCGTCGATTCTTTTTTCTATTCAAACATTTTATAATCCTCTTCGATTTATTTTCAATCCAACTTATATGCCTTCTTCACCAAATCATACGCGAGCGCGCGGCTCATACGGCGCGCGTCTTCCATGTCGATGATGTGGCGCGCGACGAGGCGGGCGAGATAATTTGAATCGACTCTCCGGCTCAAATCGTGGCGCGCGGGAATCGAAGGGAAAGCGCGCGTGTCGTCGTTGAAGCCGACGGTGTTGTAAATGCCGGCGGTTTCGGTGACGCGTTGGCGAAAGCGCGTCATGCCTTCGATGCTGTCATGAAACCACCACGGCGGCCCGAGCTTCAACGCAGGATAATGTCCGGCGAGCGGCGCCAGCTCGCGCGAGTAAGTGGATTCATCGAGCGTGAACACGATGAGCGTGAGGCGCGGATCGTTGCCGTGCTTGTTCAACAGCGCGCGCAGATTGCGCGTGTATTCGGTTTGCACGGGAATATCGGCGCCTTTGTCACGCCCGAATTTTTTGAAAACGGCCTCGTTGTGATTGCGAAACGAGCCCGGATGAATTTGCATTACCAGACCGTCTTCGACGCTCATGCGCGCCATTTCCATCAACATGTGCGCGGTGAAGAGCGCCGCGTCGTCGTCGCTCGCTTTGCCCATCAACGCGCGATGGAAAATCGCTTCTGCTTCTTGCGGCGACAATTCATGCGTGTATGGGCTGATGAGGCCTTGATCCGTTGCCGTCGCGCCCATGACTTTGAAAAACTCGCGACGATTTTCGAGGGCCACGATGAAGCTTTTGAAGGTTTTGATTTCAAAGCCTACCGCTTGCGAGAGCGCGCGAATGCCGTCGAGCCAAAGCTCTTCTTTGATGTTGATCACCGCATCAGGCCGGAAGCATGGAATGACTCGCCCTTTCCAACCCGAGGCGTTTATTTTTTTATGATATGCCAAGTTATCGCTCGCGGCATCGGTGGTGGAAAGCGCTTCGAGGTTGAAACGCTCGAACAGCGCGCGCGGCAGAAACTCCGGCGAGGCGAGCTTCTCTTGGATGTGATCGTAAATCTTCATGGCATTGTTGCCATTCAACTTCTCATGCGCGCCGAACACTTCGGCAAACTCATGCGACAACCACGCGCCCGTCGGCGTGCCTGCAAAGAGATAAAAATGTTCTGCGAAGAGTTGCCAGATTTTACGATGATCCGTTTCCACCGCCGAACCGTCGCGCGTGGGAACGCCGAGCGCTTCGAGCTTGATGCCCTGCGAATAGAGCATGCGGTAGATGTAATGATCGGGAATGATGATCAACTCTGCCGGATCGGGAAACGGCTCATTGTCTGCGAGCAGTTTGGGTTCGACGTGCCCGTGCGGGCTGACGATGGGCAAATCCTTCACGCCGAGATAAAGCTCGTGCGCAATGCGGCGCACTTGGGGATTGGGATCGAAGAAGCGATGTTCGTTCAACACAATTTATCCTCGCCAAATCTTTTGTCGCTGGCCTTGCTTTTTGCGTTCGGTTAAGGCGCGACGACAAAAACTACTCCGAAATTTTTACTGGCTCCAACTTGGGAACGAGCAGATGAATGATCAACAGCGCAAGCAAGTAAGTTGAACCGGCGATGATGAAAATCGGCACGTAGCTGCCGGTGGTTTCAAGAATCTCGCCGACGATGAGCGCGATCAACATGCCGCCGACTGCGCCTGCCATGCCGCCAATGCCGACGACCGAACCCACAGCTTGCTTCGGAAACATGTCCGAAGTCAGAGTGAAGATGTTCGCAGACCAGCCTTGATGCGCCGCGGCCGCAAGCCCGATCAACGCAACCGCCAACCATACATTCGAAACCTTCGCGGCAAAAACAATCGGCACGACCGAGAGCGCGCAAACGAGCATCGCGGTTTTGCGCGCGCGATTGATGCTCCAGCCGCGCTTAATGAGCGAGGAAGACAACCAACCGCCGCCGATGCTGCCGACATCCGCAATAAGATAGATCACGACGATGGGCAAGCCGATGGAGCTGAGATCAAGCCCGTGATTGCGCTTGAGAAAATCCGGAATCCAAAACAAGTACAGCCACCAAATCGGATCGGTCATGAACTTGCCGAGGGCGAAAGCCCATGTCTGCCGATGCGGAAATACTTTGGCCCATGGAATCGGCGTAGTCGACTCCGGCGGATCGCTGCGGATGTAATTCAACTCCGCGGATGAAAGGCGCGGATGTTCATCCAGAGGGCGATAAAGCGGCAGCCAAAAGAGTAGCCAAACAAAACCGATTGCGCCCGTGACGATGAACGCCCATTGCCAGCCCCAATGCAAAGCGATCCATGGCACGACGAGCGGTGTGATGATCGCGCCGACGTTGGCGCCGGAGTTGAAAATGCCTGTTGCAAGCGCGCGCTCTTTTTTGGGAAACCACTCGGCCACGGTTTTGATGGCCGCCGGAAAATTGCCGGCCTCGCCGAGGCCGAGCACGAAGCGCGCGAGCGCGAAGCCTGCGGCCGCGCCGGTGAGCAATACGATTGAAGGCGGGTTGATCAACAAGCTCGGCGCCTGCAAAGCAGGAAACCAATTCGCCGCCGCGTGCGCCATGGCCGCGAGGCTCCAAACGATGAGCGCGAGCGCGAAACCTTTGCGCGTTCCGAGCTCGTCCATCACACGGCCGGCGAACAGCAAACCAATCGCGTACGCGAGTTGGAAGCTGAACACAATCGCGGCGTAATCGCGCTCGCTGAAAGCGAACTGCTCTTGCAGCGTGGATTTGAGCAGGCCGAGGACTTGGCGGTCGATGTAGTTGATCGTTGCAGCAAAGAACAATAACGCGCACACGACCCAACGAAAGTAACCGACCTTCGCGCTTCCGGTTTGCGTGAGAGTTTTTTCTTGATCAGCAGTCGGCGTACTCATATGGCTCCGTCTATTAAAATGATTCCTTTGCGAAAGGCAACCCTTTGTCTGCGATTGAAACCGCAAGCAAAGGCGGCGGTATGACGACTGTTATACTTGCGCAAATATGTTTGGCTGCTTGGCTCCTTTTCCTTTTTGGCTCCTTGCCTTAACGCAACTGCTCGAGGCGCACGACATCCATATCCTCGAATGCCTGATTCTCGCCGCCCATGCCCCAACAGAATGAATACGCGCCCGTGCCTGCGCCGCTGTGAATCGACCAGCTTGGCGAGATCACGGCTTGGCGATTGGCGACCACGAGATGGCGGGTTTCTTCGGGCTTGCCCATGAAATGAAAGACGCGCGCGTTCTCCGGCACGTCGAAATACATGTAGACTTCCATGCGCCGGCCGTGCGTGTGCGGCGGCATCGTGTTCCAAATCGAACTGGATTTGAGCTGCGTGAATCCCATCACAAGCTGGCAGCTTTGAATGCCGCCGGGATGAATGTATTTGTAAATCGTGCGTTGATTCGCGCTCTCCGGCGAGCCGAGTTGAACCGCTTCGGCTTCGGCGAAACGCATGAGTTGGGCGGGATAACTTTGATGCGCGGGAAAACTCAAAATAAAAAATGCCGCCGGCTCCGCGTTCTTGTCACTCGTGAAAACGATTTCTTGCGCGCCTTTGCCGATGTAAAGCATATCACGATTCGCAAGATTGAACAGCTTGCCCTCGACATTGATTTGGCCGCCGCCGCCGAGGTTGAGCACGCCCAGCTCGCGGCGTTCCGCGAAATAATTCGCCGCCAATTCTTTCGAAGCGCGCAACAGCAATTTTTCCTTTAACGGAATTGCGCCGCCGATAATCGCGCGATCATTTTCAGAGTAAATTAGTTTTATGGACTCGGGTTGAAATAAATCTTCGCTCAGAAAAGCCTCACGCAGCTCGGCAGTGTTCATGCTCTTCGCGCGAACGGGATCGATGGCGGGCAAAACTTTCATGGCGAATTTCCTTACTCGCGATTGTCATTCAGTAGGAACCTTTTTCTGTGCTTGGCACAACGACCAAATGGGCTTTATTTCCAGTGCTTAAAAAGATTCCTGCTGAATGACAGTTTGGGGATGACTTTGATTTTTCTACAATGCTTCACTCTAAAAAAACTATTGCTCTTTTCGCGCTGCAAATACCGCAATAACCACACAACCCGCAAACAGTATCGCGCCTATTGCCCACCACCAAAAAAAGGCTGAAAACGCCGATGCAATCAGCAGCCCCAATCCCAAGCCTGCGATGAACAATACGATACTGCTCTTTGCAGGAGAAGCACGCAGCGTTTCGTAAATCTGCTTGCGCCGTTTCCAAAAACCAAAGTGGAGCCAAGCTGTGCCGGCCAACAGCGGAACGAGCGCGATGCTATCGAGCACGGACAACGCGTGCCCGGGACTGATGAACAACAGCATCGGACCTTCAATCGTTGCGGGAGCCGCGAAAATGATAAGGGCCAACGCGACGAGAAGCAATGCGCCGAACGGCCAGGTGAGAAGTCGCGCGGTTTTATTCAATCACTAACGGCGAGTCTAATTCCGCCACGGTTTGATCAAGATAAGCGGCAAACTCTTCGGCGGTTTTTATGCCGCCGGGTTCTTGTTCCCACGCACCTAAAAAGTAATAAGTCAGTTGTCCGTCCGCCGGTCGCAGCACGACAATGCGGCTGTGTTGATCTTCAGTCACCTCGATCAAATCGCTTTTGCGATACAACACCGCCATGCCGAGTTTGTCCGGCACGAGACTTTGCTTGCCGTAGGTTGCAAGATAAGTCCATCCCGCGTTCGTTTCCGGCGCGGCGAGCGTCACGGTGCTATCGAGCTTGACGATGCCGGTGCATAAATTTTGCGGATCGCCCGCAATCATGACTTTGTGCTCAGTCAATCGACTGCCCGCGTTGATTGATAAATTCGAAATCACGTCATAAACACCCTCGCCGACTTTCCAGCCAAAATAGTTGGTTTGAATTTGGGATTGCACAACGCCGTTCGCTATGATTGCGCACGTGATGCTATCAGTTTGCGCCACGCGTTGCGCTGTGCCTTCGTGCCACATGGCGAGCGAACCGATCCCAAGCGACTCGCCGACTTTCAAAACATCCATGCCCCAATCTGCCATGGCATGATACGAGTCGAAGCCATCCAGCCCGACGTTTTGCAAAACCATCTGAGATGTGCGCTTGCCGAAAATATCCGTAGCGTTGCGCCAATCAAGATAAAAACGATAGCCGACTTTATCCGACTCCCAGCCGGGGCCTTCATAGCGAACGAAGAAGGAATGATCAGTGTGCTCCGGCGGAACACGCAAAGCTTGCACGTTTTGAAATGCGCCGCCTTCATATTTGCGCTCGACAAACTTTCCGCCGACTTTGCGCGAAAGCTCGGCCTGCGTGCGCTTGGGATATTCGCGTGACAACGCGCCGGATTTCGCGTAGCGCACGGTCAAGGCTTTCGTTTCATTGGCCGCGAAATCTGTAACGCACACGATTTCATCCGCGCTGCCGTCGTTGTCGCGATCATTCGTTTGGCTCGCCAGCTCTTGCACGTTGTGCAAAACCACGAAAGCTTTGTCATTGAATTCCGGCGCATTGGCTTTGAGCTTCGCGAGTTCCAAAACAACTTCGGCATCCTTGCGCGCAAACGCTGCGGGATTTTTCACGGGGAGGGTTATGGCTTCGGGGTAAGCTTGTTTGAATGCGTTGTTGCCTTTGTCTTTTGCCGAACACCCTAGCAAACTGAATGCAGTTGCAAAAGCGCAAAAATGCGATACCATGAGACAATCGCGAACGAAACGTAAACCCCAAAAAAAGCGCACGCAAAGACGCAGAGACGCAAAGGATACGCAAAGCTTTTCTTTGCGAAAACTCTGCGCCTTTGCGTCTTTGCGTGAAAGCTTTTGCTTTCTTTGTAAAGGAGGAGTTTGAAATCGCATAGCGTGCTCTTTTATTTTCGCTTGAAATGCTGTTGCCTTACTCACTTTTCTTATCCGGCTGCCGTAACCGCTCCATCTCCACGCTGGCCATGATGAACGGGCCCACGCCTTTGAGATCGTTGCTCACGACCGGCGTGCTGATGTAATACTCATACGAGCCGTCGCGATAAGGATTGCCGCCGAGTCCGGCAACTTGGCAAACCTGCGTGAGATTGACCAAGCCGTTCGGCTCCACTGTGATCAAATTTTTAATGATGCCTTGATAGCCTTTTTTCGCAACCGCGAGAAATTCATTTTCAAGATAGCCATTGTGCGCGGCTTTGGCAAGGGCACAGACGAACATCGCGGAGGCGGAGGCTTCCAAGAAATTGCCCTCGCGCGACCCTTGATCCATCACTTGATACCACAATCCGGTTTTCTCGTCTTGATACTTTTGCGCAGCTTGAGCGAGGTTACGAAATAGCGCGAGAATTTTTTCGCGTTGCGGATGATCGCTCGGCATGAAATCCAACACCTCGACAATCCCCATCGCATACCATCCCATGGCGCGCGCCCAAAAATTCGGCGAGCAGCCCGTGACCGGATCGGCCCAACGCTGCTGCTTGCTCTCATCCCAGCCGTGATAAAAAAGACCTGTGGTGGAATCGTGCGTGTGGCTCGCGACGAAGATAATCTGATTCGCGATGTCGTCAAAAGCTGCGGGCTGCTCGAACGTGCGCGCGAACTCGGCATAGAACGGCGCGCTCATGTAAATGCCGTCGAGCCACATTTGCCAGGGATAAATTTTCTTGTGCCAAAAGCCGCCTTCCTTCGTGCGCGGTTGCGTTGCAATCTGCTGCATCAACAAGAACGCGGCTTGCTTGTATTTTTCCTCGCGGGTGTGATTATACAAAGCCAAGAGCAGCTTGCCGCAATTGATGTTGTCGAGGTTGTATTCCGTGATCTCGTAAGTTTTGATCTTGCCTTCGGCTTCGATATAAGAGTCTGCGACGGTCTTCACATACGCAAAATATTTCTCGTCGCCTGTTTGCCGCCAAATTTGTTCGAGTCCTTTCAAGAACACGCCGGTTTCATAAACCCACGCTGACTTCGCGCTATCATTGTGCAAGAACGAATCGGCGCGACGGCGCATCTCGGATTCCGCCATGCGCACGGACCACGGCTGATCGCGCGCCACCAATACCTGCTGCGAGTGCGCGCCGTCTTTGCAAGACATCACCGCAGAGCTTGCAAGCAAAGCCAGCGCAACCAAAACGCCACTGCAATAACGCCCGATCCGCAACGGGAGATTTGCCATATGCTCGTTTCCTTCATTCAATTGAAAGCAAAATGTTTTTAAAGCGTCCGAAACTGCCACACTTTGCCTTCGACCACACCTTTCTCTGTGACTTCATCGATGCGTCAATAATAAATCGTATCGGGTTCGAGCTTCGTCGGTTTATAAAAAGCCTCCGTGACTACCTGAGCAAACGGCGGCGGAGCGCGCATTCCAAAATAAACTTTGTGCGCTCGCGCATTTCTACCCGCGAGCCGAAACTCCGTTGCGCCGTCAAAGGCCGCGTTTTTCACCACCAATTTTTGATCTGCATTGTGCGAGCCATCGTGCCACAGCGGCGTGGTTGTGCGCGCGCAAAAAAACTCAATGTTCTCCGCATAACACCAACCGCGCGGGCAGAGAAAATCCACTGCGCCTTTGAGAGAGCGCGTGTTGTGATAATACCGGCCGCTTTCACGATTCCACAACGCGAGCGTGTCGCCGCCGTTGCTCAGGATATTGCAATTGAGGATAATGATGCGCGTGCAGCTATCGCCGTACACGGTGAAGCCGTGAATGTTGACGTCCGGCTGCGTGTTCTCTGCCGTGAGATTCGCGAGCGTGATGTCGTTCGCAAAAATGTTGATCATCGCGCGGCCCTCGGCATAGGTCGAGTCGAAACTATAAGGCTGATAAAACTGAATGCGCGTGCCGTCGCGCTCTTCCCCCACCAAGGCAATGAAGCTCGTGCGCATCATCAGCTTCTCAACATACACGCCGTTCTTGATCAAAATTATTTTGAGCGCATCGTTGCCGCGCGGCACCGCGTCGATTGCGGCTTGAATCGTGGAGAAATCACCGCTGCCGTCTTGCGCGACGATGAAGTCCGCGCGTTCGGCGGCAGCCAACCAAGACGCCACAAATAAGCGCAAGAGAAGAAAATTTGATCGCTTGTTTTTTTGTCGGGACATTCTTTATATTTGTTACAGCCAAATTAAATGGATTTCGCGATTCTGCTAGACCTTATTGAAAACAGAATCATCAATATCAAAGGATTTTTTATGCTGGAGCGCATCACTTTCAACAACAACGTCATGGGCGGACGCGCTTGTATTCGCGGCATGCGCATTCCCGTTTCTTTGGTTGTCAACTTGGTGGCCAACGGCATGTCGGAAGAGAAAATTCTCTCGGAATATCCCGACCTCAAGCCGGAGGATATCAACCAAGCGTTGAAGTATGCGGCGTGGCTGACTAGCGAGGAAGTTCATCCTTTCGCGCTGGCCGCCGCATGAAATTTCTCGGTGACATGGGAATCGCCGGCAGCACGATGATCTGGCTCAAATCCAAAGGCCATGATGCCACACACCTGCGCGACGAGGGCCTGCAGCGGCTTCCCGACGATGAAATCTTTACGAAAGCCGGAAACGAAAACCGCATCGTGTTAACGTTTGCTCTCGGCTTTGGCGATATTGCTGCCGCAGCGGGCACAACATTGCCGAGCATTATCATTTTTCGACTCCTCGATCAAGCTCCAGCAAATGTTCATCGCCGTCTTGAGGTCGTGCTCAAGGAAGCTGCGACCGCACTGGAGCAAGGCGTTATTATCTCGGTTGATGAAATCAGGTATCGTATTCGACGCCTGCCCATCATACTTTAACTCTTCTTCTTTCGCGCGCTGGAACTTGTTTGCTACGCTCTCTGCTACGTTTCCTAAAAGACGAAACAGCCTTTATCGATATATTCAACAGACCGGCCACGCAACATGACCGGTCTGTTGCGCGAAGGGAGGGTGGGATTCTATTTCAGCAAGACGAGCTTCTTCTGCGCGACAAATTCTCCCGCTCGCAAGACGTACACATACACGCCGCTTGCCACGCGCACACCCGATTCGTTTCTTCCATCCCACACGACTACATGTTTTCCGCTTGCATACTTGGCCTTTGCTACTTGCTTCACCAATTGGCCCCGGCTGTTGTAGACCGTCAAGCTCACTTCGCTTGTTGCTAATAGCTGAAAGCTGATAGCTGTTGAAGGATTGAACGGATTGGGATAATTTTGTTCGAGCACGTGGTTTGTCGGCGCGGCAAGCTCGATGCGTTCTTCAACGCGAGTGCCGGTTTGATCGACGAAGAGCTGCGCGGGAATTGTAGTTTCACCGGGAGCGAACGCGCCGGTGTTGTCATAAATGAACCAATCCAACAAAAACCCGTGCGTGTTGCCGTCGTTGCCGTCGCCGAAGCGCACGTCGTTGCTCGTGTTCGCGGAAGTCGAAACGCCGGTGAGAAATGGCGTGGCCTCTTCATTCAAGTAAACCGTCGCTGCGCCGTTTTTATATGTGATGCGATACGTGTACCAGGCCTCGGCCTCCAGCGGCAGAGTGTTGGTGAGGTTGGCGCGATCCAACTCAATCACGCCGCCATTCAACACAAAAAGCTGTTCGCGCAAACTGCCGTCGCGAAACTCGACTTCAAAGACGCGATCATAAAGGCCGGCGTCGATGGGCTTCACGCGAAACGCGAGCGTCGCGCCTTTGCTCGCGCTCATCTTCCAATTATAGCCCCACATGAATTTGCCGACCACTGCGACGGTATCGCTGAATTGCAGCAGCGCATTTCCTGCAATATCCGGATCGTCGATAATCCAACTCGAGGTGTCGGGTGGATTCGTGACGTTGACCGCAGCGAAGGCAGGCGCATTTTCATTAGGCAAAACACGCGCATCGTAAACCAACCATTGCGGCCCAACACTCGGCTCGATATAACCCGCGCGGCCTGCACGGGCTTGCAGCATGGCGGGAATGTCGGCAGCATTATTTAATGAATAAGGATATGGCGGAGCCAGAACCTCGCCGCGTGTTTGCGCCGGGTTCGGGCAATTGTCGAAAAAATTATTTCTCTCGACTAAATCGCCGGGGCCGGAAACGGCGTAGCCCACGTGCGTCGGAGCGCCAACGTTCTTGAAATAATTTCCTTCGACCAACACTTCCGCATCCATCGTCGAAGCAATGCCGTAAACGTTGCCGAGATAGTAGTTGTTATAAACGTGCGCGAGCGCGGAGAAACGCACACGCGGGTGCCGTTCAGTGGTGCCATCGAACCAGTTGTGATGATACGTCACACGCAGATGACCGACATCCACTGCTGCGTTGTTGTCATCATGCCCCAGCAAACAGGTTTTGACATGATTAAGAAAACGATTCCACGAGACGGTGATGTAATCGGAACCTTGCTTGATATCGAGCAGACCGTCGAACGTGCCGGTGAAATCGCAATGCTCGACCCAAATGTGATGAGCTTGGTCTTGAATGTTGATCGCGTCATCGACGCTGCTTTGGAAGAGCAGATTGCGAATGATGATATTGGAGACGCGCTCCATATTCAGGCCGCCGCCGGTGATGACGCCGTTCGAGCCAACGCCGACGATGGTTTTATGCGATTGCACGTTGACCATGCTGTTCAGCGCAATCGTGCCATCCACGCGAATGACGTATGGTCCGAGCCTTTGAATGTAACTCAGAAAATCAGCGGCGTTGCTCACGGTGACGACGATTCCGCCTGCGCCGCCAGTCGTTCCGTTTTGCCCCAGATCGATGATGGAAGCAAAACCATCGGCATGGTTGGATTGGGGATAGATAGCTGTTGCTTGCAGAGCGAAGAAGGCGCAAACGGAAAGCAATGCAGTCAGAACTTTGCTGCGCGCAATATTCAACATGTTTCTATCCTCCTTCCAGACCTAGCGATTCATACTAGAATATTTTTCCACGAGCGCGCTACTTTAATGTCATTCTGGAAGAACCAGCCTGTGTGAAAACGCTTGGTTCATGGTCAGGCTGAGCGGAGTCGAAGCCCGCCTCATTGAATTTAGCGCCCTTCGACTTCGCTCAGGGTGACTTGCTTTGGAGTTTTCACACAGGCTGAACCTTCCCTAGTGCTCGACACCTATCCTGTTTTGAGAAGCGTCCCCGGTGCGAGGGAAGTTTCTTACAAATGACAATTCTATTGTGATGGCGCAACGCGAACGAGTCGCAGCCCAAGAGAAAATCAAAAGCGCACGCAAAGCCGCGAAGACGCAAAGAACTCGCAAAGCTTTTCTTTGCGGGACCTTTGCGGCTCGGTCCCGTCCTTGCGGGATGAAAATCTTTGCTTTTCTTGTACCGGCGTGACTCTTTAGATACTACCTGAATTTTGCACGCGGTTGTTCATTCCGCCGAAGTCAATGGCGCTCACACATACTACTCCGAGCACGAAATAGGTTACACTCCGCGCCTCTATTACTGTCAGGAGGAATCTTTTTAAGCACTGGGCAGTATCTCCAGCACGTAAAAAGTTTCCTTCTGAATGACATGCAAGGAGGAAGAAGTGTAACCTATATTTCGCTCTGAGTAATAACTCCGCTAGGAGTGAAATGTTTATAGGAAGCAAGGCTCTGGGATGACCATAAACTCCGTAGAGTGGCATGGGGATTTTATTGAATTGGCGCGGGCTTTACGATGAAAATCAAACATGTCACTCCTCCGCGGATTCGACCAACTTCAGTGCAAAATTCAGGTACTAGTCATTCACACTTCCATTCAAATACTCTTCTAGATTCGTATAGCCGCCGCCGTCAAAATCATCATTGCGATCCTTTGGATTCGCAGGATCGAGGCCGTGTGCGCGCTCCCAATCATCGGGCATGCCGTCGTGGTCATCATCTTTCGGCGCGGGCGTCGAACGCAACACCGGCCAGCCGCCAACTTCGGTTTGGGAGTTGATGATGCCCGCATTGCCAAAAGTTGCCGTTCCGTTTTTGACTTCCGCAATGATGCGAGTATCAAGCGCGTCGCGCTTAGGTAAAATTGCGCCAACGTTCGCAAGCACCAATTCGTATGCTCGCTCTGCGGTGTGCGTGATTATGGGCGCGCACGCATGCGGCGAGTCCGCGCGCGCTTCTTTCCAAAACTTTCCTTGCACACCACCGGCCCAGTTGTTTGTCGTGACCTCCGCAAAGCCATACACAAAATTATCGGCGATGTGCCATTTGCCTTTTGCATCATACGGCTCGGCAATGCGATTCTTCGTTGCGCCGGCTGCAGGTCCGTGCTTGTAGTAATTCGCGACGAGATTGTGATTGCCCGCTTCGCCGCCGTAGCTGCTGTTGTCGCGCCAGTTGTAGATCACGTTGTTGCGAAAATCGACAAGCTCCTCGTTTGGCTTACCGTGCGTGCGGCTGCCATTGAAGCGCGGGTTGCGATTGGAATGATGCGCGAGCAGATTGTGATGAAACGACGCGCCCTTGCCGCCCCAAATTCCGGCGTAGCCGTGTCGGCCTTTTTTATGAAAAGAGCTGTCCAAACTTTCGCTGACGAGACACCATTGCACGGTCGCGTTTTCGTTGTCATAAAAAGAAGCGACTTCATCAATGCCCCAACTCATCGAGCAGTGATCGACGATAATGTTCTTTCGATTGAGACCTGAGATCGCATCCTCTTGCAACCGGTTCACATCGCCGAGGCGAATGCGTAGATAACGAATGATGACGTTATCGGCGGCGATGACGAGCGGATAATCGCGAATACAAATGCCGTCGACGGGCGCGGTTTGTCCGGCAATGGTGAGATCGCCATTCGTGATGCGCAATTCAGATTGCAGCGCGATCGTGCCGGACACGCGAAAGACGATCGTGCGCGCGCCTTTCGACTTAATCGCCGCGCGCAAACTGCCTTCACCGCCATCATTCAAATTGATGACTTCGATCACGCTTCCGCCGCGCCCGCCGGTGGTGAAGCGGCCGAAGCCTTCCGCGCCGGGAAAGGCGAGTTGTTGCGCGTGACTTGATGCTATTCTCAAGAGCAGTATCAAACCGATCAACATGCTTGCAACGCGTTTCCTTATCGTGTCATTCTGGAAGAACCTTCCCTCGCACTGGGCACATCTCTCAAAACAAGCTGTGTATCGAGCACGAGGGAAGGTTCTTACAGAATGACAACTCGGAGTGTTCGGGCGAACTTTACAACTTAACGTTTTAGTGTTACGAACAGGCATTCATCTTCGCGCTTCGGAGTCTTGCTTCTGCAATTCTCCGTTGATATAGACATCTTTCATTTTCAGCTCGCGATAGTGATTGAGCACGTTGCCGCGAGCTACGCCGTCGAATCTGCAATTCTCGATCTTCAAATTGGAAATCGGCGCGCGCTCGTAGGCTTTCAGAAAGAGGGCATAGTTGCTCTTCTTGCTCGTGACATTGCTCACGTAAATGTTGCGCACGAGAGGAGCATGCGGGCCGCTATCGCCTTCGCCGTAAAAAAAATCCACCCAGATCACCGCGTCGCTCACTTCGCCGACGGTGACGTTGCGCATGAAAATATTTTCGATCACGCCGCCGCGCCGCGAGTTGGTTTTAATACGCAGCGCGCGTTCGAGATTCGGGCTGTCCATCACGCAGTCTTCGGCGAAAACATTGCGCACGCTGCCAGAAGCCTCGCTACCAATCACCACGCCGCCGTGCCCATCTTTCATGCGGCAGCCTTGAATGACGATGTTCTCGCTCGGCACGTTGAGACGGCGGCCATCGGCATTGCGGCCGGATTTGATCGCAATGCAATCATCGCCGGTGTCGAAATAGCAATTCTTGATCAACACGTTCTTCGATGATTCGGGGTTGCAGCCGTCGTTGTTCGGGCCGTGCGTGATCACGGTCACGTTGCTCACCGTGACGTTTTCGCACAACACGGGATGAATCTCCCACATCGGCGAACGCTTGAGCGTGACGCTATCGATCAAAACGTTTTTGCACTTGTAGGGCTGAATGAAGTTCGGGCGAATGAAATGGCCCTCGCCGAAAATTCTTTGCGCAACGGGCACGCCGTCTTCCGCCATTTGAAAAAGCTTCGCAACGTCGGCCTCGCCGTTGGGCGCGCCTTCTTTCCAACCATATTCTTTCTTGCCTTTCCACAACCACCATGCTTCAACACCGGCATTGCCGTCAAACGTGCCGCTGCCTGTGATCGCAATGTTCTCTTGTTCATACGCATAGATGAACGGCGAGTAGTTCATGCACTCAACGCCTTCGAAGCGCGTGAAGACGACGGGCAAATACTTGCGCGTGTCTTGGCTGAATAGAATCGTCGCGTTTTTCGCGACGCGCAAATTCACGTTGCTCTTCAAGTGAATCGCGCCGGTGGAATATGTGCCTGCGGGAACTACGACTCTGCCGCCGCCCGCGTCATGGCAAGCGGCAATGGCTTTGCGAAAGGCTTCGGTGCAATCCGTTTTGCCGTCGCCAATTGCGCCGTATGTCGCGACATTAAAATCTCTCGCAGGAAATTTTGGAGAAACGATTTGGCTGAGAATCTTTTCAACTTGCGCCCAGCCGGTTTGCGGCGCAGCGTGAAGCGCGATTGTTAAACTTTGAAAGAGCAGAAGGAGCAGCGCGAGGATGATTGCGAGAGTGTTGCCGTGAAAATGTTTGTTCGAATGTCCGCTCATGAATTTTTGACTTTCAAATTAGATACACTTCGCCCCTACAACTGTCATTCAGCAGGAATCTTTTTAAGCGTTCGGCAGCGTCTCCAGCGAGTAAAAAGATTCCTGCTGAATGACATGCAAGGAGGAGAGGTGTAACCTAGATTGCAATCGGAGTTTTCCATCCCCAAGCGAGGCGTCTGCGTTTCACTGTGAGAAACTCAGACGCCTCGGCGCGCTTTCTTGGGAATGATGATCGTTTCTCATAAAAAAGCGATGACAGAAAAAATGGAGGCAGAAAAATATTTACGGTTTATTTGCGGCCATTTATTGATGAGACTCAACCCCATGTTTCTGTCCCTCATTTTTCTGCCTTCGCATTTGGCCTTATTGCATCAACACCATTTTGCGCGTCTGGCGGAAATCACCGGCCTCGAGCTTGTAGAAGTAAATGCCGGAAGGCGCGTTCTGCGCGTCCCACGTGACATTGTGCGAACCCGCCGGAAGCTTGCCATTGATCAACGTCGCGATCTTTTGTCCGAGCGCGTTGAATACTTCGAGCTTCGCAACGCCGGTTTGGGCGAGCGTGAACGCAATGCTGGTGGAGGGATTGAACGGGTTGGGATAATTCTGCTCCAACCGAAAATCTTTGACGACGGCGCCGGGGTTCTCGCTCACATTCGAAATATAATCTTCCCACTCCGCTTTCTTGGCCGGGAACCAATTCAAATCACCGACCGGAAAACCGCCTTCCGCGCCGGTGTAGGCCGCCGACGAAGTCGAATAGGTTGCATCCAAAGTGTCGCGATAAAACTCAATGGGACGGCGGTCATAATCATCCCTCGCTTTGACGAAGTTGGTCTGACTCTTTATCCTGCCGCCGCCAAGTGGGTCTTCATACCAACGCATCATATTCGTCATCAATCGTGGAGTCTTGCCAAGGGAAAGAATGGTTTGAGTGAAGGCATTGACGGAATCTGCGCCCAATCGGCTGTTGATATGCCATGAGAGAGGGGAGGCGACGCCGTAATTAAAATCATTCATGAAGGCCCAACCCGAATCACTGATCGCATAATAGTTCTTGCTGACCCGCCATTGGGTAGTGGCATTCGGAGCCGTGAAAATCCAGGTGATTCTGTTTCTCCCGTTGGGATAGATTTCACCGGTGTTGGCCCATTCCGCAGCGCGAGTGGCGTCGGTGGAATCTTCACCCAATGCAAACGCGTCAACGAACAAATTGTTCGTGATGATGATTTGAGGGCCGACGTTGCCGAGCGAGAGCAGTCCGTGAAAGCCCATGCCGTTGACGAAGGTGTTATGGTCAATCAGGCCGTGCTTGATTTCCCCGGTGCCTGCTCCGGGATTGGCAAAGTTGTAGTGCCGAATCGCGCGGTCTTGATAGTTGACAAACGTGGTGTTTTGAACGATAAAGGAATCGCAAGCAGCTTCGCGCAAATCAATGCCTTTGCCCGCGCCGAGATTCGAAGTGGTCAACGCGCCCATGTTCGCAAAAATCGAGTTGGTCACTTGCACTTTGACCGTGTTTTGGCCGGTGCGAACATGCTGGCCGTTGATGTTGGACATGATCACGCCGTCAAGAACGATCGAGGAACCAACCGCAGTCGTGTTGATCAAACCGCCTTGGACGCCATCGACTCGACTCGGTTCCGGTTCATAAAAACCCGCAACGCAGAGGTTCTTGATTTCAACATTGCCGCCGTTCAATACGACGAAGTTGCCCGGCGGCCTTGTCGGCGTTCCGCCGGTTCCGGTTTCCCACAGAAAGATAACGGGCTTTTTGCCGGAACCCTCTGCGGCTCTGAGACGAAGGGTTTTTCCGTTGGGAACCGTAAAAGTGGCGTTGGCAAGATAATATTGCTCCCTCTGTAATTCATAAACACGGTTCGCCGACAACCCGCCATTGGCCGCAGTGTCGGCCACGATTTGCGCGTTTACAAAAGTGCCCGCACTGCCGTCATAGGGCAGCAGCGGCACAACGACGTCCTGGCCATGCAGGGATGAAACCAACACGACAAAAACGATGGCCACCATTCCCAATCTCATGAAGCGCATTGGAACCTCCTTTCGTTAATGAACGTGGAAAAACGGATTGTACGACATGTCATTCAGTAGGAATCTTTTTAAGCGCTGGAGTTAGCGCCCAGAGCGAAAAAGGTTTCCTCCTGAATGACAGATCTTGGGGGCGATGACTGAACTTGAAAGTCAAAACTCGTTAGATTCTAATGCGAACGTGCCGCAACCAAAAAAAATTTGTAGGTGGATTGAACGGATCGAACGGATATCGACCAGGTTTATCCGCTTCGTCCGTTCAATCCGATTACGGAAAAGTTTTTTGCCCTCATTCCAATTTTATGGTCACGCCGAAGTCAGCAGTCAGCCCGTACTTCTCGCTTTGATTGAAGAGTTTGCGGTCAAACACTCTGTTGATTGTCGAGCTGCCGTCCTCGACGTTGGTGGCATTGCTGAGGTTCAGGAACAGGGCGAGACCGTTTGTGATTCCCTGTCTCAAGGCCACATCAATGCGCGTGAAGGCATTGGTTACGCCGTCGCCCAAGCCGCTGGCGGAATATGAAACGTTGTGCTCTCCTTGATGGAAGACGGAGATTCTTCCCGAGAACTTGCCGAGATCATAACCCAGCGCAACGTTGCCGAAGAACTCCGGCATGCCTTCCAACTTTTGTTTTCTTTCCGTGAGCACGGTAAATTTTCTCCAGGTGGGAGGTATTGGGCCGGGGGGATCATAAAAGACCGAATCAATTTTTGATCCCAAAAGAAAAGCTTCCGACCGCACAACGGAAGCATTGTATGACAACACGACGTTTTTGAGTAAGCCGGGCAGGAAACGAAAATTGATCTGATGCTCAAATTCAAATCCCCATACTTTGGTGGGCTTGGAGGAATTGTAGGGAAGCGTCAAATCATAGGGCGTTGTTCTCATCTGGCTCGCCCATTGAATGCCGAAGTTTTGAAGCAGGGTGTCCCCAACGGTATTGAACCGGTTCAGCATGTGATACATGTCTGCGATTTCCTTGTAATACGCGGACAAGGAAATCAATCCGATGGTGTTGCCGAAGAAAGAGGTGTTCACTTCATAGTTCCAAGCCCGTGCCGTTTTCAACTTTGGATTACCCAGCCAGACCTCAAACTGAGTTCCAACTTGGGCGGGACGGCCGGCGATGTATCGGTCCAGTCTCATGTTGAAATCGGGCCTTGCCAACGCCTTATACGCGGCGACTCGCACCTTCATGAAATCGGCCGGCGAAACGGCCAGGTTGAGATTGGGCAGGAGCACGGTTTGAGAAGCCGATGAAGTTGTGTCTCTGATTGAGTTGGCAACAACGGGAAACCCGGATACCGGCTTGGGCATGTAGGTCGAGACGTAATCGTTGTCTTCGTTCTCGATTCGCAACCCCGCAATCACGGTCACATCCTGGCCGAAATTCAGGGTGTTCATGAGGTAGCCCGCGCCGACTCGTTCCGCGACGGAATAATCATCGTATTTGATGAGCGGGTTGACCCAAACCTCGCGTTGGTTGCCGGTCACGTCGATGCCGTTGCGATTCAGCTCATACCACTCTCGCAATCTGCCTCTCTCGATGAGAGGGTTCAAGCTGTATGAACCATAAACGCCTCTGGAAACGGGATCGCTGAAAAATTGATTGATCGGGATGAAGAGGTTTCCCGCATTTTGCCATGCTTCGAAGGAGGTGCCCGTGAAATCCTTCGGCACAATGCTGCCGTCTGAAAGCGCTTGATGCGTTTGCCATCTGCCGAGGTAATAGGGAGTGAAATCCTCCGCGCGATTATTTGATCGGTCTTTCACTCGGTATTTCCCGCCCATTTTTATTTCGCCGGAAATTTTTTGGCTGAACAGATACTTTCTGGCAACGTCGAGGAATGCAGTTCGCTCTTTGTCGAAATTATGCTGAGAGCTGTAGTACGTCCAGTACAAATTTGCGTTGGAAAAATTGTTCACGGCATAGGAGATCAATTGCTCGGGGTCGGTTTTGATCGCGTCGTTCGGAGCGAGCATGCCGGAGGGCTCGACAAAAATTGCTTCATAGTCAAAAGGATAATTGGATTTTGACTGCCCAAACGACAGGCCCCAATTCAGATTCAAGCCCGCCAGATTGTTGTCGCCGCGAAGGGAGCTATTCAGCGTGTTGATTTCCTGTTCGCGGTCGCGATAATTATAAACCGGACTGCCGCCTTGATCGCCGCCTCCATACACCGGATAATCTCTGGTGGACCACAGGTAATCTCTTTTCGTTTTGCCGTAAACGTTATTAAGTGTCCGTCCGAAATCAGGAATCACATACAGGATTCAGGCTTTTTATTCAGAGCAGAATTTTGTTTTCAAGCGCGGAGGAAATTTAGAACAATCTCCAAGCCCGTTCGTCTCATGATGAAACCATT
>Ga0247727_10003011_pt1 | contig 37864 bp, 40 predicted proteins | sample WisWelCaveWW1625_FD_202498 | JGI IMG/M metagenome (GOLD analysis project Ga0247727, IMG submission 202498) | Biofilm microbial communities from Wishing Well Cave, Virginia, United States - WW16-25 | ecosystem: Environmental > Aquatic > Deep subsurface > Groundwater > Cave microbial mat | place...
ATTTTGGGGTAAATTTGGTGCCAACAGATCATAATTTTTATTCACTTTGAGGGATCGCTATAGTCAATTATTTTGTTTTTTCAAGTTTTGAGTTAAAAATTTCTTCAAATACCTCATATGGCTGTGCGCCACTTAGCTTGGTTATAGAATTATCAGGGCCTATAACAAAGAAACCAGGAGTTCCAGTCAAACCTAGGGTTTTGGCATCAGAATTGCTTGCCTTTATGACGGATAGATACTTGGCTTCAGACATGCAAGAACTGAAATCTTCTTCGTCTAATCCCAGCTGTTTTGCAAATCCACTAATGTTTGAAGGAGATGCCCATCCATTGTTTTCACCTGTCCAGTTATTGTACAAAATGTCATGAAACTCCCAAAACTTTCCTGCTTCTTGTGCGCAATGCGCGGCATGTGCCGCATTTATAGAGTCTTGACCTATAATAGTGAAATCTTTAAAGATCATCTTTACTTTTCCAGTATCAACATAATTTTTTTCAATATCAGGTTCTGTAGTGTGGAAAAAACGATTACAATAAAAGCACTGATAATCTCCAAATTCTACTAAAGTGATAGGTGCGTTATCTGAGCCAAGGACAGGTGATGCGTTACCTGTAAAAAGAGACATGGCATATGTATCGCTTTGGCTCTTTTCTGATGTATTTGGAATTTTTGGCGACATATAATTGAGATCTTCTTTTGTCTTCGCAGGTTGTTTAAAATCTATAAAATCAGGTCCAAAAACAATCGCCGCACTTAAAACGGAAGTTATCGCAATCACAGCACCTATTACAAGTGAAGGACCATGAGTATTCAACGGCATCACCAAGTTTTTGCGATATTTAGTTCTTATCATGAGTATCTAAATAAGAGGCATAATAACCAAAAAAATTATGAAGAGAGTTTTTGTTAACGGGTATGGGTCAATAGGTAGTAGAATATCACAATTTATTGCAGGAGATTCAGATGTTGAGGTAGTAGGTGTTGGTAAGTATTCGCCAGATGAAAAAGTCAATGACGCAATTTCAAGGGGATTTAAGGTCTATGTTCCTAAAAATAAGATAGAACAATTTAAAAATTTCAAGATATCTGGGGCCATAGAAGAAGCCATAGAAAAATCTGAGCTAGTAATAGATGCAGCGCCTGGCGGGCAAGGTTACACCAATAAAAAACAACTCTATGAGCCAAAACACCTAAGTGCAATTTTTCAGGGAGGAGAAACTGTAATTGGTGACAAGGCAGTTGCGGAACTTATCTTTAACTCTAGAGTAAACTACAAGGATGCATTTGATAAAAAATATGTTATGCAGGGAAGCTGCAATGTAACTGGCGTGGGAAGAATTTTACAGCCACTTAAAGAAAAATACGGTTCTAGAATAAAGCGATTTGACGCAACCTTACTTCGTCGCTGGGCAGATTTGGAAGATTCTAAAACAGAAGTAAAAGATTCCATAGAATGGACTAGAAAACCACATCACAACGATGATGTTAAAAGCTACATGGGAAAAGACACCCCATTATACATACGAGTGTTCAAGGTGCCAACAAGACAGATGCATGTTCACTTGATGGATGTTAGATTCACTAATACAGCACCAAAATCCTCGGAAGTTTTAGATCTTTTCAAAGATGAGTATGGCGTAGCTATTTTGTATACGGCTAAGGGAACAAAAGACATTCGTGACTTTGCAGAATCTACAAAATTCAGTTTCAAGGATACAAACATGATACACATACATGCTGATTTATTAGAGGTTCAAGACGATGTAGTAAAAATTACCTATTCTGATGATCAAACAGGAATAGTAGTACCTGAAAACCACCTTTTGATGCAGGCAATGCTTTTTAAACGAAATCACGATGATGCGTTCAAACATACTGAAGAACTATTTCACATGAAAGAGAAAAAAAAATTACTAGAGGCACACTTTGCTCTACGGTAATTGCATATGATTTAAAACTAGGTAACGCAAATTTCTAATTGATAAGATTCTACCTTGAGTTATGCAGATAAAAGTGGTAAAGCCTATGATGCTGCCGCGCTTCTTAGCAAAGGACAACATGCGGCTCGACAATCAGTAATAACACTCGCAGCCATAGGAATAGCTGAGCTTTTTGTATCAATATTTGCTGGCAGCATAACACTGACTGCTGATGGCTTAGATTCTTTGGCAGATGCTATGATTTCATTTATCGTATGGTTTGGAATCTTGATGGCAAAAAAACCAAGAAGTACTTTGTTTCATTTTGGCTATCGCAAAGTTGAAGTTTTAGCAGCATTTATTGCAGCAATAATAATCACCATTCTGGGCGCATTTATTGCATACCATGCGTTTGAAGCGCTCTACGAACCTCGAACCATATTGCATCCTGAAATAACTATGATAACGCTTATAGCTGCAGGAAGCATCTCTTTGCACCGAGCTTTTAAAATCAGAAAAATTGCTTCAGAATCTAATCTAATATCATTAAAGCTTGATGCAAAGAATTCAATTAAAGATGGAACTGCATCGTTTGTCGGATTTGCCAGTGTATTAGTTGCTACATATTTTGGTTTTACATTTATGGATGCAGTTGGCGGTATGATTATAGCTGGATACATTTTCTTCATGGCATACACAGCTATTAAAGAATCTGCATTAGTACTTGTAGATGCGATCCAGAATCCGCTGATGTCAGAAAACATAAAAACCATCATTGACAATAAATTCAAAATAAGAACTGGCGCTATTTTTCTAAGACCTGTTGGTCACGAGTTTAATGCAGAAATACACATCATTCTTCCCAATGAAACAAGACTTGATGAAACAAGTAAGCTTGTTAGTGAAATATCTAATACAATAAAAAATGATCTTCAGCTAGCACATGTAGTTATAGTACCGGAGCCAGAACAACCTGTACATTAGATAATTATGTCCTAGGCGGGTTTGCAAATTTATTCTGAGGGTTTTTGTGATAGTCAACTGGAATACTAGAGTCTTTTTGTCTTCCAGTAAGAATTCCTATTACCACATCGTCTTTTTTTATTATTCCTTCTACAATCAACTTTTTGATACCTGCAGGGACTGCACCTGACGCCATTTCGCAATCAAACCCATTAAGACCAACCAGCGCCATTCCGTCCATCATTTCTTGATCAGAGACTTGTGTGACAACGCCGTTTGTAAACTCCAGTGCACGTAATCCTTTTAGAATATTTGCCGGTTTTGCAATTTGAATTGCGGTAGCCTTGGTTTTTGGCCTAATTCCATTTCTGTCCATGTGTAAATAGTATTTTTTTACAAGTTCAGTGTCTGGTTTACCTTTGTTCCAGCGTAACTTAGTATCCTCAAATTTTCCATTGTAAAGGGTATACAAGGTATTTGCACCTTCAGAATTTACTACTGCCAAACGAGGAATTTTTTTTATCCACCCCCACTCGTATAACTCCATCAAGCTCTTGCCACAACTTGAGGTATTTCCAAGTGCCCCGCCTGGATAAACAATCCAGTCTGGTGGGTTCCAATCTAGTTGTTCTAACGCTCTAAAAATTATGGTTTTTTGGCCTTCAATTCTAAATGGGTTTACTGAGTTGACAGTATATCCTCCAACTTCACTTGCTTTTTCTAAGGAAGTGGCTAGTGCGTCATCAAAATTTCCTTTTATTTCTATTACTTGTGCTCCAAATTGAAAAGCTTGGCTAAGTTTACCAGGTGCAATTTCTCCAGCAGGAATATAAACATCGCATTCTATGTTTTCGTTTGCAGCATACATTGCTGCTGAAGCTGAAGTATTTCCTGTAGATGCACAAATTATTTTTTTTATATTTACAAGCTTTGCATGTGTAACAGCTGTGGACATCCCATTATCCTTAAACGAACCACTAGGATTGTACCCTTCTGGTTGAAGCCACAGGTTTTCATGCTCTAGTCCAACAAAATCTGCTACCTTTGACATGTGATATGGCTTTGATAATCTACCTTCTGCGCCATCTAATGACACAAGGTATTTTGAGCACTGTTCAATGCTCTCCGTATCTATTTGACAAAAATTTAACAGCTCTCTGAATCTCCATACCCCACTCTCGTTAAAGATGTTGCCAGCAGGATTTCTTCTTCTGTAAAATAGATCTTTAAGAGAAGGAGATGGTGCAGTTTTGTATTTTACATCAAGAAGATGGCCACGTTCACATTCTATTCTAATTTCAGAAATTGGGTATTCTAAACCACATGCTGGGTCTATGCATTTCTGAAAGGCTGCATGCTGCATCACTTGGAAGGTGTAGCCAGTACTTATTTAAATCTAAATAAGCACACTTTCTTTAATGCTTTAAATCGGAGTGTTTGTCCGAACCTAGCACACACCTTCTGATATATCTAATCATATTATAATATCTCTCATGTCAAACGCAACCCAAGAAAAGACGCTGTCAGGAATAGCGTCTAGTAAAAAATCAAATGTGGATAAGATAGATACTCATATCCAATCTGACATTTCAAAAGCGTTTGAAAAAATTGAAAAGATGAACGATGAAAGAGTAGCAAAGATGGTTGATGAATTAGCCAATATAACGGAAACAACCATTCAAAAAATTGAACAGATGAACGAAGAAAGAGAAGCCAAAATAGCTGCATCAATATCTAACATGGCTGAAATAGCTATCCAAAAAATTCAAAAAATGAATGAAGAAGTGGAAGCGAAGAGAGGTTCTACTATGTGGGAAGAAAAATTGGTAGAATGGAAAAAACTCTACTAGACAAGTTATCTAAAACACCGTGCATCGAAATTACAATAAATTAATTCAAAAAAGTTACTTTTTTGGGCCAGAACGTGTATGAAAATTAATGCAACATTTACACTCCTTTGAGATGCATTCGCTTTCAGAGACATGGCCACAAATGCCGCATTCACAATGAGTTTGCATGTATACTAGTAATGTTTTAGGAGATATAATTTATGGGCAAGTATTTTGCTGATTTATGACTCAATAAATTGTTACTTTTTTGATCTTTTCGCAGTCTTAGAGATTTTGCCTGAAGATTTACGTGTTTTCACCTCATCTTCAACCAATTTACTTTTTGTTTCGGCCACTTCCTTTGCCTTTTCATCAACCACTTTCATTATAGCTTGTATTACCCCATCCAAATCACCATCAGACACTACCGGTTCTACAGCAGTAGCAAGTTGGGTGATTGTATTTGATATCGCAGAGCTTACTTCTTCAAAACTTTCAGGATCCTCATATGCCGCATTATAAAGTGCCTTAAGTCGCCTTGCATCCATCATTAATTGATCAGTCAAGAGCAAACGGAATTTTTTTCCATTTACTGTAATCTCTTGGCTTATCATGTTTGCACTTTGAACCCTACTTTCATAAAGGTTTCTCTATACAAACTACTAATAACAGATCATTTCTGATTAAATTGAATTGGAAAGAAAGGTTGCAAAAGACGCACAGAAATACTTTGTGACAGGAGTTAGTATGATAACTTCAACTGGTCCTCTTAGAGACAACATTATGGCAGCTGAATGGACAATGCAGATTTCATATGATCCATTGCTTATAGCAGTCTTTATTCACCCAGATGCAGCCACATTCAAAAACATTAAAAAGACAAAAGAGTTTGGTGTCAACGTTGCTGCTGATGAACAAACATCACTTATCAATATTTCAGGAGGCTATTCCAGAACTGAAATTGATAAGCTAAAAGTTAGAAATTCTTTTGGTCTTTTGAAACCTAGATACATAAAAGCTCCACTGATAGCTGGCTGCATTATAAATGCAGAGTGTAAGCTACTTACAATGAAAAAACTGGGTGATCACACTATGGTAATAGGTAAAGTGATTGCTGTCAGATACGATAAAACTAAAACCCCACTAGTATATCACACAGGAAAATATCATAGGATTGGTTCTGTCATAGAGCCATTTAGACAAGTTGTGAGAGTAAACAAAATGACGTTTGAGTGGTTTTTAGCTCAAGCAGATGGCAGATTTGTGTTAAAATGCGTTGGTGCACTAATCAAGTCTGGCAAGAGAATTCTCACATCAAATTACACTACAAAAAATGGCTCATATACGACAATTCCATACACTGTACCAAAAAGAAGGTCTGATCATGCAAAAGCGCTCCAAGTGTATTTAAAACAATCAGGAATCAGAGTAGAACTAAAACATACCCCAATCATAAAAAGACTTGTTGTAAAAAACAAAAGTAGGGTTCAAAGAATTAACTTTATTTTATTTGAAGGCAAACTAAGAACAGAATTTGTAGATCAAGCTAAGTGGGAATCTGTAAGAACAGACGCACTACTCCAAGCAATTACAAATTAGATTACTATATAGTCTAACGCAATAGCATCACTAATCAAAAGATAATGTCTAGAGCTTAAGATATAGCCATTTTTGACATCCGAAGTTTGAATCCATCTATTTGTTGAACTATAATGTCTTTTTTCTTTCATCTCTTTTTCAATCTCCTTTAGATCAAACTCTGCCTCCTCAACTTGTTGGGTATTAAGGTGCTTGATGGTAACAAGAATTTTTTTAACTTTAACTCTTACTCCAAACTTCCAGTTGTGATCTGATGTGTCGTCCTCAACCTCAAGTAATTTTATTTTAATTTCCTTTGTACCAGATACATCCCGGCTTACAAGGCTTCGTTCATCAATAAAATTATCAAAACTCATAAAAATAATTTCCATACGGTCATTAAATAAGGATTCGATGTTTTTATCGCATCTGATGCTTTGATTTAAATGGCATTTCATAGCTTTCAAGTACAAGCTTTTGCCTCTTGCTATCAACTAACGCGTAAGTTTTTCCTTCGTAGGTGCACACACAGTCAGTTATCTCATTTGACTCATCCCAAGTTTTGTAAAATTCCCGTAGCTGTCTTGATTCGTATTTGCCAAGACCAATTCTCTTTTTTGAGAGGAATTTGAAGGCAAGTATCATCCTTCTTGTCTTGTATAACTCAAATGTGTTTATCCACCTTAGACAACGTACTATTTGGTCTGAAGGAACGTGAAGTGTTGTTCCAGTACCTGATTTTGCTTCAATTGTAAAAATTGTATTTGCATTTGTACTTACTGCAAGAATGTCAGGTAACGCTACACTAGGAGATCCAAGTCTAAATGCTTTCCAACCATCTAATGCATTAAATCGCTTTACTAGAGTATCTTCCCAATTGTAACCACGTTGCCTTCTAGTTCTAGCGATCTTCTTGTTAGTATTGATAGAAAGTGGGTCATCATGATTTTTTACGGTTTTAGATTTTATCAATTTTGATACGTTGTTTACAGACTCTGCTATTACTACATTTTTGATTTGTTCATTTCTTTTAGGCATTATACTTTCTCCGCTGTTACCATATAGAATACTAGGTAATTATATTAGCACCAAGAAAAAATATGCTTTATTGAATGGTGTAATCATTCCATGTCAATTGGATGAATTATTTTAATTCCAGTTAACATTTTTTTACGCAGATTACTGCAGGATTCTTCTCTTCATGTTCTTCTAGTGGCATTATGGCTAGTCGATAACGTGACTTATCATCGTACTGTATATCAAATCTTGCATTTAGAATCACTGGAACGTTGGGGTTTATCTCTTCTTCTTGAAGCTCATTCTGCCCAATCCCTGTTGTACCATAAAGTCTACCCTGGTCATCAAGTAGAATGAATTGGTTCTTATTAATTGTGAGAGGGTTTGTCATCAAATTCTCTGCTGTAATTTGTATCACAAAAAAAGTTCCATTTGGTTCAATTCCTATGTTATCACCAGTACCCAGATATTTAATTTGAAATGCAATTCCTCCTACCTTTGCAGTTTCCCCCTCATCATACTCTGCTATCTTAGGTAACACGTTCTCTTGTTCCTGTGAAGTGGTGTGAATAATTAGAACTATTACTATAGAAGACACTATGATTCCCATTCCAGTAACTAATCCTATTCTGATTAATTTTTCCAATCAAACTGGAAAGATCAACATAATAATTAAGAATTTGTAGTTAGGTGTAGAAACCGATAGATAAAAAGAAATGCGCCAATATTATTAAATTTCAATCAGACAATTACAGAAAATTGTCACTTCACATGAAAAACAAATTTTTCTTTTCCATCATAATCACATTTTACAAGATGTAATTCTTGCCCAACAGTAAGCTCTTTTGCATCTGTTTCCAAGGCTCCCATAACGCGTATTGTACCTTCAAGTTCTGCAATACAAAATACAGTATCATCTTTTTTCGAAAACTCTACTAACACAGCTGCTGTAGATAGCTGTCTCCATCGTACTTTGCTAAAACAACTATTACAAAAATCACTTGGAGGCCATACAAGTTTATTGCAGTTTACACATTCACTACAGACAAATTTACCGTTTTTTAGCTCGCGTTCAAATACGGTCATGATTGCAATATTAAAACAGTAGATGAAGTTGCTGCAGCCGACATATTTTGAACTAGTCCAACTTTCGCATCCTGAACCTGTCTTTTTCCAGCTTTTTCTTGAAGCTGTTGTACAATCTCTACAATCTGAGCTATTCCAGTAGCTCCAAGTGGATGCCCTGAGCCTATAAGACCCCCACGCGGATTTATTTTCCGGTCTTGTGTTTCATAGCAATTTCTAGCATAATTACTCCCTTTGCCCTTTTTGGCAAACCGAAGATCTTCTAATTCTATTATTTCACATATAGTAAATGCATCATGTATTTCTGCAACATCAATATCGGTTGGCTGTATGTTGGACATTTTGTATGCGTCAGTAGCAGCGTCTATTGTTGATTTCATAGTAGTAAGATCAGTGTTTTTTGTAAACCCTGCTGAGATGGTTTTTTGGCCTATGCCAGTAATCCAGATTGGGCAATCAGTAATTTTTTTTGCTATTTCCTCAGATACAAGTAATATTGCAGCAGAACCGCTGCATGGTAATGAACAATCCAAAAGTCTAACGTCTTCTGTTAAATTTTTTGATTGCATTATTTCATCAATAGAATACTCTTTTTCAAAATATGCATATGGATTTGCTGTAGCGTTTTTATGATTTTTAGCAGAAACTATGGCAAGATCTTCTTTTGTGGTTCCATATTTTCTCATATGCGCTTTTGTAAACATGGATGACCAGTAAATTGGGTGCTTATATTGACCACGACTTTTATCCCACTCTAAAACTAGACCAGGGCTATCAAATCTTTCTGCGCCTATTACTAGTGCAACATCGGCCAAGCCAGATGCAACATATGCAAAGGCAGAAACAGTGCTATTGGCACCAGAGTTACACAAGCTTTCAACTGAATGTGAAATTTTTGGAGTAAGGCCAGTAAGTTCTGATATGATGCTTGATAGATACTTGCTGTTATCGCTTGTAGATGTGAGAACCACGTCAATGTCTTTTTGTGTCACATTTTGGGTATTCTCAAAAAGTGATTTTATGGCTAAAAGCATGAGAGATTCTATTGAAACATCGTCTTTAGTGAATTTTGCAAGGCCAGTTCCTACTAAGGCTACTTTTCTCAACTTTTATCACCTGAAAACGTAGACACGAGTTGTTCAAAGGACTCTACAACACTTCCAATTGGATTGAATTGTATTATAGGCAATGCAATGCCTGCTTTGACAAATCTTTCAAGCTTTTTTCTACAATCTTCTGGTGTGCCACATATCACAAGTGCGTCAAGCATAGCATCTGAAACCAACTTGTAATTTGTTGTCAGTCCTGATTTTTTGAATTCTTCGTATATGTTTTCGGTTTCATTTTTAAACCCATTTTTTGCTAAGAATTCTCGATAGATCTTTCCTACGGCGATGTAAAACGCCAAAGTCTTTTTTGCTCTTTCAATCGCTTTTTCCTCGTCGTTTGACATGCATGTAATAAGTTGGCTCGCTACATCAATTTTTTTCTTAGATTGCATTTTTTGTATTGTGTTTTGTAGCTCAGAAATTGGATGCAGATAAAAGATTACTCCATCAGCAATTTCCCATGTTAGATCAACCATTTTCTGATTTACCGCAGCTAGATATATCGGGATCTCATTTCGTGGAGGTTTTATAAGAAGCGTAAAATTTTTCAGCTGGAAGAGTTTTCCACTATAATTTACTTTTTTTCCTGATACTGCCAATCTAATTATCTCTACATACTCACGCATACGTTGTAATGGTTTCTCAAGTTTAAGACCGTGCCAGTCTTGTACAATGGGCTCGCTGCTAGTTCCTAGTCCAAGAATAAATCTTCCATTTGAAAGTGTATCTAGTGTAGCAGCTGCCATGGCAATAAGGGTTGGACTTCTAGAATAGATGTTAATTATTGATGAACCGATTTTTGGTTTTCTGGCTATCTGCGATATGGTAGAAAGCATTGAACATACTTCCATCCCCCAAGTCTCTGGAATCCATATGGAATCTGGATTGTAATTTGACAATATGCTTGAACATTCTATTATCTCATTTACAGATAATAGTGAACCAAGGCTATAGGCTAATTTCATCAAAATCACTTTTTAAATATAAAATCCTTGTAATGTTTTAATTTCATATTCTTTATACACTCTTCAATATCTTTATGAGAATCAATTGAGTGCCAGAATGCATTTGGATATCTTACAGCCGTTAGGCAGCCCTTTGTGGCAAAAATTGGAAACGTGGTATTTTCTATATTCCCTTTTTTTGGCAGATGTTGAATTATATCTTTTGTGAGATAGTACACACCAGCATTCATCCAGTAGTTTGAAATATTTGGTTTTTCCTCAAACCTGATGATTTTATCTCCAACCAATCCAACTATGCCAAATATTGTTCTTAGTGGTACTAATGCAATAGAATTTGGTTTTATTTTTAATTGTCTTGGATCAAGATCTGTTATTACATCTCCATTTATTACAAAGAAATTCTTATCATTAATAAAACGCCTTGCGTTTCTTATGGCACCGCCAGTGCCCAGGGGGGTTTTTTCTATTGAATAACTTACTTTTACACCTAGATTTTTTGTATCAAGATAATTGATTATTTGTTCGCTTTTATATCCTGAACAAATGACAAACTCATTTACCCCAAATTTCCTAAAATATCTAATCTGCCACTCTATTATTGGAATGTTATTGAGTGGTACAAGTGGTTTTGGTACATAATCTGTAATAGGTTTTAGTCTTTTTCCAATCCCACCAGCTAAAATTATAGCTTTCACAGATAATGACCGAGTTTTTTGCAATAAAAAGGTTCATCCAAAAAAGTGTAGTGAAGCAACTCCAAAATAGTATCCAGCAAAAGACAATGATATACTCCATACGCAAGAACCTAAAAATGTAAAGATAAGAAACTTGTCTAACCTCATTTTCAAAACTCCTGCTGGAATTGATATCAATTCTCTAATGCCAGGTACCATCCTTCCAAAAAAGACTGCCTTTACACCATGTTTAGCAAACCAGTTATCCACCTTGACCAGTTGTGATTCATTAATTCTAGCATACTTTAGATATCGAATAAGAGCAATTCTGCCAAGCTTGAGTGTTATTAGGTAAATCCCAAGAGCACCAACAGTAGAACCTGCTGCCCCTGTCAATCCAATCCCAATTACATGAATAAATGGCATGCCATTTTGCGATACCAGATACCCACCTAAAGGAAATATGGCCTCACTTGGAATTGGTGGAAAGATAGTCTCTATAAGTGCCGCGGTAAAGATGCCTGCATAAAGATAATCAGATACCAAAGAAATGACCCATTGAACAAACGATTCTATTGTCACTACATTCACTTCGATTCAGTGATATAGTAATGCAATTCAGTATAACATTCTACACAAAACTCTTTTTCATCAGAATGGTCACAAGAATACGTTTTTTTTACTTCCTGGCCACATTTGTTACAAATTGGCATTTTGATTTAAAGATGTTTTAGATGATTTTTTAATCTTTATTGTTCCAAGCGCAATGATAAACACACCTACTGCTATAACTGGTCCAAATTCTGCCATGACATTTCTCTCTATCCCATCGTCTTTTGCTAGAGAACCTGGCATTGCAAGAAATGTTGCAGACCCTACGACAATCAAAAGTCCACTTATAATTATCATGGTTCCCAGGGTCTTTGATGATTCCTTTCTTGAAATAAAGTAACCAATTATGGGCAATGCTGCACCTGGTATTCCCAATCCTACGCCTCTTGCCTTGTGATCAAAAGGTAGAAAACCTTGCCCAGTTCCACCACCCACTGCTACATCTATTCCATAAATTAGTAGTAATGCTATTGAAATAGCTGTGATTACAATTGCTGCCTTTAGTGCCACAAAATGAACTCATTTGAAGACATCTAATAAATCATTATGGCTTGTGTCGATCTTATTGATTTGCTAGTAACTATTTCAGGCACAAACTAAATTAATTCGAGATGTTGTTTTTTGCACCTTGTGTATTTGTCACGGATTTGATTAAATCATTTACTCTTTCTCGTTTTTTCTTCAAATCATCATTAAGTTCCACTCTTAATGCTGCAGATATTTCTAATAATCGCAATTGTCTTTCTATAGTGGCTATTTCACTTCTTAATGTCCTTATTTCAGCATGCTCTTTGCTTTCAGATTTTCTCATCTCAAGTTCTATTTCATTAATGTCCTGAGTAACATCATTTCTTTCATTATGGACGTCTTGGTGTGGATCTTGGGATTGTTCTTGTTTTAATAGATTTGATAACAATTTTTCTATTTGTGCCAGTCGTATTTTGATTTCTGAAATTTCGTTTTTAGTCTCCGCTAATAGTTTTGATTCATTATGACTCGGAGATTTTGTTTCTTTAATTCCGCCTATTTCAGACAAGTAGTTAGCAAATTTTTCCCTAGCATTTTTATGATCAAGTGTTTCCAATCAGATTAACTTTTTATAAGATTATAATAAATCTGTCTGATAAGTTTACCAAAAATTTACTGCATTTAAAACAATATCGCCATACACAATCTGCACTATAAATCCCGTAGTTATGTATAGAATGTATGGTATGCCTGGCGTAATCCACGTATCTGGTGTGTTAGAGAATTCTGCTTTTTCCGCATGCTTTAATGAAAAATCAAGCTTTTTGTGGCTTCCTTCCATGGTCTCAATAGAAAAGCCGTATTTTGGATTTCTAGCACGATATCCCAAAAATATAGCAAGCGTCTTTTTTGATTTGGTTTCCTCAAAGCCTTCAAAGATATTCTTGTGATTTAGTAATGCGATAAGATTGCGAATTACATTTGTAAAGATAGGAATAACTGCAAGTAGTGCGGCATTTGTTAACGTTGTAAATGGAGTTATCAAATTTTCTGATAGGCTAATCTGTGGCGCTAGTACTGCTAGAACTATCAATCCAAGTGCATCTGCACCACCAAAAACTCCTACTCTCCATAATAGTAGTGCAAGAGGAGCGATGATCAGAGATATGCCTATGTTTTTTAATGTGTAAATTAGATCTGGTTCAAAGAAAATTAAAACAACAGCTATTGCACCAAAGCCAATCCACAAAACATCATTAATTTCTCGCTTCCAGATATCTATTGTAGATGCTATTGAAAGCATTCCGATAGCTAAGAAAATTCTAATATTATACACATCAAGCAAAAATTCAAACATATGCAATCATATACCATCCAATAAATTAAGGAATCTCAAACTATCGTATGCCCCCAACAGCGATCTAATTTTGGTGCTACGATGGTTGTTATGGAATATAACTTAAAACCAAATCCATTCTGAAAAATACGAATAAAACTTTGCAAAATAACATTTCCATTTTTGGAAATATGTACATGAGAGATCGTACGAGTCTTTAAATACATTATTTGTAAAAGGGTTCTCATGAAACTTTTTTCATCATTGCACGACGTTAAAAACAAAAAATATGCCATGTATTACTCTGGCGTTTTAGTAATCATAGTAACTATGGGAATCGTATTGCATTTTGATCTGTTCAATATGTCCATACTTGAACGTTCAATGATGTATTTTGAAGGCTTTTTTTCATTGTTTATGCTAGCCCGTCATGAAGAAACCGGAAAAGCATTTTTAACACATCTATCAAAGCTTGAAAAGTCGTGTAGAGTTTCTATTTTTCACGTAAGTGAGAAATTCTTTCTTTTACTTCGTTAATCTTCTCTATAACACTAATCTTTTCTGTCAAGCCAGTAAGCATGTTTTTCTTTTTTAAAACTATGATCCCCCCAACAGCCGCAGCTACTGGAATTATAATAAAGACAGGATTAATTCCAATGTTTAACATTTGAAAACCTAAGTTGCCAGATGAAGACTCTAGTGGTGCATTCACGTTGATCTGTTTGCTTACAATAGATGAAGGAAATAGACCTCCTGATACACTAGCTTGGACATCTACTTTAGTTGGATCTTGTGAGAATAATGAAATCTGTGCTACACCATTTTCGTCAGTTACAGAGTCCATGTTCTGAATTTCAGCTCCTTGTACACTCCACTCCACATTCATGTTACCTAGAGGAGAATTAGCTTGTTGAACGGTGATTGTTAAATCAAAGTTAGTATTTGGATTTACATAATCTAAGGAGGATATGGTTATCTGTGGTGACACTTTATCAACTCCAATTACAAATTTTGACAACGGGAGATCACTTGCTAATACTGCAAGTTCTGTTTGGCCAATGGCATTGGCTTTGACGTCAAACAATGTGTAATAATCACCTTTTTTGATCGTAACACTTTCTGGCACCGATATCACAGACTGATCGTTTAAAACAAATTTCAGTTCAATATCTTGAGCTGCAAAGACCGGAAGCTCTTGTCCATCAAGAACTTGTATTGAAAATGTGTTGACCACATTTGTTAAAAGCGGTTCAGGATAGTCTAGGTGTATCATTGCTGGTTTAGAGGCAAGATTATCTATCAAAGTGGTAGCAGTAAAATCTCCAGCTTCAACTGATAGAGTAACAGAGCCTGCCTTTAGTGACTTTGAATCTAGCAATGTGATAGATTGGCCTTTATTGATCGTTTTTGGTTCTACGCTCACAAACTCGCTTGGAGGAATAGAAAGCGTTGAATCTTCTGGGAAATATGTGGCTGCTTCGCCATCTGATAGGTATAGTGCTAATGGAAAGTCGGTATAGGAAAGAACTTTTTCTATTAGTGGCTCTGCCACTAGTGTTAATGATTCCGTTGTTGGTCCGCTTAATGTTGGCGTGACTGTTGTATCGCCTTCGCTTACAACACGTAATTCTAGTGTTTCTGGTATTGTATATCCAGTTTCACCAAATACAAGAGCTGCCCCCTCGCCCTCATCAATTTGTATATCCTGTACAGATACTGCTTTTTCATCTGAAGAATCTACTTTGATGTTTAGGTCAGTTTTTGCGACAACAGGGTCTCCTTCCGCAGCTACATCATTTTCTAGATGCATAACGCCCACTAATTCCTTCTGACCCGTAGCCAAAATTGGCAAGATGTCTAATTTGGCAAATTTATCATCTAGCAACTCAAGATTTACAATCTCTAATTGTTGTGGACTTGAGACAAGATAGTCTTTTCCAAATATGCTGATATCATATGTACCTTCTAATCCTCCACGTGTAACAAGTTTGGTATATCCCCAATATGATCCTTTTTTGATTTGTGGGTTTTCATTTGATGTAATTCCTGGATACTCTCCACTTGTATTCACAGATTGAGATTGTTCTGAATTTGTAATTTTTAATGAGATTGGAATGTTTTCTTTTGTCTTGATTGGACTTCCACTTGAATCTTGGAGTTGTACTATCGCATATGCATAGTTTGTTGAAAAACTACTAATTTTTTGTGGATACACATATAGCTGAACCGTTAATGGTTCTTCGATTTCACCAACAGTAACTGTACTACTTACTGGTTCCATCAAGGAAGAAGATGCATAGATTAGTGCATCACCAGGTTGATTTACCTGAAATTCACCAATCGCAAAGTATTCTCCTTTCTTTATAGTAAGCTCCGTATCTGTCATTCTTATAACATCATTTTGTGATGTAGATAGTGTAATTGTAATGTCATCACTTGCTCTTGTTGGAAATCCATCTTCATCGGCTAACTCTACAGAAACATATCCCTTATCAGGTCCATTGACAGAAAAAGTATCTGGAGCAGTTTTTATAAGTAATTGCTCTTGGCTGTTCTTGTTTCCATAAACTGTCACGGGAAATTCTTCTGATAAAAATCCTGGGGCAGCAAGTGCAATGTCGGCAGTTCCTGAACTAATCGCTTTTACCTTTACAGGAGTTATAAACCCGTTTTCATTTTTTCCTATTTCTACTATCTGAATTATCGAGGAGTCAGAACTGGTAATTACCAAATTGTTAATTTGGCTTGGAATCATAGCCTCTCCTTCTTTTGCATATACCTGTAAAACCCCCTCCGTATTTGCCACTATTTTATTAGGAATAAGCCTATGACCAAATTCTGTTGGCGTTTGACCATATGTAACACTAGTAAAAAGACTCATTACAATTACAATTAGCACAAGTTCTAGTTTCAAATCACGATTAATGCCTAAAAATGTCATATAAGAGGGTGTATGTCATTTAAAATGTCATATTTATGATGATCCGAGGATGGATGAAATGTTTATCATGCCGGATTGAACTATCACTATTCCTACAAATGATATCATTATGAGAAATACTGAGTATAAGAATCCGCCAGAGTAGGCGCCTGTCGTTATTTTGCCTATAAATAGACCTGCAAGCCAAGACTGTATTAAAATTGAAATAGAAACAGCTTGCATGAGAGAGTTTGTTTTTTCATTATTTTGTTGAGTAGGTGTCTTTCCTAGATTTTTTTGTTCATCAATCTGTTCAAATGAGCTTATTACCAATAACGTTGTGAATGCGGTTACTGCCATTACCATAAAACCAACCATTATGTATGGTTTTAGCATTTCGCGTTTGTGTGATTCTACGGTATGCATGTTTTCACTAGTGCTGGACAGAGAGTCAAGAGTGTTTACATTTCCACCACCTGAGGAAATGACCTCAAACAATATTCTAAAACTAATCAGCACTTGAAAATTCTTTATCTCTTTTTTTATGGTTTCAAAAATATCCTTCAGCGGAATTCCCCATTCTAGCTTATTTGCCACAGCATTTGCAATAGGATTAAACGATTTGTAATCAGTTCTCTTACAAGCTCGTATCACACATTTTTCTGGTCCAATGCCAGCCTTTCTTGCTTCTGTGATATCACGTAAAATTTGTGGTGTTGCATCTTCGGCATCAATATTTAGTGTATAAATTTTTTTAAATTTTATTGCTGGCCATATTGATGCGGCAATAAGCGCTCCGCCTACCACATAGGCATTTCCATTTACACTAGAAAGGACGTTAGTAAAAACTAGAATTGTAGCAATCAAAACACTTGGAATACCATATCTGAGAATTTTTTTTATTTCTAATTCATTAATATTTGCAGTGTTCATATTCTGAACTACTTTTAGAAATATAATTGACATTACTGGTGCAACTAGCAGCAAATAATTTTGATAACTAGAATCAGTTGTTGTGGTGGTAGCGCCGGATATCACACCAGAACTCATAGCAGAGACCATGATGAATAATGCCAAAATCACTATTTGCATACTTAGCCAACCATGCACAACACCACTTATCTTCTCGATTGATTGTTTTTGAGCATTCTCATGATTTTCATATGCTGTAGTCATTTTACTTTTTAGATAATTTAGTACGTTGCCACCACTTTGAATAGATGAAACATAACCGCTAAGAAATTCTCCAAGAGCCTTGGAAGATGGCTTGTCTTTTGCCTGATTCATTGCAGTAAGAGGGTCCAAACCAAGCAAATCTATTCTTTTTAATATTTTTTCAGATTCAATTTTGATTGTAGGCAAGAGATTGATTTCTTTTAATTTTTTGAAAATAAAGTATGGACCAAGCCCACTTGTTGCAAGTAAAGTCACAACTGTAATAAAGTATGGTAGCTCACGGTCTATCTTTTTTTTCTGTTTCTTATCATAATCCATCTGATCTAATTTTTTTAAAGATAGCATCATGCCTTATAGCCCAAGTTCAATCTGCTGTAATAGTGCCTGAGGATCTATGTAATATTTGCCGATTGTTTCAGTTACTTTTTTGTAATCTCTAATGTCATGTTCAAGCATCCATTTCAAAATGCCACTTCTTTTGGCATGTTCTTCTATAACCTCATTTAAATCACCACCTGTAGACTCGGCTATCTGTTGAAACATCTTACTTTCTTGAAGATGGCTTTTGAAGTAATCTTCTCTTGGAACCCAAGAAAATGTGTTATGTGACGAATTAGCATTAATAATTTCAGATACGGTTATTGCTCTTCTACCGCTGTGACCTGAGCCTTCTTTTACTCTTTTTACTACTATCGCACAATTCATTAGAGAAATATATCCAGCTGGGATGTCCATTGGCTTTTGTTGTAGCCTCTTTATTGCTGATTCTAAGCTGTCTGCATGCATAGTACACAGTCCACCATGTCCTGTAGCCATAGCCTGAAACATTACATACGCTTCCGAACCTCTGATTTCTCCAACCGCAACATAATCTGGCCTGTGTCTTAATCCAGCTTTTATCAGATCATGTAACCCAATTTCTCCTTCTCCTCCAAGACCAAAACCGCTTCTAGAAACTAAGGTAAACCAGTTTTCGTGATTGATGTTGATTTCAGCAACGTCCTCAACTGAGAAAATTTTGTAGTTTGGATTGACAAGTCCAGTAATTGCATTAAGGATAGTTGTCTTGCCGCTACCGGTAGGACCTATAATAATAAATGACATCTTTGCCTCAACTAGCATCCAAAGATATGCCGCAATCTGCAAGTCTATTGTTCCAAATCCTATGAGATCAATTATGGTGTAAGGATCTTCCCTGAATTTTCGTATTGTAAAGCTTGTACCTTTTGGAGTAACCTCTTTTTGGTACAACACAGAAAGTCTGTGGTTTCCTTGGAGTGCTAAATCTGTGATTGGAAATGCGCTGCTAATGTGTTTTCCTGCTCTGAAAACAATTCGTGAAATGAACGAGTTTAACTTTTCTTCAGATAGAAACTGTACGCTTGTTGGAATACTATCATATTTTCTGTGCCAGACGTAAATTGGCTTATCTATTCCACTACAGCTAATGTCTTCGATATTCACATCATGCATTAGTGCATCGATTAAACCAAACCCGTTTATGTCTCTTTGTAGATAGTATTTTACTTTCTCTATGCTTGCAGTTGAGTTGGCAAAAAACATTTTTTCATGTTTTACTAATACCGAATTTAAATGAGACTCAAAATTATTGCTATCAATACTATCGGGAGATTCTAAACTTGCTTCTATAAGGTCACGCAAGTTTTCAAAAATTCTTTGCTCTTCTTGTGTTAATCTAAGTTCGTCAACAAAATATAGATAATTTGCTTTCTCATGATTATACATAATGTTTGCGTAGCTAAAAGGTGGATGAAGTGGATACTTATCAATTATTTCATATCCGTATGGTATTGCTTGAGTCTGACTTTCCTCAAACAGCTGACTTTGCAGAAAACTTTCTAGCTCTTGACTTTTTATTAATTCTTTATCAACCAAGTATTATTTCACCATCATTATCTATGTAATTATGCTTGACGTACAGTTGGTTCTTCGACCACATTCTCTTCTTGCTCCGGTGTTTTCTCTACTTGGGCAGTTGTTTGTTCAGAATATACAGTTGGCTCAACATCAGTTTTATTCATAACTGATTGGGGCTGCAGTGTATCAGCAACTTGTGTTGGTTGCGTGCTAACTTCGCTTTGTGATGGTGCGGATATGTGAGAAAGTTTGAATGCAGGACAAGGTATTTGCATGCTTTTTGAAATTACATAAAAAAGTGGGAAAAGCTCTTGATATATTGTACTTGCAATACGAGGGATGTTATTTTCATCCTGACTAAGATAATGTGCTATCTCCGATTGACTTCCAGTAATGGAAGATATGCCCTCTACACTAATGCGCGTATGCCTTGGGTTTGACAAAAGCATGAATGTATATTTTACCTTGGTTTCTGTATCGGTACTACCGACTTCTTCAAGAGCAGCCTCAATATCATATTTATTAAATGCCGTCTGCTCGCTCTTTGATTTAGAAATAGATAGGGAATGTATCTCCACTTTTGGGTTCATTTATGCTTAATTAACAAGCCCGTTACGATTTAACCACCTGTCTGTAGTGCTATGATACATCTCCTATGATTAAGTAAGATATGAGGTAGTATTTGTGAACAAAAACATGACGGAGCGCGTAGAGCAATTTAGCATGAGCAAGCAGAACGGTGACATAGGCGTATCTAAGCTTAACCAAGACAGTTTTAGCCTAAAAGTGACAATGTCGAAAGTACAGCGACAGGAGCACAGACTTCTAAAATATTACGATATCAAAAAGTATCTAGATCCAAGAAAGTTCATCTTCGCTCCTGAATTACAGGAATTAATTCCAAAAGATACTCCGCCATATTTAGATAATGGACAAAGATATGTCGAAAGAATTGCAAGAGCACTTGCTTTTTTTAAGCAATGTGCACTCATAGGTCCAAGCGGTACGGGAAAGACTCACATTGTATATCTTGTGTCGGAGCTTTCAGGTCTCCCCATGTGGGAAATAAATTGTGGTTTGCAAACTTCTGTTTTTGATCTTTTTGGCAGATACATAGGACTCGGAAAAGAAAACTGGATCGACGGTTTGATAGTCTCCTGGTGTAGACATGGTGGAATACTCTACTTAGATGAAGCAAACATGATGAAACAAGACGTTGCTACAAGACTTAACCCGATCTTGGATCAAAGAGGTCACATGGTACTAACAGAAAAAGATAATGAGATAATACCACGACACAAAGACGCTTATCTGATAATTAGTATGAACCCAGTTGCTGCTGAATTTGCAGGAACAAAGCCGATAAACGCTGCAATGCGAAGAAGAATGAGTGTTTGGTTGAACTTTGACTACATGAGTGTGGGTGATAGAATTGATGAAAAGGAAATTAATTTGATTATAGAAAAAAGTGGCCTAAATAGAGAGACCTCAGAAAAGATAGTCAAAGTAGGCGCAGAGTTAAGAAAGCAGTACAAAAGTGGGGAACTGCCATATGGACCATCAATCGGAGACTTGGTAAATTGGGCAAAACTAATTGCAGACGGTTCATCAATAAAAGAAGCAAGTGATGAGACGGTGATTGCTACTACAAGCGATGACCCAGAAATCCAAGCAATGGTTAGAAAAATAGTTCATAGAATATTTGAAATTTCTTCCTGAGAGAAATGGAACGAAGTTTTCTTGATTTTACGTCTCATATTTTTTATGAGATATCAAAGAAAAATCCTGACGAGGAAATTTTCCTTGTTTCAACAAACACAGCTTATCCAGTACTTAGCTTTACACCACAACCTCAAGCAATAATTCCTTTACCTAGAGTACGAAATGAAAAATATGCTTTTGAGGGAATTATATTTGAAAATACCGAAAATGGAAGACGTAACATGTGGAGTCTTTTCTTGGCTTCCATTTATCATCTAGCTGCACATACAGCTGTATCACAATATTCCATATATGACAAGTGGCGTAAAAATAAAACTCAAGAAATTTGCTGGAAAGTAATTGATTTTATAGAAGACTTGGTAGTAGAGAAATACCTTTCAACTGCAAACTATGACGCATCTAACAATATTAAAAATATCAATGACAGCCTGATAAACAAATGCAAAGATAACACCGTAAAATCAGGCAGCACTCTAAAAAATAATTTTACTGCATTATTTCTAAAAGAAAACAATAAAAAAATTGATGACATAAAGGATGAAATTCTAGCAAAAAGAGTAGGAGCTGAACGTATACAAGATATGTTATCATGTGCCGATATGTTGTATAACAATAGAAAATTACTTTCACCTACTGTATTCCCATATTGTGAACATCACAATGTAGAAGAAACAATAAAACTTGAAAAACCCAATGCTGATTTCAAACTGCATGGGTTATTTGAAGAAAATGTCAATATGCTTGAAGATTTATGGAATGCTGAAGAAGAAAACAAATCTAGACTACTTAGAAGATACAGAAAACACTTACGCGGTCTAAATTTTGATGAAGTCATTATCCCATTTGGAGATATTAATACATACTTGCAAATAAAATCACAAAATAATGTTCTGTTAAGAAAAATTCGTGATGGCATACGAATAGTAACCAATACACAAGATGATCCTACAATTCAGGAGATGGGGCTCATAAACATGCAATATGCAATTCAAGCAATAGCATCTGAAAGTAATACGGTAGAAATTTTTGAACAAGATCAAGTTAGAAGAAGTGAAGAGGCGTGGGTAATTTTACTTGATTGTAGTGCCAGTATGAAATTAAAATTTAATAAAATGAAAGAATTTGCCTTATGCGTTGCAGAAACTGCAAACGAGCTTACTGGCCGCAGTGATGCGTGGTCATTATATGGTTTTGACAGTAAATTTACAATCATTAAAGATTTCAAAGAAAAATACTCGCAAGAAGTAAAGGCAAGAGTAGGTGCATTAAAAAGCGGAGGTCTCTCTTTTGTTTCCGATGCGATAGAATTAGGAAATAAATTACTTGCAGAGGATACAAGAGAACGAAAGTATCTTTTTGTGATTACAGATGGACAACCATCTGGTGATGATAAATTTGAGAAAAGACTAGAAAAAACTGTAAAAAGTATAGGAATGTCTGGTGTAGGCATCATTGGGATAGGGATCAGAGATAATTTTACAAAGCTTTTCAGCAATAATTGTGATGGTTCTAGTTTGCGTGATACAGTAACCAAATTTATCAAGACATATCGAGACGCAGCGGCTGATATGTAAGTCAAAAAAAATACACCCTCCTTAAGATAACTAGGATATCATTACTTTTGTACAAGAGAAAGAATGTTCCCAAGAACAAATAAAAGAAAAGCAATCAGTACTGTACTGACAACCATGATTATCTTGGTCGCTTCTGTCGTTCTTGGAACAGGCGTTGTCATTTACGGTACAAGCCTTTTCCAGACTGGAGCACAGCAAGAAGCAATTGCAACCCAAGGAGTCTCGTTGTGGGTAGAGTCTGATGAAAATATTTCTTGGGGTGCCGCAGGTATAAGAAACACTGGAGACAAACTTGTTTCTGTAGACACAATTCAGGTCAGAGGTACTACAGTACCATTTAGTAGTTGGTATGTAGACGCAGACCAGACACGTGTTAGTACAGATAACTTCCAGTCGCAATTCAATCACACTGGAACACTAGATACTGGTACGTACACCGATGGACTTATGCTAAATGATACAAGTGTAACCACAGCATGTACCACTGTGTATGCTGCAGGTGGTTTCATACAGCAAGACTTTGATGATTCAGGTACAAAAGCAACACTTTGTCTTAAAAAATCTACAGGTCCACAAGCACTAAACCCAGGTGAAAGAATGGTCGTTTACTTCCGTGTACCAGATGGAGTATTTGCTCCAGTAGACTCTGGTTCAGCAACAAGCGTTAGCATATTTGCTGGCAAGACAGGTGCGCCAACAAGTGTAACAGTCGGCAACCCATAGATAAATAACTATCAAATCTCTTTTTTTATTTTTATTAATCAATACTTCCATTTTTGGAAATATTTGTTACAGTGATCAAGCACTACACACAAGTATGTCATTTCTAAGACATCGGAGGCAATAAATCTGTAAAGTTAGTCACATATTAACGTGAGACAATGTTATGGTAGATCAAAAAGAGGGTTAAGTACTGTCGTCACTGGAGTAATAATGCTTGCTGCCGTTGCCGTTTTAGGTACGGCAATTGTTGCTTGGTCCAATTCCAATCTTTTTGCAAACCAACAAATTTTGAACACTCAGTTAACAACAAACGTCAATAAGATTAAAGAATCAATAGTAATAGAAAATATCTGGTTTCAAACGGGTACGCCAAAATATATAAACATCACATTAAATAATGTAGGAACTATCGGCCTTAATGTCACGTCTATAAAAATTGATAACAAGACAGATGGCATTATAGATCAGATTAATCAGACAGATGATGCAGTTTTGCCAGGTAAATCAAAGTCTTACAAGATCAAATTCGGCTGGCAACCAACTGTTCCTATCAAGTTCTTTATAACAACTGCAAGAGATAATATTTTTGTAACGGAGGAATCTCCGTGAAAAATAGAAAAGGGTTGAGCAGTGTTGTTGGAACAGTTTTTTCCATAATTGCACTTGTTACTGTTGTGACTTATGTTACATACAGCATGAATACCTTGCAACAATTTAACCAAGAAGTAATGGTTAGAAACGCAGAGTTAATTGATCAAGGTAAAGAAGAATTTAGTGTTGTCAAAACTACAATAGCTGGCAACAAATTTAACATTACAATTCAAAATACTGGTGACCTACCAATTAATCTTACAAGGCTCTGGATTGAAAACAAGAGCACAACCAACTGGGTTGATAAATATGACATAAACAAGCAGGTCTCTCCAGGCGCAGTTGTAACTAACATTGGTCAGAGCATTCCACTTACTGCACTAAGCACAAAAGGATATGAGGTAAAGCTGGTAACAGAAAGAGGAACTTTTGAAGAATTTTCTATAAATTCACCAAACCAAAGGCTATATCTGCAACTGCACACTGTACCTGAATCTGTCTCTACTGAGTTTACTACAACCGTTCTTTTACAAGTTACAAATAACATGTCAAACAACAATATCTTGTTAGATGTCAGGCCAAACACACTTAGTATAAGTTATCCTGTATGTGCGACAACGTGTTCTGCTAACTATGTATCAGGACCAGATCCAACTTCTTATCCTACGCTCAGATATGGTGATACTGCCACTTTCAAGTGGATATACGAGCTTCAAGGAACACCTGACGATCAGGTTACATTCACCGCATCACTTGTCAATGGCTTGGGCACTGTTTCAGCAACAACTACTATCAGAGAAGTAATATCAGCACTAGAATCTGGAACTTCAATTGAAATATCAAAACTGCCTCCAAGTGGTGCCACTACTATGCTTTTCATACACAATCACAAAACCGCAAATTGGCCAGCGACCCCGTCTTATCTCGATGATACATGGCAGTTATCAAATGCAAGTCCTGAAGGTACTGGTCAAACTCTAAACATAGATGAAAATGCAGCTAGAAACCAATATGGCTACTTTACCAATAATGCAACTTACAGCATTGGAGTAAATCCCGGATATTGGAATGCTAGCCTAAGATACTATAATGAAAACCTGCCACCTACAGTTACTTACACTGGAAGTTACCAAGGACACATACTTCATTTTAACAGAGCTCTTGGTTCTACAGAGGTTAGTGGCGCACCAAACAATCCGATAGAAGCAGAATGGGATTCTTCTCTCACAGATTGTTCTGACGAAGTCACTGGTGGTTCAAACATGCCATCTGCTAGCGAAGCTCCAACGTGGTCAGCTACAAATGGCGTCAACGGTTCTGGAGGTGTGTATTTCGATGGTGTTGACGATTACTATACGTTTGACTGGGATATCGATTGTGCTGATCCAGACGAGCAGGGTACTGATAACGCCTTTGTTGCTTGGATAAAACCCGATGTACAACCAACTCTTAATGCCCGTCAATACATATTTTGGGTTTCAAATAGTACTGAGACAGATTACTGGAGCGTTTATGTTGAAGGAACTAACGGGGGCGCAAATCATGGTAGATTGACTTTTGCATTCAAAAGCGGTCTTAGTGATACTGTTGGTACCTGTCAATATACGCCGTCTGGTGGCAGCGGCTTTCTGAATGGAAAATGGCATCACATCGTAGCTACAAAAGACTCGACAAATGGTGAATTGTATGTAAATGGAACTTCAAGAGCCACATGTACTAGTGGAAATTCAGAGATTCTCAATGACATCGACTGTGGCACCAATTGTCAGGTATACTTTGGCTCAGACAATTCTGATGCGCTAAATTTCAGAGGCTATATGGATGATGTGATGTGGATTAATGATTACGAATGGCGAGCAGACTCGACCAGCGTAAACAATCTCATAAAACCTGGTTTTGGTAATGCTGCTTCCGTTTATAGATTTACCATTCTAAAAACCGATAAAAACGGCCAGAATCCTGTAGAAATAATAAATGAAACCGAAAATCTTCCGTTTAGAGATCAAGAGGATCTAGCTCCAACAGCTTTCTGGTGGGGTGCTAACTGGACATCTACTTACATATCAACAGTCAATGTACAAAGACAGGAGAGATTACTCTGGACCATTAAGTATGTAAGCGGAGTAGGGATGCAGTTAAGAATGGATGATCTTCTCTTGGATGGCGTAGGTGACCCATGGTCAACTTATCTCCAACATCCAAATGCAAACGCTACTTTTTCATCATTTACCCAACATGATAATGATAATAATATTGAAGTCTGGGTAAATAATGCTGGGCCTTATGGAAGCTGGTTAGTTTACCAAGGCACTAGAATTATTTTTGAGAATTCAACCGATTCCCAATCTTATGCAGCTATAATATGTGCAGCCAACAGCACTCAATCACCGTTGTGCGCACTTCAAAATAATGGTGAAGCTGGAGAGGCTAATGCAGTAACCGAACACAGGGATAGCATATTCATTCCAGTGAATTATGCAGTCAGGGTTGCCTTTTGGGAGATCTTTACTAGACCAAGCGCCACGACTAGTTTTGAAGACACCTCTGGAACACGTATCCCCCCAGGATATTACAATGCCACCATGTTTATTGATGGATATGACGAGAAAGGGCAAAAATTCCTAAGATCTTCAAGCTTAGGTATAGTCTACATCATCGAATGATTAACGTTGTAATTTCTGCAATTTACATACACATATTCTTTATATAAAAAAGGCCAGTTTTTATAGCAATGGTACAAGAAAACTCTGAAAAACCGGACGGTCTAGCTGATGCTTTAAAGTATATGGAAACCCTAGTTGACGAAGCAGTCCAGATTTATGAATTGGATCAAGAAAAAACTAACGTAATAGATGAACTATACAATTCTTTAAAAATTATTACAAACTTCCTTGGGTTTTCAGTCGATGTCCATCCTGCATTATTAAATTATCCATCAGATACAAGAATTGTGCTTACCCCATCACTTGACATACTTGTCATAAAACCAAATTACAAGTCAGAACAAAAAAGATTAGACGAGTTTTCGTTAGACGAAATATCTAACATTATAAGATATTCCATTCCAACCCTTACAAGCATGGCAAAATCCGATAGAAACTATACCAACAAGAAGCTTGCATTTTTGCGTAATGCCTCAAAGACGCTAAAGCAGTTACGCAATGCAAACATTGAAGAGGGAACTCATAACACATCTGTGTCTGTAGAAGAGGTAAAACAATAACATGAAAACAGGAGATGTAATGCATTTTCGTACAATTGAAGAATTGCAATCTACAATAGATAAACAGCTTGAAGAGTTAAAAAAAAAGGCAGATGAGTATTCCAAAACGGCAGGTGAAAAGATCAGAGCAAATGAAGGCAATCAGAGCGAGGATCTGGCAGAACTAAAAGAAAAACTGCAGGGTCCTACTGATCCAAAAAAGAAACAACCTACAAAGAAAAAAGACCAAAAGAAACACTGGTTTGATATGGGCGCCATTTCTGTTTATGATGGTATAGGAGCAAAAGGTGAACTTGAACTGTATTTTCAAGCCCTAGATGAGATAAGATCAAACATAGAGAGTCTGCAAAAGACAAAGGAAGCAATCAACGGCCTTGTCTCAAGAGGGCTTAGAAAAGACCTTGGATATGCGGCGTTGATGAGACACAACATGCCATTTGAGATAACGCTTCTAAAGTCAGATGAGGGCAGGGACAAATTCTCATTTAAAGCGATCTTCTCAGTTGAGACAGAACCACTAAATACTAATATAATATAGGTATATGAGATGAAAGATTTACAAAATACAAACAAATATGATATAAAAGATAAAACGTCTAGATCACATAAGCGATCAGTCCGATCAAAAGTAGTAGACTTTCGCACAATATATTCAAGCAAAGGATCAGGAGATTCCGAAATGAGTAGAATGCAAGGTGAACAAGCACAAGAACTGTCTATATTTGATACCTCACCGGATTCAAAGATGTATGATTATAGACTATCGCTTGATCAAGTAAAGGAAGCACTATACAAGTATGGCCTTACTGCAAATCAGGCTAAAGTCTATATATTTTTGGGCAAGTATGGTTCTAAGACAGCTCCCGAAGTATGTAAGGCATTGAGATTGCCTAGGACGGAAACATACCACCTGTTAACTACTTTACAAAACAAGGGAATCGTTTCTGCTACATTCCAGCATCCGATCAAATTCTCTGCCTTACCACTAAACAAGGCAGTCTGGGTACTTGTCAATGCAGAAAAGGAACGCGTTAAGGCTCTGGAAAACCAAGAAACTGAACTTGTGAAACTTTGGGATAACATTCCAGATTTTCAGACAGAAGATGGAGAGGAAACCGTAGAGAATAAGTTCCAGATGCTACAAGGAACAAACCAAATTCATAGCAAGATAAATGAAATGATCAGTACTGCAAAAAAGGAATTTTTTGTGTTAGGATCTGAAAAAGACTTTTTGAAGTTTTACCACTCTGATTTTCTTGCACCGCTAGATAATTCAGAAGTCGATCTAAAACTGTTAACATCATCTTCTGATAGAACGATGTACATCTTTGATGAAGTAGACAGGGCAAAAGTAAAAAGAGTGCCAGATGGGATACAAGACAATTTGTGCTTTATAACAAAGGATGACGATGAGTTAGTTTTCTTTATGAAAAATGCTAGCCAGTCGGAACCACTACCAGTTGCTATGTGGACTGATTCTAATTCAATGATTCACTCAATGAAGCTGTTATTTGGCTGCATGTGGGAAAAATCTAAAAACGTACACCTATAGCCTCAAGGAACTACTCTTGGGTGCATCAACTGCAAGCCAGATTCGCCTAGTTTTATAGGATAAATTTGCTCGCTATGCCTTAGTCCACGCATCTTGACTACCTGTATCGTCCTTTCCATAGTGTCTTCTCTTCTAACATGATTAAGTAGGATAAGCCCTGATGCTACGTACCATTCTGCGGGGGTCTTGCCAGCATCTGGACTTTCTGAGGTTAAAATCGATGTACAGCGTTGATCTTCTAGAGCATGAATCATTCCTTGTAATCCTTGTCTTGCATAGAATTTGTTTGTGTATTGCATGCTAAGCACAGTAAGTGAATCAACGACAAGACGTTTTGCTTCTATTCTTTTAATGCTGCTTAGAATTAATTGCGTTAAATGCATAAACGGAAGTGATTCACCGCGATAAAGAGATTCGTCTAATGCAATGAAGCCCTCTTCCATCTTAAATGGTCGTGCGTCAATTATTAGCATCTTTCCTTGATCAATTAACTTTTGAATATCCCAGCCAAACATTCTAAAATCGTTTTTGATTTCACGCGGACTTTCTGAAAGAGTAACAAATACTCCAGGCTCATCAAAATCTTTTGCGCCAGAATGTAGGAACTGCATTCCAAATGTTGTCTTTCCACTACCTGGTGGTCCTGACAAAACAATTGTTCTACCTTCTCTGAATCCACCAGACATTATGGAATCAAGCCCAGGAATTCCAGTTCTTACTTTAACTGGTGATGAATCCATCATACAACAAAGTGAAAATGAAAAGTCTATTTAAAGACTAGTTATATTATTCCAATCATTTCCATTTTTGGAAATGCCAGTTATTATTGAAACAACCACTTCCATTTTTGGAAGCATTTTTCTATTGTTTGCATTGGAAATCAGGATTAGATCTGTTGTTAATTACCGTTAACTATTTTTAAAAGATGAAAGAGGCATGAGTAGTGGCTAAAGTTCTAGGAATTATAGGAGGGGGTCAGCTTGGCATGATGCTCACCGAAGCAGCAAAGAAGATGCCAGAGCATATTTCAGAGATAATAGTGCTAGATCCTACAAGAAACTGCCCTGCTGCAAAGGTTGGCGCAAGGCAGATTGTTGCAGATTTTAAGGACAAAAATGCCATAGTAGAGTTGTCGCTGCAGTCAGACATAATAACATACGAAATAGAATCCGGCAACAGCGAAGTTCTTGAATCATTAAATGGTAATGTCACAGTAAATCCATCCCCTGCCACATTACGAGTAATACAAGACAAGTACATGCAAAAAAAATTCTTACGTGAAAATGGTCTTCCTGTTGCAGATTTTGTACAAGTTGAATCAGTTTCAGACCTAAAAGAGAAGATTGTATCCTTTGGATATCCTGTCATGCTCAAGACAAGAAGAGATGCTTATGATGGGAGAGGAAATTTTAGAATAGAAAAACCAGCACAATTAGAGCAAGCCTACGAACAGTTTGCCGGAAGATCCACTATGCTTGAAAAGGTCATCAATTTTCAAATGGAGGTATCTGTAATAGCTGCAAGAAATACTAAAGGACAAATTGCTACATATACACTTGTAGAAAACATTCACGCTGAAAATATACTTGAAATGACTATAGCTCCAGCTAGAGTAAGCACGCAAGTTTCAAAGGAAGCAGAAAGAATTGCCAAAAAAACAATGGAGGTCTTACATGGAGCTGGAGTCTTTGGTATTGAAATGTTTGTAACACAAGATGAAAGAGTTCTCATAAATGAGATAGCCCCAAGAGTACACAACTCTGGTCACCACACTTTGCAATCAAGTGCTACATCGCAGTTTGAACAGCATCTAAGAGCAATACTTGGGCTTGATCTTGGCAAAACCAATCTGTTACACTATACTGTAATGTGCAATATCTTAGGACCCAAGAATTTCCACGGAAAATATCAACCAATAGAGATTCAACAAAAAGATGGAGTGTATTTAAAAATGTACCAAAAAGATGAAGCAAAACCCCAAAGAAAAATGGGTCATTTCAATGTAGTAGACACAAGAGATTCAAAAGACATTGAAAGCCTCATTAGAAAAGCCAGTGAAGTTAAAGGTTTAATAAAATTCAATCCTGTTTGATCTTGTGAGCTATTCAAAAAAACCGCTAATTGGAATTATCATGGGTTCAAGCTCTGATAGCAAAATCATGAATGGAGCAGCTGCCATTTTAGATGAATTTGGAGTAAAACACGAGGATCAGATTGTATCAGCACACAGAACTCCAACTAGATTATCAGACTATGCAAAACATGCAGAAAAAAGTGGATTCAAGGTGATAATTGCAGGAGCTGGAGGTTCTGCACACCTTCCAGGCATGATTGCTTCTCATACCATCATTCCTGTAATTGGGGTGCCAATAATGGTCTATAATGACAAATCAGGAAATTCAGAGCGTTTCAAGTTCTCTGCCTTTGGTGGACTTGATTCTCTTCTTTCCATATCTGAGATGCCTACAGGTTCTCCAGTAGTCACCGTTGGCGTAAACAAAGCAGCAAATGCAGGACTTTATGCAATAAAAATACTTGCCAATGAGTTTACTGATTTACAAAGAAAACTCAGGAAACACAAAGAGAAACAACACCACTCGGTAATCAAAGAATCTGATGAGATGAAAAAACTGGGCTTATCACGATTTACAAAGAAAAAATACAAAGTATGAGAGTTGTATTTCTACATAAAAAAACGATTAACAACTCTAAACCAACAACTTCTTTTTAGATTATCACAAATATTATCGAGTTAATTGCGGACGATAACTTATAATTATGAACTATGAAAAGATGTGTAATTGAATCATAGGATTGGGTTTGTAGTAGCAATTGTTGTGATGATCATTGGTATTTTTTCTTATTTTTATTTGACACAAAACTATGAAAATAAACAAGATGATGAAACTTCTGATTTGAAAACCCAAAAGAAAATGGTGAAAATCAACGTTAAATCTTTGTTTGATATATATGCCATAGAAGGCGATTATGAAATGCAAGATGGAAAAAAGATTTGGGGTACTGTTACATATGCCTTGAATCCAGAATTGACAGACCTATACGAAGAAATAGGAATACTAAATGAGCCTCAAAATGTAATAGTTATCAATCCGCTATTTACTGCCGCTGCCTATTCAGAACCTGGTTTTTATACATTCCATAGAGGAGAATGTGATTCAAATTGTCTTACCGTAAAATTGAAAGACAAATATCCTTTAACTTTTCAGACAAATGATGCAGCTATACAATCTCTAAGTCTGCTTGGATATCCAATAATATCTGATATTGATATAGACAGAGATCCCAATGTACTTAAAAAATATGATAAAGTTATCTTGCTGCATAATGAATATGTGACAAGAAACGAATTCAACGCCATCACAAACCATCCAAATGTGGTTTATTTGTATCCTAATGCATTATACGGAGAAATTGAAATAAACTATGATAATGACACGATTACTTTGATAAGGGGCCATAACTACCCGACTTCTCAAATTAGAAATGGGTTTGACTGGGAATTTGATAATTCTGAGTTAGAATATGATACAAATTGTACAGATTGGAAATTTTTCAAGATTGATAATGGCATCATGCTTAATTGCTATCCTGAGTTAATCATATCACAAGATAAAGAACTCTTGAAGGCGATAAAGGAATACTAGATGTGATCACATTTTTCAAAATAATTCAATAATGACCAATAATCATACCATTTTAGTAATTGGATTTAAAAGAGATGCTATACGATGCAATTGAAAACTACAAAGAGTACAGAATAGTATCTGACATTGTACAAGGCAATAGCTCAGATGCCTTAAATGTAATATGTAATGAGTGCATGCCTTTACTTGAGAAACTAAAAGGCAGCAAATCTGAGAATTTAATTTCATTTGCAGAGAGTTTTATCCATTACTTATTGACCGTCGCATTAATTCCAAGCCAAAGAAAAACGATTCATGCAGGTATTGAAATAGATGTGGTCATACCAAATGTTACAACTCTTACTTCTTCCCCCCAAGATGCTATCATCATAACATTTCCAAAAACCAACGATCATAAATTCATACAAAAACGAGTTGCCGAGATTACAAAAATCCAACCACATAAAAACAACATCTGGTTTGTTCTAGAAAATGCTCTTCCTTTAGACGCAAGTGTATACATCATTAATCAGAATGAAAAAACGCGATTCACGAATATAATCAATGATATTATTGGTTTTCTCTCAAACAAAAAGCAATCAAAGTTGAAGCTTTTTAGGATATAAGCGATTTTATATCTATCTTTTTGCTAACCATTTCAATCATCTTGTCAATCTGATTAAGATCTTTTATGAAAGGTATTATTCCAATGATGTTTATTCCTGTAAGATCGTATAGTGTTGTTGGAGCACTTTTTTCTGCCGGAGTACCTTTTTCATCAAAATTATTTATTACAAGCCCTTTTACTTTAATTTCGTAATCTTTGCACATCTTACATGTCATAACCGTATGATTCAATGTTCCAAGTGTTGCTCTTGTTACTATGATGGTTTCAATTGCCATTGCTTTGATCATATCTGCAACAAAGAAATTTTTTGTAATCGGTGTCATTATCCCGCCTATCCCCTCAATTAATATAACATCATGCAAAGAAAGCAATTTTTTGAATTTTGTAAGAATTAATGGCATGTCAATTGGCACAGACAAAAGTTTTGATGCATCATAAGGTGACGTTGGAATTGGTAAAAAAACGGGGTTTATCAGATCTTCAGGATCCTTTATTCCTGCTGCTTCTGCTAGAATTGTAACGTCTGATGATTTGTAGCCTGCCTTTTGTTGATAACCGGTAGCAATTGGTTTCATGACTCCAACATTAACTCCAAGATTATGCAAAGAACCTGCAATGCCCGCTGTAATGGCAGTCTTTCCTACTCCAGTATCAGTTCCAGTGACAAAATAACCCTTCATGGGTATTATTTGCTCTTGTTACTTATGAGTTCAGCGTACCATTATTAATGCCAAAACCGGATTTGCATTAATTGAACTCTAAGGATTTTGTTTGGCATCCATACACACAGATGAGAGAATGGAAAACATTTGATGTCATAACAAAAGGCGAGGGAATGTGGCTTATTGATTCTAAAGGAAATAGACTACTTGATGGAGTTGCAAGCATGTGGTGCAACGTCTGGGGCCATTCTAAAAAAGAACTTGTAAATGCAATGATAAGCCAAACTAAAAAACTACAGCATTCATCACTGTTTAATCTTACAAACGACAAAGCGGAGATTCTAGCAGAAAAACTCGTTAGCGTTTCGCCTGGAATGAAAAAGCTGTTTTATTCTGATGACGGTTCGACTGCAATGGAAATTGCGGTAAAGATGGTTATTCAGTACTGGCAAAACACTGGAATCAAAAACAAAACCAAGTTTGTTTCACTAGAAAATGGATATCATGGAGATACAATTGGTGCAATGTCGATAGGTTACGTTCCATTTTTCTTTTCAAAATTTAAAAAATTACTTTTCCCCGTAATCAGAACTCCAACCCCAGACAGATATAGAATGCCAACTAGATTTACTTTCAAAGAATATCAGAATTATTGCCTTGAAAACATAGAAAACACATTTTCAAAAAGAGATGATGTTGCAGCTTTTGTTATGGAAAGCGGCGCTCAGGTTGCAGGGGGTGTTATAATTTATCCACCGCAATTTCAGAAAAAAGTGAGTCGGCTATGTAAAAAATACAACGTGTTGTTTATTGTAGATGAGATAGCTACAGGATTTGGTCGGTTAGGCTCGTTTATAGAATATGTGTCACAAAACAGCATGCCTGATATTGTTTCGTATGGAAAAATGCTCACAGGTGGCTACTTGCCTCTGGCAGCAACCCTGACAAACAAAAGAATCTATGATGCATTTCTTGGCAGCTATAAGGAAATGAGACATTTCTTTCATGGCCATACCTTTACAGGAAATCCACTTGCTGCTGCTACCGCCATTACGAATCTTGAATTGTATGAGAAAAATAAGCTAATTTCAAAGATCAAACAAAATTCAAGGCGCTTTGAAAAAAGAATTGATGAAATCAAAGATTTATCATTGGTAGGAGATGTAAGACACAAAGGAATGCTCATGGGAATCGAGCTTGTGAGTGACAAAAAGAAAAAAACTCCAATCAAACCAGAAAAATCAATACCTAAGAAAATTTTTGTCGAAGCAAAAAAGCACAAAATATACTTACGAACACTTGGAAACATAGTTATGCTTGTACCACCACTTGCAATTTCTGCAAGTGAACTTGATTTTTTACTCGACGGTACTATCGATACAATAAAAAAAGTCACGAAGGAAGTTTAAACTAAACTATCGTCTTCGTGCTCTTCTAAGTTTTATTCCGAGCTCCCTTATCATTCTGTTTCTAACAGCTAATGATAGTGCCAGTCGTCTGTTTAATCTGCGTGCCACGTCGCGTTCTCTTTGTGCCCTATGGCCGATCGCGACTGCCCTAATCAATTGCTTGCGTGATGGAGCTGGTTTAGCTCGCCTCTTTGATCTTCTAGATCTTTTTGATCGTCTTTTAGACGCCATAAACAGGCTGCAGAAAAGTGCTAATTAAGCATAGTGCATAAATCGTTTTCAACTTCTCAAGCTTAACATTACACCTCATCTTATATCATGTAGAAGAAATTCTCATGCCACCAATTCGTATTTGTCCAAATTGTAAGAAAGTTCTACAAGTGGGTGAGGTCCATACATGCTCAAAGACAACGATGTCATCAGAGTTTGTTGTATGCAACAAGTGCGGGTACAAATACAGAGCTGGACAAGGACACATTTGCCCGACGATGATTACGTAATACAAATTATAATTGAGTGTTAGACAAAAAAAGCGTAAACTTGATGAGTTTTTGTGGTTTACAATTACAATAATCTTAATTAATGGATTCAAAAACCAAACACTATGAATCCAGAACAGACTTTTATTATGCAATGCAAGAGAAAAGTTCTGTCAGGACAAAAGATCACTACAGATGAAGCAGCCTCACTTATCAATATCTCAGATGAAGCATTACAATTTCTTTCTGACACCGCAAATGAAATAACTCGATCATTTAATGGCAACAAAGTAGACGTAGAAACTCTGATCAATGCAAAAAAAGGCACCTGCCCGGAAGACTGTACATTTTGTTCACAGTCAGGATTTTACAAAACAGGCATTGATACTTACAAACTGCTACCAGCTAAAATCATAGTAGATAATGCAAGAAAAGCAAAAGATAGTGGGGCAAAAAGCTTCTGCCTTGTTTGTGCGTGGCGTGGACCATCAGAATGTGACTTTGAGGAAATCTGCAAAATTATTGAAAAAGTAAACTCCGAGGTTGGCATTGAGGTGAATTGTTCTCTTGGATTTATCACCTATAACATGGCTAAACATCTCAAAAAGCTTGGCGTAAAACGGTACAACCACAATTTGGAGACAGCGCGAAGTTTCTTTTCAAAAATATGTACGACGCATACCTATCAAGATAGAGTTGATACTGCACAAATAGTTAAAGAAAATGGCCTAGAGCTTTGCTGTGGAGGAATTCTTGGCATGGGAGAGTCCAGAATGCAAAGACTCGAGTTTGGTCTTGATCTTGCAAAACTAAACCCAGAAGAATGCCCAATCAATATACTAGTTCCACAAAAAGGAACACCGCTTGAGCTTCAACCAAAACTTTCCATAGGTGAAATACTACGTACAGTAGCAGTGTTTAGATTTTTGATGCCAAAAACTATTCTTAAGATAGCTGGAGGTCGTGAGGTTCATCTTGCAAATGATCAAGAAAAAGTTCTTCTTGGAGGAGCAAATGGAATTATAACTGGCGGATATCTTACTATAGGCGGTAACACGCCACAAGAAGACTTTCAGATGATCTCAAAAATAGGTCTTGAAGCATAAATTTGGTTTTGTAACTGCCAACCTTGAAAAAATAAAATCAAGGAACCTTTACAGAAAACTGCATGACAACAAAATAGATGGTCCATATATTACATTCAAAAGAAAAAAAATGATCAATCTTTGTTCAAATGATTATCTTGGACTACACATAAATCAAATTTCAAAAAAACAGACGCAGTCAAGCTCAAGACTAGTTGCAGGAAATGATCTTTCCTTTAGAGTTTTAGAAGAAAAGCTGGCAGAACACAAATCACAAGAGTCTGCGCTAATATTTCCTACCGGCTATATGGCAAACTTGGGCTCCATAGCCACACTTGCTCAGAAGGGCGATCGGATTCTCAGTGATGAGTTAAACCATGCAAGCATAATCGAGGCGTGCAGGCTTTCAGGTGCAAAGATCGCGGTCTACAGGCACAACAATATGGAAGACCTTGAGAGGAAGCTCAAACAGCAAGCAAATCATAGGTTCATAGTCACAGAAGGTATCTTTAGCATGGATGGGGATTTCTCAAATCTCAAGGAGATCTCAGACATTGCAACCAGAAAAGGGGCAATAGTTGTACTTGATGATGCACATGGGGACTTTGTGGCAGGTAAGGATGGAAAGGGAACTGCTGAACACTTTGGGGTTGCAAAAAAAATTGATGTATATGTAAGTAGTTTAAGCAAAGGGCTTGGTGCATTTGGTGGCTATGTTGCATCAAAAAAAGATGTAATTGAACTTATGATAAATACTTCAAGGTCTTTTATCTACACATCAGCTCTGCCAAGCTTCATTGTTGAATTTGCGTTGAAAAGATTTCTTTCTAAAAGAGAAAAACAGCGAAAAAAACTATGGAAAAATGTCAAATTGTTGCACTTCGGTCTGAAATCTCTTGGGTATGAGATCAATTCATCAAGCCAGATAATTCCGATCATAATAGGAAATGAAAAAACAGCAATGCAGTTTGGAAGATATCTTTTTGAAAAAGGAATATTTGCGCAACCAATAAGATATCCTACTGTTCCACTAGGTAGTGCA
>Ga0247727_10003012_pt1 | contig 37852 bp, 39 predicted proteins | sample WisWelCaveWW1625_FD_202498 | JGI IMG/M metagenome (GOLD analysis project Ga0247727, IMG submission 202498) | Biofilm microbial communities from Wishing Well Cave, Virginia, United States - WW16-25 | ecosystem: Environmental > Aquatic > Deep subsurface > Groundwater > Cave microbial mat | place...
TGACCCTTCGACAAGCTCAGGGCGGCGAGTCCACGCCGCATGATGTCTATTTTGTTTTCACCACGCAGGAGGAAGTTGGCGTGCGCGGCGCGGGCACGTCTGCGTTTGGTATTGACCCCGATCTCGGAATCGCAATTGATGTCACTCCCACTGGCGATACGCCCAATTCTTTCAAAATGGAAATGGCTCTCGGCAAAGGTCCCTGTGTCAAAATTCAGGATGTCGGCGCGATCTCCGACCCGCGCATTGTGCAATGGATGATTCGCGTTGCAGAGAAAAATAAGATTCCTTACCAGCGCGAAGTTTTGTTAGTGGGCGGCACAGATGCGCGCGCCATTCAACTCACTCGCGCGGGCGTGCCTGCGGGCTGTCTCTCGATCCCTGTTCGTTATGTTCACTCGCCATCTGAAATGGTGGATTACACGGACGTGCAGAACTCCGTCAAGTTGATGACTGCGCTTCTTCGCACGAAAATTGATTTGGGATAATGCGACGCCACTTATCAATTCCATATTACGGATTACTTCTTTTGCTCGCGGGATGCTCGTCCCTCGCGCCGCTTCTTTCTCAGCCGACGCCTGATCCAGTTTCTCAAGCCACGTCTATCCCTCAACTTGTTCCCACGCAAAGCGCGCCTCTGCTATCGGATGCGCGTATTTTGCGCGTGTGGTTGCCTCCGCAATTTAATCCCGATGCCGATACTCCATCTGCAGCCCTGCTCAAGCAAAGACTCACCGAATTTGAATCAGAACACCCTGGCATTGAAATTGAAGTCCGCATCAAAGCCGAAGACGGGGAGACAGGCTTGCTTAATGCATTATCCACTACCAGCATCGCCGCGCCGACTGTTTTGCCCGACCTCATTGCGTTGACGCGCCCCGATCTGGAATCCGCCGCGCTCAAAGGACTCCTGCATCCCATTGATGGATTAACCTCCGCGCTCGATGACCCGAACTGGTATCCATACGCCCGCGAGTTAGGGCGCATTCAAAATATTGGCTATGGCTTGCCATTTGCAGGTGACGCGCTGATTCTCGTCCATCGCCCCGAGCTTGAAGTCATCAACTGGGATTCTATATTTTCGGAAAAACAATCCGTTATTTTTTATGCAAACGATCCACAGGGACTGGTTGGATTGTCGCTGTACATTTCAGCGGGCGGGAAGATCCTCGATGAACAGGGATTGCCCACTCTTGAAGAGGAATATTTCATCCGCGCGCTGACTTTGATTGAACTGGGGGTCCAAGCCAATGTGTTTTCCCCATCCCTGTTGAATTTTGAGACCGATGCTCAGGTATTGCAGGCGTATCGCGAGGGTCGCGCGAATATTGCAATCACCTGGGCTGTAAATGAATTTGGAAGCGGCATAATTCAATCCATCCCAACCCTAACGACACCACACGTTTTTGCAAATGGATGGGTATGGGCATTGGCAGGTGCGGACTCTGAAAACCAACAAGTAGCGATGGAACTCGCCGAATATTTGTCCGCGGATGATTTTCTCAGCGAATGGGCGAGCGAAATGAATTATTTCCCCACGCGAATTTCTCAAGATGAAGAGATGAATGCCATCTTTGAATCGGCACAAGCGATTCCCTCAAATGACGTTCTGGCGATTTTAGGTCCACTCATGCAAGAGGCGCTGACCCGCGTCTTGAACGGCGAACAAGCCGCAGTCGTGGCGGGAAGCGTGATCGAGAAATTGAAGTAGCCGCAAATAAATTCAAAGAGATGGTTATCAAAGCCGCGCAGGACGCGAAGAAATAAATAGGTTGATTTCCCGAAAAGAGCTGATATGACATACCAAATAATGGTATACTTTTACATATCAATTTGTTCTTCTAATTATTAGGCAGGTGGTAAATGTCTACTGAAAAAACACCTTGGAAACCATGGGGTGATCACCCAATTGTTGTCTTGATTTTTCTAATCGCGGCATTAATTCCTATCGCAATTTTTATTAGGGGAAATTTAGAGAATACACCTGATAGTATTAATTCAACCATTATAATTCGCGTTGCAACTGAAGCAGGAGATTCTGTGCCTGGCGCCAAAGCAATAGCGCTTTACCCTAATGGAGGGCTGAGTCAGTATACAGATGTTAATGGTACAGTTTCGTTTAATTTGCCAATTTCTAACTTAAGCGCTTTAAGAATTATTGTTGAAGCTGAAGGCTTCGAAATATATGAATTGCAAATCCAGCAGTTGCCTAGCGATATAGTTAATGTTCGTTTAGACGAGAGGAAGGGAGAAAGGGCTGACGTGATTTTGCGCGTTGTAGATAGCGAAACAGAAACTCCAATCTCTAATGCAGAAATAACTCTAGTCTCTAACGGAGATTTATTCAAGGAAATTAGTGACAGTGATGGATTTGCACAATTTACACTTGATTTTCCTGTCGAAGGTAAGATAGATACGCAAATAGGCGTCAGTGCTGACAAGTACAAGATTGAGAATCAAATAAGAACTCTTTTGCCTGGAAAATTGCAATATGTTCTATTAAGCTCAGATTCCTTGAGCATAAAAATTCCGGTCATTCCTACGTCAATCCAATCATCCGTCGATAATCAAATTGTAATGGAAATATCTACGTCGGAGAGTCTACCTAATATTGTCGACTCTGTGGCAATTGGTTCTGGTGTGGAAATTTCTCAAACCGGGGGTGGCTCTGGGTTAAGAGTGAGTATACTGAGATCCGATTCTTTGCCATGGGAAGGCGTTTATGTTGAAGCATATGAGCAAGTCGCAGATGTGACTGGAAATCCAGCATTAGGGAAGAGAGTTAAGACTGGATATGTGAATCAACAAGGCTTTGTGGATTTTGATCTGGGAGACGGTACATTCGCGGTTTGTGTTGATAGTACGGGTTATGGCTGGACCGAGCGCGATTGTATTTATACTCTTAATGTAAAATCTGATAGTTTAACTTCATTGCAACTTCAGCCGGGTCAATTGGAGGTTGCTATTGCTGGCGCTATCGGTGAACCTTGGCAGGGCGTATATTACGAGATTTACACCCAAAAAAAGGATGTTAATGGAAATCCAGTCATTGATCAACGCGTCGCAAGTGGATACACAGATAATGCTGGATTTGGACGCGAAACGCTTACGCCAGGTATGTATGCAATATCGCTTGATTTACGGGGCTACAATTGGGGAAATATGGTAACTGGAAAAGGCCAGCTAAATATAGCAATAGAGAAGGGAAAGTCTAATCGAGTCGCTATCGAAATGGGGGAATTGATTATTGGATTAAGAAATTCTGCTGGTGAACCAGCCGCAAATGTTTATATAGAGATATATACACAAGCCAAAGATATAAACGGTCAGCAAATTATCGCCGATCGCATTTGGAGTGGATATACTGATATAGGAGGTCTTGCTGAAATTAGCTTGACAAATGGATTATACGCTTTGAAAGTCGAGGAGAAGGTATTGTACGACATTCTTGTTGAGGGAGGTAAAACTACCGAGACAGATGGAGACTCTTTTAATCAGAAATGAATTGAAAAACAAGCGAGCAACCAACATGGCAGACTTCATCTCCGATTTAATGGGCGAATCTAATATTAAACCGTAGAAATTTATCCAACCCATCTGAAGCAATAAGTAGTCGAGTAAAAACTTGTGGCTCTACTGCCAAAAGGACAGACTTTGCGCCTAGTTGTTACCTCTTTTTATTCGTTTGGTAAACGTTCCAAACAACGGCCGTTGCTGCCCCTACAACTGCTGCTTGCAAAAACAGAGAAAGCGAAAAGAAAGATGACAAAGTTAAGAATCTTATAGAAAGTATTAACCCTGACAATACATCATATGCAATTTCAGTTATCGCCGCAAGAATTGCACCATTTAGGGCTAGATTTAACATTTCGCTGGTTACACCAGATTTAAGTAATGTTTGAGAATAAAATCCACCAGAAAATGCCCATGCTAATGTAAGTACTAGGCCCCATAAACCAGCAATGTATAAATCAAAACTCACCATTATCGCCAGTACTCCACCAATACCCAATGATAACACCCCAAGTTTTTTGATATTTTCAATGTCAACTTTCAAATCGTTGTTTTGCATATCAATCTCCTTGTAGATTTAGGATTCAAAAATACAAATTTTGATTGGTACCATTGCAGGAGATGGTTACCTAATGATTTATCTGTATTTTCCAAGTTGCTCCATTAATCTCTGATAAATCATTGACCGTTATTAAAACATACTCAACAGAAGGATTAGTTATATCAACTCCGATACCTACATACCAATAGCCTCGTTCTGGAAATCTTTCTCCTATCCCAACTTCCTGTGAAAACGACTCCTGCTCGGAAGTGGAGGGACATGGATATGAATATGACGAAATACCATGCTGAATATCTGTTCTTCCAAAGTTATCTGTAATGCTAAATTGTGAATGTCGAACCGTAACCACTCGACTCGTGGAAGAAAAGTTCTCCAGATAAAAGCGCAAGCCTATATAGCATGTTCCCCAGTCTGGCTGAGTAAGAAGCTCCACTTCGGCTAAAGCCAAGACAAGCCCGTTCTGTCTCCAACTTTGACCCACTTGCAAGGTAGAGCCCGGTGGGGTGTCAGGCGAAACTTGCGGCACAGTGATTGGCAGAGCCTTAGGCGTAGGAGTAGAAGGTTCGGAAGAATTATTGTTTGGGCACCCTAAATCTTCCGCCGATGCCTGCTCCACAGAGATTGGCACACTTACACGATAAGTAGCCTGGCCGGAATAACCGCTTGCAGTAACCGTCCCTTCTTTAATCTGCTCTGTCCAAAGAAGGACAAATTTCATGTTTGTATTTGGCGCAGCTACAACCTTTTGACTCTTCGTCGTACCTTTTGTCGAAATGTATTTTCCTTCTACAGATCCTCGAACAACTCCTGTGCTAACCCCTAATTCAGCCCCTCCCTCAACAGCAATCGTTTGCGAATGTTCTGATACTTGTTCCACACTTGCAGGATTGCCACAATTATTTATGAAGATGGGCTCAGCAACAGTGTCAGTTGAAGTGGATGTTTCATTAATTTCAAGATTACTCTCATTTCCGCCACTATCTGGCGGGGTCGTGCTCCCGCCACATGATACTAGCAACGACCCAACGAGAATTACTCCAATCAAAAGTAAAGATTTTGCTTTCATCAAACATCAACCTTTCATTAATGATGAATATGATAGGAGGGAATAATGCTCGATTAGTTACTAAAATTAGGCGAGGTAGTTTACTCCCTCACTAATAAGTTTGTGGGTTTACGTTAAACTGCTTTACCGCAATTGGAACAAAAACCTGCTTCTGGAGAATTTTCGGTTCCGCAATTAGCACATTTCTTCGAGGTTGGTTTTTTGACTTCCAATACAAGCTCCTGTCCACATTTTTGGCAGAATTTTCCCGTCGGTGGGTTCAGTGTGCCGCAATTTGAACAAGTGATGTCAATCATTTTAGATGCTTCACGACCAAGTAAGTTGGTAACCTTATCGACACTTTTATATAAGGTTAATCCACCTAAAATTACTGGAAATAATGCAAGTAAAACAAATAATACTTGGTAAATCCAGATATCACCTAATAGTAGACGAGAAGCTAATGGGAGTAGTGCACCATAAGCAATGAGCACAGCGATAAGAAATACCAGGTATTTTATGAGAGATGCGCTTTCTGGCCATCCGGGAAGCGCTTTTTGTAATTGTGGAGCAAATTCTTGCCCGAAACCCCAAATTACAATTATCATAATTAACGAAATTATTGATTTCGCTAAGCTCGATGCTGACATTCCTAAATCTGGAATGGTTAAATCCGTCAGCATTGGTAATCGTTGAACAACAAAACTAACGATACCTAAGAATATCACTATCACTACTAATCGTATTATCGGTACCAATATTTTTGATTGCATGTATTCCTCCTTAACCAGTTTAGAACTTCTGAACACATTCCTTCTGTATTTATAGAGCCATTATATTCCAATAAATTTATTTTGCAATACCCAAATTACAATTATATCCACGCCCATAACATCCACGAGATTAATATAGCCATGCCGATCCCAAACCGCGCGGCGAACGACCAGCCCCAGCCGACCATGTATGCCTTGGTTGATTCGATGGCGGCGGTGCGGTCACGCAATCTGCGATATTCCAAACCGAACAGCGCCAGCGGCGCGACAGCCAGACCCACAAGCGGCGTGAGAAAGAGACTCGCCACGATGCTCGCGGCGAACGCGAGCAGGATCGAACTCCACGGCACGAATTTATCGCGCATCTTGCGCGCGATGATGATGTTATCCACCATATTGCCGACGATCATCAGCAGGGTGATGATGGCGAACAAGACCCAATCCCAAAATGTCATTCTGCCTACCGCGCTTTGAAGCAAAGCATAGACAAGAGTACCCAGCCACATAATGACCAGACCGGGGAAGATGGGAACGATCAGGCCCACCAAACCCACGAGCAAAACGAAAAGGATGATGACGTCAACAAGGACGACCCATACTGTTTGTAAATTGGAAAGAAATTCAGGAGGAAGCATTTTTCTCCGTTTTTATTTGATCACATCCACTCCGCCCATCCAGGGGCGAAGTAAATCGGGGACGATGATCGAACCATCGGCTTGCTGATTATTCTCCATCACAGCGATCAAAGTGCGCGGAAGCCCGAGACCCGATCCATTCAATGTGTGGACGAAGCGCGCCTTGCCTCCATCCGCAGGGCGATACTTAATGTTCGCGCGCCGCGCCTGAAAGTCGCGCACATTCGAGACCGATGAAACTTCCAGCCATTCATTGCATCCCGCCGCCCACACCTCAAGATCGTACGTGATCGCCGAGCCGAATCCAAGATCGCCTGTGCAAAGTTGTTTCACTCGATAAGTAAAACCCAATGCGGCGCAGGTCGCCTCGGCATCTTCGCGCATTTTTTCGAGCAGGGCATCCGACTCTTCAGGCTTGGCATAGATGTACATTTCAACCTTGTCGAATTGATGCCCGCGTTTGATGCCGCGCACATCGCGTCCCGCGCTCATCTTTTCACGGCGGAAGCATGGCGTGTATCCTGTGTACCGCAAAGGCAGTTGCGCTTCATCGAGAATTTCATCCATGTGTAAGCCTGTCAATGGCACTTCGGCTGTCGGCACAAAATACAAATCCTCTTCGTGGTCTTTGTATAAATTGTCCGCGAATTTCGGCAGTTGACCCGCGCCGAAAACAGTTTCAGTCTTTACCATGAAGGGCAAATATTTTTCTGTGTAACCCTGCCCGCTACCCGTATGCAGGTCGAGCATGAACGCGATCAGGGCGCGTTGCAAGCGCGCACCCGCACCGCTCAGCACATAAAAGCGCGAGCCGGTGATCTTGGTGCCGCGTTCAAAATCAATCACGCCAAGCGCAGGACCCAAATCCCAGTGTGCTTTCGGCTCGAAATCAAATTCAGGGATTTGCCCAACCGTACGGAGGACGACATTCTCTTCCTCGGATACGCCTATCGGCGTCCGTTCATCGGGGACGTTGGGCAGGGCGCTGGTCAAGGAGGTTAACTGCGCCTCGACGTTTGCTATTTCCTTATCAAGCGCGCTGATCTGGTCGCCAACTTCGCGCATCGCGGCGATCTTCTTTTCGCGTTCTGCGGCATCTTTCACATCTGCGCTTGCGCCAGGTGCAAGTGTTTTGCCAATCTCTTTCGAGACTGCGTTGCGCTCAGCCTTTAACTCTTCTACTTGTGTAAGCAGGGCGCGGCGTTTTTCATCCAGGCTGAGGATGGCATCCACGGGGGACGAATCCATCTGGCGATTCTTGAGCGCCTTGCGGACAAGATCAGGCTTTTCGCGGATTAAATTGATATCCAACATGTTGCACCTCCGTGTGCAGATAAAAGAATACGCCCCAGTCCATGCGCAGGACGAAGGGGCGTTTCGTGGTGCCACCTGCTTTCATTACTACCCCCTCTCCTTTCAGGAGAGGGCCGGGGTGAGGTCATTCACGGCAATAATCTTATAGGTTCGCGATAACGGGCGGAAACCGATTCTCTTACAATTTGCGTAGTAGCGACTTTAGTCGCTTTATGACGACTGGAAGTCGTCACTACATGCAAATCCCTGCAAGAATGACTCGGTGAAGTGGATTTCGCTGTCTACCCGACCATCTCGCACTGACCGATGGCTCTCTGAACGGTTCGACAGGTAGTTGCCTTCACGCTGTCTTATTCGATTGATTATACGCCGAGGGTTGTTGTTGTCAATGCCTTTGATTGGGAGAAGATGAGGCGTTGATGACGTTTGTGAAACGGGATCAGGCTTGTCCTGAGCAGAGTCGAAGGGCTCAGGCTTGGCGCGACGCGGAACTTCAGCCAAAGTGATTGAATTGATGTTAATTTATGGTATATTTTGTTCAGGAGCATTACCATGAACGAACGCATTTTGATCATTGAAGACGACCAGCAGATTTTGAAACTGCTTCAACGCGGACTCGCGTATGAGGGGTACACGGTGGACACGGCTACAGAGGGGCGCATGGGTTTGATCCTTGCGCGTGACCACACACCCGATCTTGTAATTTTAGATTGGATGCTGCCCGGCATGGATGGTCTGGAAGTTTGTCATCGTCTTCGCACTGGCGGCTCGATCCCGATCTTGATGTTGACTGCGAAAGATACCGTTCAGGACCGCATCCAGGGATTGGACGCGGGCGCGGACGATTACATGATCAAGCCGTTTAATTTGGATGAGTTGCTTGCGCGTGTGCGCGCGTTGTTGAGAAGGACGCAACCCGAACGCGTTCCCGTTTTGAAATTTGCCGACCTCTCGCTGGATACCGGTTCCCGGCAGGCGTCGCGTGTTAACCGCTCGATTTCTTTGACCGCGAAAGAATATGAATTGCTCGAGTTGTTTTTGCGGCATCCCAAACAAGTGTTAACCCGCGAAGTGATCTTTGACCGCGTATGGGGTTACGATTTTGGCGGCGAGAGCAATGTGCTTGAAGTCTACATTCGTTATTTGCGCCAAAAGTTGGAAAGCGATGGGGAAATCCGCCTGATCCACACCGTGCGCGGAGTGGGGTATGTGATGCGCGAGAATCCCTAATCACAAATCGGGTCTCGATAAGCCCTCTAAAAACATTCGGGCTACCCTTCGACAAGCTAAGGACAACGCTCGACCACCAATAGTAAGTCCAAAATCGTAAATCCAAAATCATAAATCGTAAATCGAATGTCTCTCCGCCTGCGCCTGACCCTGCTATATGCCACACTGACCGGGGGCATTTTGCTTGTGTTTGCCGCGGCGGTCATTCTTGTTTTCAATGCGCTCCTCCTGAATCAAATTGACAACACACTCGAGAACGCGGCAAACATCATCATCGGCGGAATCAAAGTTGATTCGCTGGGGAAAGTGGATGCCGATTTATCAACGGTTGATATTAGCTCAGATTTTTATGTGCAAGTGTGGGGACTGGGAAACGAATTGCAATCAGGGCTGAGGACCCTTGAAGGTTTTGCAGATCAACCTTTTGATCGAAGTGCGTTGCTCCTTGACAGTCCCGCGTACCGCGAAGTTCGAGCGGGGAACCAGCATCTTCGCGTGGTAACTGTGCCGCTCGAAGAGAATGGTCATCGGGTTGCGATTTTGCAAATTGCGGTCAGTCTCGATGTAGTGGATACTGCCCGAACAGGATTGACAAATATTCTGGCAGTCATTTGGGTCGTTGCAATTTTATTTTCAGGCAACGCGGCGTGGCTGACGCTGGGGCAAACGCTCAAGCCGTTGAAGACCATCACTGAAACAGCCGAACAGATCAACCGCGCCGACGATCTCTCCCGCCGTATTCCATACGATGGACCCGATGATGAAATGGGCAGTCTCGTGGGTTCGTTCAATCAAACGCTTGAAAGGCTTGAGACGTTGTTTACTTCGCAACAACGTCTGCTTGCGGATGTCAGCCATGAATTGCGCACACCGCTCACTGTGATCAAAGGCAATGTAGATTTGATGCGCCGCATGAAGCAACTCGATGAAGAGTCGCTGACCAGCATAGATCAGGAGGCGGGACGCCTGACGCGTCTCGTCGGCGGGTTGTTGTTGCTGGCTCAGGCGGAATCTGGCAAATTGGTTTTGGTAGAAAAACCCGTTGAGTTGGATTTGCTTCTCACCGAAGTATTTCAAGAAATGAGTGTGCTTGCGGGCAATAAAGTCCGTGTGCGCCTCAATGAAATTGACCAGGTCTACGTGAATGGTGACCGTGACCGGCTTAAGCAGGTGTTCATCAATCTCGTGGCGAATGCAATTCAATATACGCCGCTGGGTGGGGAGGTTTTCCTCAGCCTTGAAAAGATTGGGGAACAGGCACGCATCATTTGTCGGGACACCGGACCTGGCATCCCCTCCGAGGACCTGCCTCACATCTTCGAGCGATTCTACCGCGCCGAGAAATCGCGCACGCGTGGAAAAGCTACGGGCTTTGGGTTGGGGCTTTCCATCGCAAACTGGATCGTGGAACGGCATGGGGGAAAGATTGAAGTGAAATCAAAAGATGGACAAGGCACAACCTTTGCGATCTGGTTGCCGTTATTGAAGAGTAATTTGTAATTGGTAATTCGAGATTAGGTTTAGGGGAGCCCCAATCTCTGCGCGGCTTGATCGCAGAGCCCGGCACCATATTTTCGATACCACTCATCGAGCATTACGCTTGAAGATGATCCATTTTTTGCATCGTTGTAGATCGGCGCGCCATATTTGACGTAGCGTTGGGTTTCAGCGTGCCACGTCCATTCGCCGCGTGGAATCACGCCAATCCCGCCGTTGTAGCCAGCCATCGCAAGGCGCGCGTCGCCGTTCGCGGTTTGCAGTGAACTCGCGAGATAATTGAGTCCACGCAGGGCGTTTGTTTCGGGGTCGAATCCGTTTTCGCCGAAATGGAAATGAAACGGCATCACCTGGAACAATCCCATCGCGCCTGAGCGCGATAGGGCGTGGGGATCGCCACAGGATTCGATCTGCATGATGGTGGCGACCAGGTTCGGGTCCAGAAATGAAGCGTTTGCCCATCGAAGGATGTCATCCCTCCAGTGTTGGATTTCCCGCGTGAAGATGGGGGAGAGTCTGCTCGGAGAAGTCGGTTGATTGATCGGCAGGGCTGATGTTTGAACAGGTGCATTCAACGCCAGCGCGGTGAGCAGGCAGGCGATCAAAATGACCGCGAGCGGTGGCAGGACATAAAAAGACAAACAGCCGCTCGCATTTTCATGTGCCGCGGCTGTTTGCCAGTCGTTTTGTTTTGTAGAGCGAGCACGGGGCATGGTGGGTTCCTTTTTGTGTGAGGGACCCGAGCTCGAAATGAGTTCGGATATTTAATTGTCGCTTTGAGTGTCGTCCTTCGCGAAGCACTCCCGTGGAGCGGCGCTCCTTACGCCGCCGGGGACGGCGGCTTGAGCCAATGCTATTTACGCGTCGAACGAACGATCGTTGCTTGTTCCGCTATGAGAAACAGGGTGATAGGTGGGCTCGGGTTTCATGAACGAAGTCTGTTGAACAGGTGGTTTGGGCGCGGGGCGGAATGTGTTTTGTGTTTGCACGCTCTGTACCGGGCGATTCAAACTGGAAGCCGGGCGAAGGATAGGCTGACTGGTCGCCGGACGATACGTTCGCTGTTGAGTGGGGCGGGGGTAGTTGCGTTCCGATGCAGAACGTTCAGCCGTTGTGAACATACGGTCGCCGGCCAGTGAAAATGTGCCAATGATAAGCACGCGGATTAGCAAAATCATCACGGCGACGAAGATGGGGACAACTTTTGTCATCGTCTCGTTGCTAATCACCGCGCCGCCAGATTGACTCACGTTATTCACGATGGCAACCGAGACTCCCCACCACGTGAGCATGGCGTTGAAAGTCGCCGCCAACAGCCACGCGCCGAAGAGGTAATACACTTCCTTCGGTTCGTCCGCGCCTTGTTCGGGCGTGAAGATGCGGGCGATGCCGGCAAAGTCAATGCCGCAGAAGGCGATGGCAAGGATGGTCGCCCAGCGGAAGCCTGCAAAAGTCAGGTCGCCGAGCACATCTGCCAGTGCAAATTGGGTGGTGCTGTAGTTGAAGATCTCAAAAGCCAGCAATGCGCCGATGATCATCATGCCCCACGCCGCGCCGCGGTTGAAACGCCGTCCGCGGGTGAGATCACGGAACAGGGCGAGCAATCCGTCCCCTGCATTTCTACGATAGATAGTCATCTCGACCTCCTTTGTCGGTTATGTGACAACTAGGTCGAGTTTAGAACACTTGTTCTAAATTGTCAAGGGTTGAATAAGAACTCGGATGTCTATCAGACATCCGAGTTTTCTATTTGCCAAAATATTCCCTCATCGGCTTGAAATAAAAATCCTCCCAGCCCTGCCTATAGCCTTCCACCTGGTCCTCCGGCGTTTTGCTGTGGGCGAGGGTGATCTCCGTCCCGCCTTTTACTTCTTCAAAAATGATCTCCAGCCTTGAATCGGGCACGCCTTCCGGGAACTCAGTTGTCCGCCAGGCTTGCAGGTTGCGTTCATTTGGCGTGAGTTCGAGCGTGGTACCGAAAATGTACCCGTCCCACGCGCTGAATTTTCCGCCCACTTTGCCATCCACTCTTGCGGGGCTTCCGGTCATCGCGGTGTGACCTTTCGTGCTCAACCATGCCTTATACACTTCAGATGGCTTTGCAGGGATGATGGACGTGAGTGTAAATCCGTTTTTCATTTCGACTCGCTCAATACAGGCATTTATGCCGACTTTCGTCTCTCACTTGTGCGCCACGCGCGAGCGATCTGTGCCGCCAGCCGCGCGTTATTCAACAACAACGATAAATTCGCGCGCATGGATTTTCCTTTGGATAATTCATTGAGACGACCCAGGAGGAACGGAGTGACCTCTTTACCGTGGATAGCTTTTTCCTTCGCCTCTTTGGATGCTTTCTCGATCCACGGCTCCATCTCGGACTTTGAAACTGCCTCCGCCATCGGAACCGGATTCGTCACTAAGACCGCGCTCTGCAAACCTGCGTTCCAATGCGTTTTTGCAAAGTCAACGACATCCTGAGGGGTGTCAATCTTGACGCTGACATCCAATCCGCTCTCGCGAGAGTAAAACGCGGGGAATTCATCTGTCCCATATCCCACAACTGGAACACCCATCGTCTCGAGGTATTCAAGCGTTGCAGGCAAGTCGAGAATCGCTTTTGCTCCCGCACACACAACGATCATCGGAATTGTCGCCAACGCCTGCAAATCTGCAGAAATATCAAAACTTGATTCGCGATGCACGCCGCCGATCCCGCCTGTAGCAAAGACTTTGATGTTCGCATGTTTGCAGGCGAGCATTGTCCCCGCGACGGTTGTGCCGCCGCTTGCTTCATTGACGATTACATTCGCGAAATCTCTTGGACCAACTTTCATCACATCGTCTTCGTTGGCAAGTCTCTCCAATTCAGCACTGCTTAGCCCAATATGGAGTTCCCCATCCAAAAACGCGACGGTGGCTGGCGTCGCTCCCTCATCACTGATAGCGTGTTCCATGTCCCGCGCCAACTCAAGATTCTGCGGGCGCGGCAAACCATGTGTGATGACGGTTGACTCAAGCGCGACGATGGGATGAGTTGATTCAAAAGCCTTTATTAGGTCAGTTGATTTGTTCAGGGTCAAAATTGTCATTAATTGAATCAGTCACTATGAAAGACCTGCCCAATGTTTGTAACCAAGGATAAGATTGATCTCTTTTATTGCATCATCAATATTGGACGGGATCATTTGATTCTTTGATTGCATAAAACTTCTTGCCTCAACCAGCAATTTACGGTATTCCAATAACAGCAACTTCATGGCATCCTGATGAGGCGGGGAGGAGGCAGATGGCTTTTCTCTGGCTTGAATCATCTCGCCCAGCGCGACCAGCATTTTCATATCTTCGGTTACGAAAACATCCTGCTTGAGCTCGCTTGTTTTAGCGACTTCCTCTTTTTTGGGTGTACTGGTATTTTTCCTTGTTGCCCCCACAATTTTTTGGTAAGCCGCAATGGGAATGCTTTTGATCAAATGTACCATCTTCTGCAACGCCGTTTCATTTTCATGTTCGATCATAGCCTCCTCACTGCCCAGAGCTTGATTCTCGCGGCTTAGTTTCCACGCATCCAGGTGGTTATCAACGACGTTTTCAATCGAGGTCTTCCACGTGCCGACCCCGATCCAATGTAATTCCACACCGCGGTCGCGGGCATTGTCAGTAAATTTCCGGGTGAATTTTCCAAACAAATTGGAAATCTTATGCCTCGGGGTAAATTCCGGTGCGTATGGAATCTCCTGTGGTTCAGGAGGGGCGTCGCTCGCTGGGATCAAATTCCGGGCTTGGCGTTGAAACGCATCCTCCCGTTGGATGGCTCTTTCCACTTCCGGGAGTCCGATGCTGGCAAGGTATTCTGTCAGGTAGTTCTGATTCATGAATCCGCCCAGTTCGCCGCGTACAAGACTGAGCATGTTGTTGGTCCAGGAGAATCGATACGTGGATGGGCTGGATACACCCGGCGTAACTTGTGAAACGGCTTTGTAAATAATGTTCTCGATGGCTTGCCTGCTGAAAGGATATGGAAAATCTAATGTTGGATTTTCTCCATTTCGATGCACACTGAACATGAGCCGAACATCTGTGGCAGTAATCGGCACTCCGTCCAAACTTCGGCTTTTTACGGATGACGATGGACCGGCTTCGTCGCGCAATTCAAGAAATTGATCGCGCAAGTCAATTGCCTCACGAAATCGTTCAAAACCTTCCAACGTGGCTTTGCCGCCAGGTTCCCTGCCTGTGGGTCCGATGACGTGAGGAGTGCCATCTGGTTTTTCAAACAAGGCGGCGGAATCCAAATCCACAATCACTTTACCGGGACCGCCAATTAAATAGTTTGGCGAGTTGCGATGCTCTTCCGAAATTTCACCCTTCGAGATGCGAATCGTGTCATCGCTTCCTGAAAGCGCCACTTCATTGACGTGACTCCTGGCAATGGAAATATCCTCAAGCTCGAAAATATCCGCAAGGTAAATCGCCGCAGATTGCAGGGAAACAAAGAAGGGAGCCAGGAGCAGAGGCAGGAACCGAAGGTTTCTTGGGTCCAGAACCACTTGCAGAACAAACAGTGCAAACGCAGCGAAGGGATCGCCAACATATGTTCCGCGATAGGCAGGGTTGAATAAATAGAGGAAAATATCCTGAAGGCGTTGCGCCCACAGGCTTAACGGATAATTGATCAGGCTGAGGAGAAACCCACTTGCAAAAAATAAGATCACAAGCCAGGTCATTCGACGGGCGGCGGATTGTGACGTCAAGTCGAAGACTTTGTTCAGCAGGGTATTGCCCAGGCGTGCAAGCCCATCGCGAAACAGGCGTTGTTCCTTTTGCAGGGGGGATTCGTGAATGGGGTGTGTGGTCATGATCCGTTCGCCTCGATCCATCGAAGAATCTCTTCAAGGTCCTGTTGTTCGTTGCTCATTTTGCGGCGAAGTTGATCGTTTCGGATAATGATGGCGCGCGACCTCATCAGCAGAGTTTTTAGCGCCGACTTTACGTCGGTTGGTTTTTCCTTAAGCACAGCCTGACTCAGAAAGTCTGCATACTGTCGAAGAGCGTTTTCCTGCCCGAGGGTTTGGATGAGACTGCGCCTGCGCTCGATTTGCTCTCTTTCAATGATCGCGTTTGCCAACCAGTCGGCTACCCATTGATTGACCATTTCCGTATCTATGACCGGGTTAAAACGCGGGTTGCTAATTCCGGCGCTTAGAATTTTTAATCCGCGATTTTTCAAGAGATGAAATTCGGGGCCGAAAATAGGTTCGTGATCTTCGTCTGGTTGACCGGCATCATCCAGAAAGCCCACGGAAGGTTGTGTGAGGCGCGCCCTCACCATTTCGTTAATGACTTGAAACCCAGTCTTCATTTCGGGTATCGCTTTTTTTTCCGACGAAGGCGGGGAAAACATACCAGGAGTTGATTGTGGTTTGAATCCGTTTTTTCTCTCAATTCGTGATGTTGTCCCCGCCATGAACAGGTTAATTTGGCGCAACATTTTCGCGAATGCATTTTGTAGAGTGTCGCGGCTTGCTCCTACTTGCATTGGCTGACTAAGTTCGTCAACCTCTTCATCCGTAGGTTGAGGAGGCGGAGGCGGCGAGGGTGTGATTTCGCGGCATGGGGTAAACAGTTCATCGAGGGTGAATTTGGAAACATATTCACGCCATACATCAATAGCCAGTAAGGCAGGCAGTTGATTCCACGCGACGCGATGACTTGGCGATTCACGCCCGACATTGGGATTGATCCCCTCACCCAATATTGCCTTGCGGATGGCTTCCTGATCTTCTTTTTCCTCCTGCTTCTCTTTGGGTGTAATCCTTGTCCGATAGCCAAAACGCGAACCCGATTGCCCTTCGCGGGGGAAGCCTGTATCCACCCTGAATGTTACCGAGATATTCGGCACAACTTCGATGCCGTCCCGGGTCAACGCGCTGACTTGCTTGCGTCTGTCTTGTAGTTGATAATATTGGTCGTCGGTGAAGGTTTCATCCCTTACATCAAAAGGTTTGTCCTTCTCTTGTGGACCGATGGATTGAGACTGAATATGCAAGTCCACAATACCTGCGATATATTCCTTGCTTTCAATAAAGTGCACACCAGGACCAAGTGTTTGTTTAAGTTTTACAGCCGTCCGAGTGACTGCCGCACTCGCTGAATCCAGCCATAAAACTCCCGACCCTTTTTTTTGATCTTCCCCCTCACGTTTGACCTGCTCGCCATTGCGAACAAAAATCGCCGGACCCGAACTTCCAAATAGTCTGGAAATCAGCCTGCTGAAAATTTTCTGGCGATCTTCCAGTGTTCGAACGGGGAGGACGAATTGCGAAAAGAATGCCATCCAGAAAAGTAAGAGGATGGGAAAAATACAAGCGAGGTCAACAAATATCCTCACTATATTAATAGGAATTCCTCCCAGGCGAAAGACCTGCCAGAAATACACAAACAGCAGAAACGCCAGCCATCCGGCTATATATACCCAGGGTCTTTTATAAAGGGGCGTTTCGTTCATTTGAATGAATTTTATATCAAAACCCCACAAATAGCCAACGACCAAACACGATACAATCGCTATTATGCTCCGCGTTGAATTCCACTGCCATACCATCGCATCAAAGGATTCTCTCACGCGCCCGCACGATTTGGCGGATGCGTGCCGCCTCAAGGGGATTGACCGAGTCGTTATCACTGATCACAACACGATTGCGGGCGCGCGGGCGGCTCAGGCTCTGGACCCGGAACTGGTCATCGTAGGCGAGGAGATTTTAACGACCCGGGGAGAAATCCTTGCCGCGTTTGTGAGGGAGGAGATTCCCGCGGGCTTATCACCGCAAGAGACAATTCAGCGACTCAAAGACCAGGGCGCGTTCATCAGCGTGTCGCATCCGTTTGACCGGTTTCGTTCAGGCGCGTGGCTGGAGGCTGATTTGCTCGAAATTCTTCCTCTTGTTGATGCAATCGAAGTGTACAACTCGCGTTGTATGTTTCCGTGGTTCAATGATGAGGCGCGTCAGTTTGCGGAGAGGCATGATGTGGCAGGGACAGTCGGTTCGGACGCGCACGCGGCGTTCGAGTTGGGGAGAAGCCTCCTTTTGCTGGACCAGTTTGAGGGTCCGGAAGAGATGCGGAAGGTCATCCGAAAAGGAATCCCAAACACGCGCTGGTCGCCTCCGTGGTTCCATCTCACGTCTCGTTATGCCGCGATCCGCAAGAAAATTAATCGCGGTCTTGACATGCAAAATCAGGCATGATAATCTTGCGCCCACGTGCCCGGTTCGCCTAAGAAAGCGCAAAGGCGGATGGGCATAAAATTTTTCAGCAGGAGAGATGGAAGATGTCAGATCGATTTGTTGGAACGGTCAAGTGGTTCAATGCCACCAAGGGCTATGGCTTTATCGGCCGTGAGAATGGCGAAGATGTGTTTGTTCATTTCAGCGCCATTCAGTCTGATGGCTATCGCAAGCTGGAGGCTGAACAGAAGGTGGAGTTTTCAGTCGAAGATGGGCCCAAAGGCTTGCAAGCCGCCAATGTGACCCTTGTCTCGTAAGACCAGCCGCCTGGCTTAAGTTTTGCGAAACGAACAGAGTTGCCGTCAGGTAACTCTGTTTTTTTACCCAGCCCTCACCCTGCCCTCTCCCAGCGGGAGAGGGGGAAATCGTCCCGACAAAATGCTACCGCTATCGGGGTGAGGGAAGGATTGATAAATCATTCTGGCACTTTGAGTTAATTTATCTTATTGTGGATTTGGGGCACTCTTCGAGTTTGCTTCGCGAAGGTGCCCGATAGGGCGGAGGGGGTAAAATTCATCCGCCATGAATACTCTTTCCTTCATCTCACGTCGCTCACCTGTTTACGGAAAGGGCGGAATCGTTGCCACATCCCAGCCTCTTGCCACAGCCGCGGGGCTTGAAATTCTTGCAAAAGGTGGCAACGCGGCGGATGCAGCCGTTGCCGCGGGCGCGGCGCTCAACGTGACCGAGCCGACCTCCACTGGAATCGGCGGTGACATGTTTGCGCTATATTATTCAGCGGATTCAAAACGAGTCACTGCACTCAACGGATCGGGACGCGCTCCTTCTGCCCTGACGCTTGATCGGCTAAAGAAGGAAGGATTCGCCACTGACATCCCTCCCTTCCACGCGCACACGGTCACTGTCCCTGGCGCGTGCGCGGGCTGGTGCGACCTGATCGAAAAACATGGATCGCTTTCAATGTCTGAAATTCTCGCGCCCGCGATTCGACTCGCGAGCGAAGGCTTCCCTGTCGCGCCGCTTACATCATATTTTTGGCAAAGAGGCGCGCAGAGACAATTGAAGTCCGCGCCGAATGGACATGAATTAACGATTGATGGTCGCGGACCCAACGCTGGAGAGATTTTTCGCAACCCAGGTTTGGCGCGTACGTTCGACGCGGTTGCGCGTGGAGGCGCGTCAGCGTTTTATCAAGGCGAGATAGCGGAGGCAATTGTCAGCGTGATCAAAGAGGCGGGCGGATCGCTTGGCGTGTCCGCAGATGATCTCGCGTCGCACACATCCACATGGGATGAACCGATCTCGGTCACATATCGCGGATATCACGTCTACGAATGTCCGCCTAATGGACAGGGCATCACGGCATTGATCGCGTTGAACATTTTGGAAGGTTTTGATCTGCCTTCACTCGAATCGCTTTCGACGGAACGATTGCACCTGATGATTGCAGCGATGCGGCTTGCCTTTGCAGACTCACGCTGGTATGTTTCTGACCCCGCATTTTCAAATATCCCCGTTCAAGAATTGTTATCGAAAGAATATGCAGATAAACGCCGCAAGTTGATTGACAAAAAGCGCGCCACGATTGACCAAAAACACGGCACGCCTGTTTCATCATCGGATACGGTGTACTTGAGTGTGGTGGATAAATTTGGCAATGCCTGTTCGTTCATCAACAGCAACTACATGGGATTCGGCACAGGCATCGTCCCGAAAGGCTGGGGCTTCACGCTTCAGAATCGCGGCTACAACTTCAGCCTTGACCCAAATCATCCCAACGCTCTCGCGCCGCGCAAGAGACCGTATCACACGATCATCCCCGCAATGGCGACAAGACTCCCTTCTCCCTTTGGGAGAAGGGCCGGGGATGAGGGCGAATCTCTTTACGCCTCCTACGGCGTCATGGGTGGATTCATGCAACCGCAGGGACATGTGCAAGTCCTCTCCGCGCTTGTGGACGATGGCTTGGATCCGCAAGCCGCGCTCGACCAGCCGCGCTTTTGCATTGACGTGAAGGAATCAGGCGGGCGCGTTGCTTTGGAAGATGGAATCCCGCTAGAGACAATCTCAAACTTGGAAAAAATGGGACACCCCGTTTATTCTGTCACTGGCTATGACCGCGCGTTATTTGGAAGGGGGCAGGTAATTCTGCGTGACCCAGTTACAGGCGTATTAACCGCGGGAAGTGATCCCCGCGCGGATGGTTGCGCGATGACATTAGTGTGATGTCGCTAATGCAGCATTTCCCCATGTCTTTGTTAAATAAATTGTAACAGCCAAAATAATCAGACCAATAACTTGCGCTTCGCGAAAACCGCCTGGCCATATGGAGCTATCCTCCCGAAATGCTTCCAGAAAAATACGCGCGCTTGCCGAGAAGGCGACCACTTGCAAAAAGCCAAGTCCCGATCCCGGCGATTCTGTTGAAGTCGTTTTCCAAAGGATGAAAATAGCCATCGCCGCTACCGTTTCATAGACTTGGGTCGGATGCCGATATTCGCCCCAGAGAGGAATTGCCCAGGGCAAATGAGTGGGCGAACCATAAGCATTTCCACTTAAGATATTTGCAACGCCCACTGCAATCATAAACACGGCAAGCCCTGGCGCCAGAGCATCCAGTGTTGGACGTAATGGCAAATTCTGACGGCGACCAAAAAGATAGGTGATAATCGCACCGACGATTATTCCCCCGCCAGGATCCAGCGTGCTCGTATTTAAGGAAAACAAACTGAGAGGGTTTGAAAGATAGATACTCAGATGTTGAACTGCATAGATCAGTCTCGCTCCGATGAGGCCGCCAAACAGACCATAAAAGATCATGTTGAGAATGGCGGCAGGCTTGAGTTTCAGGTGAAGGGCTTCTTTTTCGATCAAGGTCGTGGAAACCCACAGTCCCGCCAGCAATGCAAGTCCCGGCATTTGCACCAGAAACGGACCAATCCGCAAAAATGGAAACATCATTTCTCCTGAAGCAAATTTTCGACGTTGGATTGAATTGTCGCCTCGCTCATCGGACCTCCAACGACGACCGAGCGGATGATTCCACTTTGATCAATGAAATATGTCGTGGGCAATCCTAATAACTGATAACGGACGCTAACAGAACCATCGCGGTCCAAAACAATGGGAAATGTCAATCCAAGTTCTTGAACGAATGCCCGAGCATCAGATTCGGAATCCTGCGATGTCAGGTTCAACCCGACCACAATCAACCCCTCGTCTTTGTAACGTTGATGGACCCTTTCAATCGCTGGCATTTCGCTTCTGCATGGAAGACACCAGCTTGCCCAGAGATTTAGCACCACTGGATGCCCTCGCAATTCAGATAAGGTCAACTGACCACCATCCAATAAGTCCAGCGTGAAATCAGGGGCAGTGAAGCCTTCTTTGGGATTGGGAGGCGGCCCCGATTGTTGGGAAGATGGTTCAGGTACTCGCGAGACAACTGTCCACACTGCGCCGAGGATCAACATCATAGTCAGAATCGTAATCAAGCGATTGGAATTAAGTGGAGAAATATTTGTCTGAAATTTCATGCCAGATTATCCTTGAATCGAAAACGGTTAAAAATAAGACCAATTTTATTAATAGACCTCTTGCAAAAGTGCGCTAGAGAGCGCACTTCTACACAAAAAAATAATAGTTTTGTGTAGCGGACGTTCTCTAACGTCCGCTTTCGCAAACCATGTATTCGACTTATGCAAGAGGTCAAATAAATAGAGAGGAGAGGCATGAAGTCTCTCCTCTTTTGTACTGGAAATTTGGGTGTATTGTCTTTCGCCTATTGAGAGACTACATCATGTGGAGGTCTCTCAAAACCTCCTCAGCTGTGTTGTAGGTCTTGTCCTGGATGTGCATTTCCGCCATCTTGTGCACTTCCTCCGGGAATTCTCCAACCATACAGGACTGGAGAAGTTGCGCCTTGGTGGCAGGATAGCTTACATGGCTGCGGACATGTTCCTTGAGAGCCTCATTTTTCGTCATCGCTGTCTCGTCCATTGATATCACCTCCTTTCCATGTTGAAATTGAACTTTAAACCTGTCGGATGAAATAATGTCACGGCTGGTAAACCCTGGTCTCAGGCTTGAAGGCGGCCCACGAAAACCAGAAGTGATTGATGGAGACCAGTGAGGCAAGTTGCCTTCCTTTCAGTTCACCCGTCACTGCCTCACCGAGAAGATTCCATTCGCTTTTTGTCTGGTCATCAAGTATCTTTCCTTCGGCGAAAGTAAAAGAAAGTGTTTGCTCGTCCAGTTGTCGTGAAAAAGCGGCGGCTGCACCCACATCCCGGCCATTGGCAGTCGTGGAACTGTCCAGGGGCGAAACCGTGCCAGCCTGCCAGAAGATTACAACCCCCTCGCCGCCAACCGTGTCGTTGGCAACGCTGATCTTTTCCAGCGTTTCATACGGATAGGCGACAGCCTCGCCATTCAAATCAATCGTCAGCACGCGCGCCACAGGCGGCAATTGATCCGGCGTGGCGGGCCCTCGATAGAGAAAAGGCGGGTTGTTCACATCGTCGTAACCAACGTACGGATTGCGCCCATAATCGCGCGGGTAGCCTGTCTCACGCGACAGCACCATGCCTTCTGGATAAGTCGCTTTGAAATCCCTCCAGGAAATAATCACGGCTGGATAAAACTCCAACTGCGTTGCCGTCAATTCGCCTGCAATCGCCTCGCCGGTAGCCTGTTGCCACCAGGTCTCGGTCTGACGGTCGTACATGATCAGGTTGCTATATCGCAAGCGTCCTGTTGTTCCGAAATCAAACACCTTGCCGTTGACTGTGCGCTTGAATGCAATGGCTGTGTTACACAACGGACAAAAGGTGACGAGGAGCGGCTCGCCACCGACCGTGTCATTGGCGATCTCGTGCCAGATCAGAATCTGAATCGGATATGCTCTCGCATCCTTCCCGACCTGCACCAGGATGACCGGTTCGACGGGTTTCAGCCACGCCTCAGCCTCCGAAACGGAAACAAATTGCGGGTCGATAAGAGCCGGGATGCCGTCCTTGGGCACGCCGCCGGAGAGGATTTCGCTGTATGATATATTGTGTTTGCTGAAGTCTGTCTTGAATTCGGATTCGGCGCGGGCAGGGGGAGGTTCATCTGGTGACAAGGTGGGGGTCACAGAATTTTCAGGAGGTGGAATAATTTCAGTTGGAACAGGGGAATTGACCGTTGGCGCGCAGGCGTTCAGAAACACCAATACGGCAAATGCAAACTTTCGTAGTGCCTTCATGACTGAATGACACATTTGGCGATGGAGGTCTTACCATCGCGTAAGGTTATTTCGACGAGTTGTGTCACTCAGGTGAGAGATCACATGCCCTTTGTTAATTTTTTGATTCCTTTGCGAGAAAGACTCCTCGATATCGTGAGCGGTTCTGATCGTTCTCAGACCCTCAACTCGATTGTTTTTCAAGATATGGATCCTGTTGATGGCGATCCCGCGGCCGAACTTGTTGACCTTCTGCATGAAGTTTTATCAAGAGGGCTGGCAGATCATGGTGAGAACGTGGATTACGCCGCCTTGCGCGCCAGTCCGCTTTATAACGACTTTCGCCGTTGCACCGGGAAATTACGCGCCTTCGATCCAACTGTTTTGCCTGATCGAAACGCGCGGCTGGCATTTTGGATCAATCTGTATAACACTCTTGTGCTGGATGGAGTGATTGCACTGGGAGTACAACGAAGCGTGATGGAACGCCGGGGCGGAATAACATTCTTTCGCCAAGCAGCCTATATCGTCGGCGGCCAACGCATGAGTTGCGATGATATTGAACATGGTATCTTGCGCGCCAATCGAGGACATCCGCTTTACCCAGGAATGCAGATTCATTCATCCGATCCTCGCCTGAGGTGGGTGATCGAGCCGTTTGACGCGCGCATCCACTTTGCGCTCAATTGTGCCAGCCGTTCCTGCCCGCCGATCCGCTCTTATTCGCATGAGAAATTAGATTCACAATTGGATTTGGCGACTCGCAGTTATCTTGCTGCCGATGTGGAGATTGCACCCGAGGATAACGCGCTTCATCTCTCGTCCATATTCAAATGGTTTGCAACAGATTTTGGAGGGCGCGATGGAATCATTGATTTTGTTCTGGCTCATCTTTCGGACGGGGCGGAACTCCTCTGGCTATCGAAAGAGCGCAACAGGGTCTCTCTTCGATATAAACCTTACGATTGGAGCTTGAACAGCAAAGCCCAAACAGAAAGCGCCTAAAGCGGCGGAGGCGGAGCAGTGACAGACCCTGGCTGACATGCCGGCGCAATACGAAGCCCTGCCCGCTGATGTAGATGTGAGCGGCGCGTTCAATACAACGATTTAGGAGGCGGCGCAGGACAGTAATCTGGTGATTATGGTGAAGCCTGCCTGGGCCCGAGCAAAGGACAACTGAAGATACGGTCTCCTTCGTCCGCCACGTTGTTTCCATTGAGGTCCATCCACCAGCGGCTGCTCAATTACCCTTAGCCGGATTCCTCCTGGAAACTCGCCTGCCGCAGCGCCAAATGAGTACTGCCCACACCAGACTTTCTGTGCGGGCAGTTTAATTCTTCGGTTGGCCGGACTTAAGGCTGGATCGGGCACTTAAAATCGTTGGCTGGTACACGGGTCATGGTCACATCACCGCTGGCTGAAGCGGCGAGTACCGCCGCCTCCGAAGTCAACAGATAGGGCGCGACATTCCAGGTTACGCTGTAAAATGCCCAGTCGCCGCCGTGATAGCCTTTGTCGCCGGGCGCGACGGCGACAATAGCCTTTTGACCCGCAACGCCGCCCATGACTGCATAGAAGTTGTCCCTGCCACCATCGGGTGTGGCGGCTGGCGGCACAACGGTGCGGACGATGGTGCCATTGTAGTAACAACACCCGCTGGGGAAGACGAATGGCGGCGTGTCGGCAAGGGCCGGCGTTACGAACGTTGCCAACATCGCCAGAGCGAGGATCAAGCTGCGTAGATGCTTCATGATATTTCTCCTTTTTGAGTTGAAAGATTTGGGAATACAGTCGAGGGGATGGTTATTGATCATTCACAATAAGCGCCTCCTTGAAGGTTCATTTCCGATTGTGATGCTCATAGTCTAAGATAAACAAGTTACATGAATCTTCAAGGGCGCTTACGAAAGGATTACAGTTATATTAACAAAAATCCGGGCGGCGGAATGCCGCCTCGTCCACGATGATCATCACGCTGGACAGGCGTTGCGAGAACAGGTCAAAGACGAACTCGCGCCAGATATCGTAACGGCGAACCCAGTCTCGAAATGTCTCAGTGGGGATCATCACTGCCTCGGCATCCTGCTCCACGGTGGCGATGGCGGGAAAAGACTTGTCGCTCAGAATCGTATTGGCGGTGAGGATACAGCTTTCCCCCAGTCCGAAGCGATAGAGCGTGATTTCGCGTCCCGTTTCGCCAATCTTATAAACGCGCACCACACCTGAGAGCAACAGCGCGATTCCATCCACGTGGTCGCCTTTCACGAAGACATCCCGTCCTGCGGGGATGCGGGCAAGGAACGCCGCCTGTTGAAATTCACGCGCCAATTGCGAATCGGCGCGTCCCAGAATAGGCAGGGCGCGGGTAATGCGGTTGTATTGATTCAGGTCAATCATTTATTCACGCTTTAGCAAAACTTCCCGCTACGCGTTTGTATGAGACGCCGATACTTTTCTCAACACTGCCAGCAAATCATCCATAGGCGGTCGGTCAGTTGGGTCAAGACTGCGATAGGCAAAGCGAATAACGCCGTTGGAATCCACGATAAAATCGCCGCCTAGTTGCCCGCTATCGCCCTGAATGCCGCGCCATTTTCTGCCAGAGAGCATTAAGCGCGCGTATTCCAGCCAGACCTTTGGTCTCCACGAGCGGGTAAGAGAATATTCAAGTCCATAGGCAGTGTATGCGGCGCGGGAGGGGTCGAGTAGTAGTGTAAAGCGCGCCTCGGTTTCATCCAGCCAGGCTTGCGCGCCGAAAGTGGAGCCAAAGGAAATTACAACGACTTGCGTTTTCAGGGTTTGCAACTCGGCGGAATATTGGCACAACTGCGCCACATGCTCGCGGCAGGGCAGTCAGCCCAGGTGACGTAGAAATACCAGCAAGGCATTTTGCCCGTCCTGCCACATGCGCGCGAGTGGGATGGACTGTCCATCGAGACTGACAAGGATTACATTAGGGGCTATGTCATTTGGCTGAAGGTTCACAAGATTCATTACGCCCCAACATAAAATGATGGCTGTAACATATCCAACAGGGCTTCATACTCCGCCCGACAATCGGGACACATATCCAAATGCTGCCGGACAAGCGGCATGAATAGCAAAACATTCTCACCGCGCATCACGGCCTCAGCAAATTGGTCAAGCACGGCGTAGACGTCGTCACAGGAAATTTCATGTTCCTCGGTCATCGCCAGCGATTGAAGCAATTTCTGCATCATGGGATCTGGCTGATACCATTTCTTGAAGCGTCGTCTGAACCAATCAAAAATAGATTTCATAATCTTGTTGTTTGTAGGCATGAGATTAGAATTCCTTACTCTTGCGCGAAGGTTTCCAACAAATCTGTTGGATTCAAACCTTCTCTCTCCAGACGATGTTTGAGGCGGAGTCGGGCATCGTGCATCAGTTTGTAGAGAGCATTGCGGTTGGTACCCATCCGCCGCGCAACTTCTTCCATTGGAACGCCCTGCATGTGGATGGCGCGCATCGCCGCGCGTTGCCGCTCGGTCAATTCTTCAGCGAGGATTTGTTGAACGCGTTGGAGGATCTCAGCGCGTTCAATAACGGATTCAGGCAAAGGGTCGGATGAGGCGAATTGGCGCGGCGCGCCATCGTTAGCCTCATCGCCCTCCAGCCCTTCCAGCGAAACGTCCCGCCATCTGCGCCGCCGCAGTTCGTTCAGGGCAACACGTACTGAGATTTTATATACCCAAGTGGTGAACTGACTGCGACCTTCGAAGGTCTCTAGTCCAGCAAGCGTACGCAAGAGGGTTTCCTGTGCGGTATCTTCGATGAGAGACTCGAACTCTGGATTCTCGGGTGACAACAATCTGGATAACCCTTGCGGCAGAGCGCGAAGCAACAACGCATGCAAATCTAACAGCGCGGCGTCGCGTTGTGCGCCGCCAGCTTGCAGGTCGTTCAACCAGGCGTCATTGTCGCGCGTGTTGGTCATTATCCTTGGTAAGGAAACCTTTTATCTTTGTGTCATACTGCTTGACAGGTCGGCTGATATTGACCTTACGCAACAAAGCATTACCTTTTCCGCCTGCCTTGGTTAAAGCCAAAATGAGCGCAAAGAGAGATTGTGATGAAGATTGAATTGCTTTACTTCGATGGTTGTCCCTCCTGGCGGAGGGTGCGTCGCACCTTGCCAAACGGGATTGGTTCAAGCGGGGACAGAATCCCGTTAACGAGATTCTCTTGTCGAGGTGGTGCGATGCACTCGCGCATTCGCTCAATTATTTGAGCGGTTCAATGCGATGCAAGGGCAGGTTCTTCGATGCCAGTTCCCATAATTCGAATAATTCGTCTCGATGTTGTGATGCCCACTCGATAACCATCCCCAGAACGCGCGGCGGCAAGTCCCCCGCGATAATAACATGCGACCGAATATTTACTTGCGCCTTGAACTCTCCATACTCAGCGTGAAAATGTGGCGGAACATGATCGCCAAAGAACATCTTGATGCTGATCCCGAAGAAGCGGCTGATTTCAGGCATGAGAGAGTTCTTGCAGTTTTGGCAAAACGTCTTCGGGTTTCTTACCTGTGAGTTTGAGATAAATCCCCAGCCCGTCCATGTCTACATCTTCGTTCCACACGAGTTCACCGCTTGCGCCAATTGTCACTTTTTCGAATTGGTTGTAGTCATTCCATAAAGCAAAGACGCCCCTGCCCGCGAATTCGGACAGGTCAACTTTGCCTTCAGCGCCGTCTGAAAACTTGACGTGCAGGCAGAATTTTTCCAGCGGTTTGACTTCTTTTAGGACAGGTATATTTTCTTCCACAATTTGATTCTACCATTTCTTGGATGACTAATACTGATAAAATCCTCTCCCCGTCTTCCTTCCCAAATACCCCGCGTCGACCATCTTCCTCAACAACGGCGCGGGGCGATATTTATCTTCGCCTAAATCACGTTGCAGAACTTCCATAATGAATAGCACAACATCCAGCCCGATCAAATCTGCCAGTGTGAGCGGACCCATCGGGTGATTCATGCCGAGTTTCATGACCGCGTCAATAGCTTCGGGTGTACCGACTCCTTCTTGAAGCGCAAAAATCGCTTCGTTGATCATCGGGCACAAAATGCGGTTGGAGATGAAGCCGGGCGAGTCATTGGCTTCCCAGGCTTCCTTGCCCATCACTTTGCATAATTCGAGAGTGGTTTTGAGCGTCTCTTCGCTGGTGGCGAGACCTTTGATTACTTCGACGAGTTTCATCAGCGGCACGGGATTCATGAAGTGCATGCCGATGACATTATCAGGTCGCTTCGTTTGCGCGGCGATTTTGGTGATTGAAATCGAAGAGGTGTTGCTCGCCAAAATCACGCCATCCCGCGCGTTGGCGTCCATGTCTTTGAATATCTTGAATTTCAGTTCGGGGTTTTCGGTCGCGGCTTCGATGACAAAGTCCGCGTCTTTCATCGTGTCCACGTTGCTGACAAAATTGATTTTGTCAGCCGAATCTTTTCCCGCTTGCGTGATCGTCCCTTTTTCCAACAATTTCATTGTGGATTTTGCAATCGCGGCTTTGGCTTTCTCCAGCGCGGCGGGCATGACGTCCATGCAGGTGACTTGGTAGCCCGAAGTCGCCGCGACCTGTGCGATGCCGTTGCCCATGGTCCCTGCGCCTATTACAAAAATATGTTTGATTGGCATTCTGTCTCCGTTTGTAATGTAAACAGGTAGACACGGAAACAAGTACACACGGGTCTACCTGTCTACTTTTACCCGTTCCTATCTCTCCAAATTTTGTAATTATTCCTGATCTGCTCAATATGCCCAGGAATATGCGAAGAATAAATATTCAGCCATTGATCGAACGTGTACGGCTCATCGTATTCGGGGTGTTTGACGGTGTGGGTGAACACTTCGTCAGTTTGTTCCTTCAGGATTTTGTATGTCGTCTTGCGCGCAAGGCGGACGACTTCGAGCGCATCTTCATAACTTTGCTCGTGATAATTCAACTCGATTGTCCACTTGTCCTGATCGTAACCCATGACAACTCCGCCAGGCTGGACGATCAACATACGGGCGCGCAACGCCGCGTTTGATTCTGAATCTGCAAGATGGACAAGCACCTCGTGCACGCTCCACTCTTTTGGCTCAGGCTTGAACTTCCACATTTCGCGCGGGATGTCTTTGAGCATTTCGATAAGCATGTCATAGCCGTTGCCGTAAAGTTCAATTTTTTCGTTGCGTTCGTGTTTGTCCATGTGTCTCCTTGTCTACGTGTATACCTGTTTACCTCTTCACTCCACCTCCACCGCCATTGCAACCGCTTCACCGCCGCCCAGACAAAGCGATGCAATGCCGCGCTTGAGTCCGTGATCTTTCAATGCGTAAATCAAAGTTGTCAACACACGCGCGCCGCTTGCGCCGAGCGGATGCCCCAACGCGATCGCGCCGCCGTTCACGTTGACCTTGTCCCAGTCCCAGCCTTGATCTGCCAAAGCGTAACCGTCTGCAAGAACCTGCGCGGCGAAGGCTTCGTTGAGTTCGATCAAGTCAACATCAGACAATTTCCATCCAATCTTCGTCAACAATTTTGGGATCGCATACGCGGGCGCGGCAAATAAATATTTGGGTTCCACAGCCGCCTGTGCATAACCAACAATTTTTGCAAGCGGCCTGAGATTATTTTTTTCTGCATACGCGCGTGACGAAATCACAACTGCCGCGCCGCCATCGTTCATCGGGGATGAATTCCCAGGCGTCACTTTGCCGTCCACTTTGAACGCGGGCTTGAGTTTGGACAACGCCTCCAGCGACGAATCTTTGCGTGGACCTTCGTCCGTGTCTACAATATGGACTTCCCCTTTTCGTCCCGCGATTTGGACGGGAACAATTTCGGATTTAAAGCGACCTGTCTCTTGAGCCGCGACAGCCTTCTGGTGGGATTGAAGCGCAAAGTTATCCATCGCCTCACGCGTGACCTCGTACTCGTCCCCGATAAATTCAGCCGCGTTGCCCATCCCCCAATTTTCGAACGGATCCCACAAGCCGTCGTTGAGCAGGGCGTCGGTCATCTGCGAGTTGCCGAATTTCAATTCGCCCATGCGCCCGTTGACGAGATACGGCGCGCGGCTCATGGACTCAAATCCGCCCGCGACGAAGAGCGATGCGTCTCCCGCACGAATGGCTTGCGATGCCATCATCGCGGCTTTCAAACCCGAGCCGCAGACTTTGTTAATGGTGCTCGCGCTGACAGTTGCAGGGATTCCGCCAAGGATCCCCGATTGACGCGCAGGCGCCTGACCCTCACCCGCCTGCACCACATTGCCCATGATGACTTCTTCAATTTCTACAGGGTTGATGCCCGCGCGTTCTACAGCCGCTTTGACTGCGATTGCTCCAAGTTGTGTCGCGGGAATACTGCTCAATGCCCCCTGAAATTTTCCAATCGGCGTGCGCACCGCCGATAAAATGACTGCTTCGGTTTCTTTGGTCATTGGTTGCTCCTGGTTGACGCAATTATAAAGCCAATGGCGCGCGCCATTGGCTTTATTGTTTTATAGATTGAAGCGAGCCTTTAGATTACACCGTTGTTGAATTCGCGGGCGGCTGATCCTGTGTTGCGAGATATCCTGCGCCTGCGCCTGCGCCCGCCGCGAGTAGCGCGCCTACCAGTCCAAAGCAGAAGGCTGTACCGGCTCCAGTCAGGTAATAAATGAGACTAAATGAAGCAGGGGATGATGCATCTGGGGCTGTTCCAAAAAGAACAGGCGCTCCTGAAAATTGGACATACGCCAATGCGCCAAGCGCGCCGATGATCTGCCCGAGAATGATCAAGCCGCCTGCAATCGCTCCCGCGGTTGCGCCAGCGCGTGCTCCATCGCCTTTCGTGGCAAGTTTCTCCTGTTGTGCGGCAAAGAATCCTGCCGCACCGCCCGCGATCAGTGAGACGAGCGGCCCGCAGAATCCGATAAACCCTGCCACACAGATATTCAGAACCAGACCTATAGCGCCGACAATCAATCCCATTCTTGTTCTTGGTTGCATGACGTACCTCCTTTGTTTTCTACACTATACACCAATTATTGAAAGAACACCATTGTTCTATTAACTATTTGGAGATGTGTTTCATCGCCTCACGCCGACTGAGGGGATGAAACTCACTTGTCGCTTTCACAAATTTCTTCACCGCCTTCGCGTCAGTGTAGGCATATTGCCTCAATGCCCAGCCGATGGCTTTGTTGATGAAGAACTCATCCGAGCCGAGATTTTCGTTGATGATCTCGCACAGCAAATCAAAATCTGTTTCTTTCTTGTAGCCAAGTTGAAAGAGAATCGTCGTGCGCCTCAACCACATATTCTTTGACTTGCGCCATTTGGCGAGATATTTCTTTTTAACAGCGGGGTAACGTTTGAAGTGAGTCCCAACAGGGTGACTGGCAAGCGCGTCCACCGTGTCCCACCAGGGTTTGGTGACGATCAAATATTCAAGGGTGGTAATGAAATTTGCAGGGAGTTTTTTCTCGAATTTGTCCAGCAAATTCATCGCGGCATACTGAAACTCGCGATGTGGGAGAGTCCACAAATCACGGACGATAGCATTGAGTTCCCCGATGAGTGGTAACCCATGTTTGCCAATGAACTCTTTTATCAACGCCTTGCTTTGCGGAGTTTTGATTCCCAGATAGTCAAACTGATCGCGCATATACTGTTTCATCGGCGCGGCTTGGGATGGATCGGCGTTTTTCTCGAAGAGGGATTTCAGGTTGGTGACGTATGGGTGCATAAATTCTCCAATATGATTATGTCATGCTGAGCCGCGTAGCGGCGAAGCATCTCTACAATTATCACAGAGACTCTCACCTGCACTTGCGCCAGGTGCAAGTGTCGGTCGCAACGAACGCTCCCTCAGAGTGACATGTTTGCTTATGGCACAGGCGTATCTTTCGGATCAGCAGGTTGGACGAATTGCATCAGCCATGTGTCATTCCCTTGATGCGTCACAGAAGAAAACGGAGTGACGAGATGAATCCATGTTCTGCCTGGGTGGAGGGGAATGAGGTTGTTTTGTGAGTCCACGAAATAAACGGGGCGGCGGAGTCCTGTCTCTTTTTCCCAGTCTCGGTTGAGCGTTGACCATTGAATTCTGAAAACCTGTCCATCGCGGAAGAGATACGCAGGACCTTTCTGGCTCGCGCCCAGATCAATTTCGAATTGGTTGTGCCGAAAGCGTTCGTGTTCGGCAAAGAGGACGATCACATTTTCAAACGCCGCCTGCCTGCCAGTCAAGCGATCCGTCGCGGGGAAGAGTTCACCCGTTGCATCGGCGTTGTCTGTGTAACGCAAATACGTCTGCGAGATCGGGTCATATTGCCAGCCAGACTGGCTGTACAAATGATAGTAAACATCAATCACATTCGCGGCTTGCCCGCCTTCGGGAATCGAATCCGAAAAAACATTGCCCGAATAATTCACGGGTTGCTTTGGGTTCAAACTTTCTTTTGCCAATTCACGCAGACGAGTCAAAGTTAACAACGCGCTGTTGGGAGTCGTTTGATCCACGCCGTATACAATTTCACATGTGTCGAGTTGCTCGCCAATATCGTATGCCGCGCTCGCGTACACGAGACAACTGTTTGGGAAAGTCCCGCCGATCTGGTTATATGTCAATCGTCCCGAGCGAACAGGTCCGATATACGGCTCGAACGGAAAAAACCAATTGGGTGGAGTGCCCGTCACAACAACGCTTGGGGTGGCTATCGGCTTTTCGGACAGGATCAAGCCTGCGTCCCAGAATGATGCGGTTGAATTGGCGCGGAAAATTTTTGTCTCGCCGTTTGAGTCCACATCCGAGTCGCTGTCGTCGTCGCCCACATCCTGTTTTGTGAATTGATATGAATCGGGGATTATGATTTGGATGATGGATTCAGTGTTTGGATTCTCGAACGCAAAATATCCATTGGAATCAGTGACCGCTTCTTTCTGGACCTTGCGGCTGGTCCCGTCCAACAAGCGGATGCACACCCCGCCGACTCCCGCCTCCCACGCGTCCTGTTGACCGTTTTCGTTTTCATCGAGCCAGACGCGATTGCCAATCCAATCCCTGTTTGGTCGAATGATTTGTTTGCGCACATCGCACCCGCCAGTGACGTTTGGAATCTCGCGCAGGTGATCGCCATAAAAAACGCCCATGAAACGCGTAGCGCCTTCGCCGATGAAAAACTCAAATATCCAGGGCACGAAAGCAGGTCCTGCTTGTGGTCGCGCAGTAATAGGCATGTTGCTGATCGAAACCAGCACTGCGGGATATTCGAGCAACGATGAGTCTGCGACTTCACGTCCTGTTAATGGATTGATGCCCTCAGGAAAATCATCCTGATCGGGACCGAATGTGATCGGGAGGAGGCGCGGCTGAGGAGTGGATGTTTGAGTGGGCAGCGGGGTTGGTGTGGCTTCCGCCAATGTGGTTCGAGTTGGTATCTCCGTCTGAATCGGTGGGTTTACTTGTGAAGGATTGCATGAGACGATGACAGCAATAAACAGGCTGACGCAGATTGCATTGCGCGGCATGACTGAATCAGGCAAAGGTCACGACGATGAATTGCCAGGCGCTGAATAACATCAGGATGAAGGATAGCAGGGCGAACAGCCATCGCAGGCGATTTTCATCGTTCAAGAGGGATGCATACGCTGAAAACGCAAGCCCGACCGCCGCGATCAACATTGCCAGTTGGAATCCCGCTTCGCGCCCACCTTCCGCATTTGCCTTGTCGAAATTATCAAACGCCTCATCGAATGTTTGATCAGATTCGGCGTACATCTCCTCGTAGTATTGATCGTCAAAGGATGAACCTCGATCAACGCTGGCTTGTAACTCAGCGGAGAAATTATCCCTGTAGTAATCTGCGGCGAAGTCGTCCACGTCGCGTTGAATAAATTCCCCGTCGAACATCGTGTAATCCAGAATAATGAACTGGGTCGCCCGGATATATTCGGTGTTGGAAAGCGCCAGCAGTCTATCGCCCTCCGTCTCATAATCTGCAGCGACATTGCCAGATTGATATGCCATGTAGTTGGCTGTGGCTGTCAGCACGCTCAACGCTGACACAAGAAACCCGAGAATCAGATTCGACCCGAAACCCATGAAGCGTTTTCCAGTGGTAGTCTTGCCAGTTTCAGCAGTCATCTTTCACCTCCTTGCGAATTGAACTTCCAACCTCATTATAGTGACATTGGAACTATTCTTCAATGCCGGGTTTATGAAAAAACGCTCCTGAATTCAGGAGCGTTAATCTTTATCAATATTTTGACGGTTCTCATGGAACATCTGTTGAACGCCGCCGGGGACGGCGGCTGGAGCAATCAGGTATTTATTTTTTGCAACTCTGCGCTGGCTCATACCACTCGCCGAGTCCGTTCTGTAGGTGTTGCGCGGCTTCCTGCGGACTGAGACCGAATGCCATCATGTTGTATAAATCTGCGCGAATGATCTCGAGCGCGCTGGGTGTTTTGTTTGAGATTTCCGTGTACATCCAGCGGATGTCGGCTGGGTGGTCATTGACCAGTTTGAGGAATTTCGCGTCATCCGTGCTGCTGGCTCTCGTAGCCTCAATTTTGCTCAAGGGGTAGAACCCAGCCAGTTTTTGTGAAGCGAGATTTACCGCCTCTTTTGTCATCAACCACTCAAGGAACAATTTTGCCTCTTCTGAGTGCGCTGTCCCGCGATTGATGCCGATCCCGATATCGGGTTGGAAGATCACATAGGTTTTTCTCAAGAAAGGCGCAGGGACGGCGAACACATCCCAGGCAAAATCCGCTTCAGTAGAAATTTTTTGCAAGTCCCACGAGCCGCCGAATAACATGGCGGCTTGCCCGCTGAGGAACAATTCCTTGCTGGTCTGCGAATTGATGAAAGCGGCGTTTTCAGGCATGTAAGGCTTCAGGTCCTCGATTGCCTTGAATATTTTCACCACGCGCCCATCGTCATAACACAGGCTCGTGCCGTCAGTTTTCATAAATCTCTCGCGGCCATCGGGTCCACCCAGGAAATTTGCCGCGATGCTCATGAACATTTCACTATCCTCGGTCTGGTTCAACGCATTGGCGATTGGGACAATGTTTTCGTCCGCAAACTTCAATGCGCTCGTCGTACGTATGAAGTCCTCCCATGTCGTTGGGACCTCAAGGAAATATTGATCGAAGACGTCCTTGTTGTAATACACGCCCTGAACCACGCCCACAAACGGCACGGCGTAAGTCAAGGCAAATTCGTTATTGGTCCAGGGAGTTAATTTTGTTTCGTCGAAATTTGATTCCACTGAAATGTAGTCGTTCAACGGCGTGAGGTACCTGACGATATTTCCGTTTACCGCAAATGGGCGGACGTACATCAGGTCGGGTCCTTCGCCGCGGCTCAATTGGAGATCGAGTATCGAATCGTAGCTCACGCTCATAACAGGTCGGTGGTCAATCGTAATTTTCCTGTCATGTTCTTTCAAAGCATACGCTTCAAATTCATCCAACAGGTTTTGGATCTGCTCCGTATCTTCGGGCCGCCATGTGCTTAGGGTCAGGACAACCTCATCATTTGCAGGAGCAGGAGTTGGACTGGAAATATCATCCGCATTTTGAGGCTGACCCAACTCGATGATCGAACTCACGAGCCGTTTCGTCTCCGCTTGTTTATCTGGACCGAGTTGTATGGTCCCGTTATAGACGTAATATCCTGCGACCAGGGCAGTGACCATGATCGTGGGGTAGATGATCCGCCCGAGCATATCCAGGTCATGCCGCTTCGTTTGGAATTTCAATCTATCCGCTTTTTTCTTCGCCTCTTCCATCAGTTTTTCGAAGCGACTGCTCAGCGTTTCGAGCAGGACGATCAATGCAGACATCACATAGGATGCATAGAAGAGAAGTTCCATTGCCACGGTATAGCCGATCTCCGGCAGGGAATCGGCAAGGGTCAAATGGAAGAATGCTGTGGTGAGAAGCGCCGTGGAGCCGACCGCGAGTCTCTCCGAGTGGCCGAGGGGGAGGAAGAAAGTGATATAGGCGAGGATCAAGGTAATTAGTAACGGAAGCAGGCTCTTTACGATGTATTGAAGCGAGTCGCGCTGGATATCCACTTCCAGGTTGATGAGCGAATAATTCGTCGTCACACGCCGGTCGAAATTTTGCGGGTTCCCCAGCGTTGAAGAGGTGGGGTAAACGTCCTGTGTCATGCTCGCAATTTGTTCCTGCCACCCGAAGACGGAATCAAACGCGCCATTGGCATCGAAGTTGGCAACCAGCCCGCTGTCGGTTTCGTAGCGCATACCGACACGATCCACAACATATTGAATGAAGGAGGTGGTTGCGTTCTGGTTGCGGAATTCGACGATCAGGCTTTGATGGTCGAAAGGATACTCATGGAAACGGAATTGGTTTTTGAATACGCCGGTGATGCGGTACGTTTTTAGTTCGGTCCCATCGGGATTAATTTCATCGCGCAGGAGGACGCTTTCTACTTCACCTTCCGAGTTTGTGAAAACGAAATCATCCGGTTTGAAATCCTCGTCCTGTTCGTTGGGACGGTAACGGAACCAGAGATAAAAATCCATTTCGTAGGTGGAAGTTTTGATGTCAATTTCATCAACCCCGAGCAAGTCCATGCCCGCGTAGACAATGTTCGCCTTGTAGACGTATTCGCCGTTGACGGTGAGGATGCGCCCCTTTTCGACCTGCCCGGCGAGGTCTTTGATTTCGTTCGGCGCGGCGATGGGTTCAAACTGTATATTGGCTGAAACGATCTTCCCGTTCTGATAAATGCCAATGCGCGGGGCGTGATTGATGTTTTGCGACGGTTCAAAGTAGATGGGGCTGACGATGGCTTGTGCGGCGCTTTCCGCGTCATCCATATCGAGCAGACCGTTGTAGATTTTTTGACGATCGGACTCAACCTGAATCTCCGAGCCGAGTACGTCAGCCTTTTGCATTGCGGTCATGATCGCCAGCGCGGCATCGTATCCGTTGATGACCTTGTCGCCCGGGCGAAGGATTTTTCCGTTTGGATCGTTTGTGTACTTTGCCTGGAAATCGTCCAGGAATTGGTTCGCGTGGCGGTTTGCGCTGTCAAAGATGATGGCGTTGGTGGTGAGGATCCCGTTTGTATAATAACCGGGGAATATCTCTTCTTCTGATTCGCTCTCGATCAAAATGATGAATACCGGCGAACTGAGATTGCTCGCGCCCGCGATAGGATAGGACACCCCCTTGCGTTTCATCAGTATCACGAGTTGCGCGGCGGTGACATCATCTGTTGCAATGAAGATGGTGCCTGGGTTGTTTGTTTCCGTATTTGCCGAAATGATCTCGGAGACAATTTCATCCTGGGATTCGCCGCCATTGATCGCTTTTTCAATTGTGATTTTTCCATCGAGACCCTGGAAGGTGTTTTTGAACTGCCTTGCAACCACCTGGCTGTAGCTGTCTTGTGAATAGAGGATCGTGGCTGTATCTTCCCCTTTTACCTTTCTGATGTAATTGGCAAGATATGCGGCTTCGGTCTCGGCAGTGTAGCTGATGTTGAAGTGATAATAGTAGCTTTCTGTGAAGTTCTCGGTGATCGGCGATACATTCATGGTGGGGATACCGGCAAGTTCATATGTCTCTGCCGCCGCTTCCAACGTCTCGATGGAGGAGTGTCCGATTACAGCAACGGCGCTGCTGTTCGCAATCTGTTCCGCGATTTGCACCGCCTTCGCGGGGTTATTGTCGTCATCGTACAGTTCGATTTCAAGGTTCGCCCCCCCAAGTTCCTGCATTTGATCCGCCGCGAGTTTGACGCCCGCGTAAATGGACTGGTTGTTTATGC
>Ga0247727_10003013_pt1 | contig 37842 bp, 30 predicted proteins | sample WisWelCaveWW1625_FD_202498 | JGI IMG/M metagenome (GOLD analysis project Ga0247727, IMG submission 202498) | Biofilm microbial communities from Wishing Well Cave, Virginia, United States - WW16-25 | ecosystem: Environmental > Aquatic > Deep subsurface > Groundwater > Cave microbial mat | place...
CGTGCCGCTCTCGAGATCGGCGAGTCCGCCGAGGGGATCGATCACGACGCCCCCCACGAGGTCGAAGGCGATTGCGTTGATGGTCAGCTCCCTGCGCGCAAGGTCGGCCTCGAGGCCGCGGCGGGACGCGTCCACCAGATCGACCCGGCGGTCCTCGACGACGATCCTCCAGGTGGTCACTCCGCGCTTGCGGAAGCGGAATGCGCGGCGGTCCCAGGCAAGCGCCAGCGCTCGGACGAGCCGGAGCGCACCGGCGCCCGCCACGAGATCGACGTCGTCCGCCCGCCTCCCGAGCGCGGCGTCTCGCACCCATCCCCCCACGACCCAGAGAGACACGCCGCTGTCCGCGGCGAGCCGACCCGCGGAGGACAGGAGAGGATCCTGACGGGCGAGCCGCCGCAAGCGCGCCTGGAGAGCGGGGACACTCCTCTTTTTCACCCGGAATGCTCGCATCGCCCCGACGGCGTTGACAGCCTCTGCTCGATGGCGCGCCGGACCGCGCTCATCAATCCCCCCACATCGTCCGGGGCGAACCGGGCGGGATCGATTTCCGGGGCGAAGCGAACCAGCACCTCCCCCGAGCGCACGAGGACCGAGCGCGGCGGAAGGAGCCCGAACGAGCCGGAGATCGCCACGGGAACGACGGGGCGCCCCGCCGCGAGGGCGAGGTGGAAGGGTCCCTTCTTGAACGGGCCGAGCCTGCCGTTGCGGCTTCGCGTCCCCTCGGGGAACACGATCAGCGATTCTCCCTCGTCGAGCCTCCGCGCGGCCACGGACAGGCTCCGGATCGCCCGGTCCCGGTCCTGCCGGTCGATCGGGACGAACCCGCCCACCGTCATGGCCCAGCCGAGAAACGGGATCCGGAACAACGAGCTCTTCGCCACGAATCGGGTGGAGTCGGGGAGTTTCTGTGGGAGCACCCAGATGTCCACCGCGGACTGATGGTTGGACATGAAGATGCGAGGCTGCCCGTCCGTCGCATCCGGCGTCCCCTCGAACCTCACCCGCACGCCGGCCGCGCCGAGGATCAGGCGCCCCCAGACCCGGGTCAGGCGGAAGGTGAGGTCGCGGCCGCGCCGGAGCAGCCCGCCGCCGACCGCCAGCGTGGCCAGCGCCACGGTTGCCGTGAGGAACACCAGACCGGTCCACAAGGCGCGGATCATCGCGCCGCTATACTACGTCCATGGCTGGATCGGAACCGAGGATCTGGAAGGGTCTCGCGCTCTCCATGGGCTTGGGCGCCTTGTACGACCTGGCGTTTGGAGCGGCCATGCTCCTCTTCCACCGGCCGGCGGGAAGGATCCTCGGAATCGAGGCGCCTGCCGATCCTCTCTACCTGCGCTTCGGCGGGCTGCTGCTCCTCATCGTGGGCGCGGTGTACCTCTTCCCCGCGGCGAGCCCGGCGCGGTACCAGGGGATCGTCGTGGTGGCGGTGCTGGGGAGGCTCGCGGGCTTCGGGTTCCTGCTCGCCGCCTGGCTGGACGGCCGTCCACCGGCGTTCCTGGGCCTGGCCCTCGCCGATCTCGCCTTCGCGGCGGTCCACGCGCTCCTGCTCGGCCGGGCGAGGAGAGGAGCCCGGGCCTCTTTGCGGCCCAGTTGACCGAAGCTACCGGCAAAACCTATCCTTATCGTCTTCGCTTTCGCACCGCCGAAGGAGGGTTGCGTGTCGCCGGCGATTCCTCCGCAGCCCGCGCCGATCGCGAGTCGGATGCAGGGTTACATCGTCCAATACCTCGGGGAGATCGGCGGAATGGTCCTTCTGGCGCGCGACTCGATCCGGCAGGGGTTCCGGCGCCCCTTCGAGCGGGGCCTCTGGCTCGACCAATCCCTGGAGGTGGGCGTCCGGTCTCTGACCATCACGAACCTCACCCTCCTGTTCACCGGGATGGTTCTCGCGATCCAGACGGCGTACTCCCTGGCCGCGTACGGAGGGAAGACCTTCGTGGGGGACATCATCGCGCTGTCGGTCGTGCGCGAGCTGGGACCCGTCCTGACCGCCCTCATGGTGGCGGGCCGGGTCGGCGCCGGGATCACGGCGGAGCTGGGCTCCATGGCCGTGACCGAGCAGGTGGACGCGCTCAGGGTGCTGGCGGCGAGCCCGGTCAAGAAGCTCGTCGTCCCGCGCGTGGGGGCGCTCGTCCTGGTCATGCCGCTGCTCACCATTCTCGCGGACGCCATGGGGATCTTCGGCGGGCTCTTGATGGCATTGTTCGAGATCGGTCAGACGCGGGTCTTCTTCCTCACCCACGTCGTCGACGCTCTCGTTCTGGGAGACATCGCGAGCGGGGTGGGAAAGTCGGTGTTCTTCGGGTTCCTGATCGGAATCATCGCCTGCTACAACGGGATCAGCGCGACCGGAGGAGCGGACGGTGTCGGGCGGGCGACCACGAACACGGTGGTGATGGCCTCCATCGCGGTGATCGTGTCCGATTTCTTCCTGACCAAACTCTTTCTGATGTTGTAGCTGAAGCCGTGGTCGATGCCTTCATTCGATACCGGGGCCTCTGCAAGTCGTTCGGCGACAACGCCGTGCTCCGGGGGGTCGACCTGGACGTGAGAGAGGGCGAGACGGTGGTCGTGCTCGGCGGCTCGGGGTCGGGGAAGTCGGTGCTCCTCAGGCACACGGTGGGGCTGCATGTGCCCGACCGGGGGGAGGTGTGGGTGGACGGCGCGGAGATCAGCGGGCTCGACGAGGACGAGCTCCTCCCGACCCGCAAGAAGGTCGGCATGCTCTTCCAGGCGGGCGCGCTCTTCGATTCCATGACCGTGGTCGACAACGTGGCGTTCGCGCTGCGGGAGCACAGCGGCTGGGATGAGGAGCGGATCCAGGGCCGCGTCGGGGAGGTCCTCTCGCTCGTGGAGCTCGAGAACGTCGAGCACCTCATGCCGTCGGATCTCTCGGGAGGCATGAGAAAGAGGGTGGCCCTGGCCCGGGCGATCGTCCTCGCGCCCCGGGCGATCCTCTACGACGAGCCCACGACCGGGCTCGATCCGATCACGGCCAACACCATCAATCGGCTGATCCGGGCTCTCCAGCAGCGTCTCGGCGTCACCTCCATCGTGGTGACCCACGACATTCACTCCGCGTTCACCGTGGGGGACCGGATCGCGTTCCTCCACGACGGGAAGATCCTGTTCGACGGGCCCGTGGCGGACGCGAAGGAGGCGAGCGAGCCTCTGCTGCGGAACTTCCTAGAGGGGGGGGGCTATGCCTGATCGCTCCGGGCGAGACGTCATGGTGGGGACCTTCGCGACGCTGGCCCTCCTGGTCCTGGCCATCGCGGTCATGACCGTCGGGGGAGAATCGCGGCTGACCCGCGGCGTGGAGTTCCGCGTGACGATGCCCAACACCGACGGCCTGCGGTCCGGCTCTCCCGTGAAGATGGCGGGGGTCCAGGTGGGCTCCGTGCGGGAGATCCGCCTGCCGAAGGATCCCACGAGCGCCGGAATCGAGGTCGTTCTGTCGGTGGGGAAGGACTATGCGCCGAGGGTCCGGGAGGACTCGATGGCCGCGCTTCGCTATCTCCAGGTCCTTTCAGGAGAGAAGTACGTCGAGATCACCCTCGGAAGCGCGTCCAGCGAGCCGCGCTCCCCGGGCTCCGCAATCCCGGAGAGCGGCGAGCGCGAGTTCCTGGAGCAAGGGGCCGACATCGCGGGGAACATCAACGAGATCACGGGCTCGCTCAAGAGCATCCTCCTGCCCCTGGAGAAGGGAGAGGGGCTCCTGGGCGAGATGCTCCACGACCCGAACTTCGGGAAGGAGGGCCTGGCGCACCTGCGCGCGAGCCTCGAGAACGTGGAGATCTTGACGACGCGGCTTCGAAGGGGCGAGGGGTTCGCCGGCAGGTTCCTGTTCGACAAGGAGTTCGCCCGGCGGATCGACGATGTCTCGACGAGCCTGAGCCACCTCGCCGCCACGATGGACGCGGTGTCCCGCCGCGAGGGGGCCGTGGGGGCGCTCCTCGACGAGGGCGGCGCGGGAGAGCAGGCGATCGAGAGCTTGAGGGACGCGGCCGCGTCGTTCAGGAGGGCGGGCGCACGCCTCGAGGCCAGGGAAGGGCTCATCGGCCGGCTGCTGAACGACACCGAGTACTCCGAGAAGGCCGCGGCCGATCTCGCGGCGGTTCTCCACAACCTTCGCGAGATCACCCACAAGGTCAACACGGGACAGGGGACCCTGGGAGCCTTGATCAACGAGCGGACGCTCCACGACGGCCTCGAGGACGTGGTCGCCGGGGTCAACGACAGCAAATTCGCTCGCTGGCTGACGCGGCACTACCAGAAGAAGGGGATCGAGGCGGCGGAGGAGGCGAAGCCGGCTCCGCCGCCGGACACGCCTCCGGAACGGAAACCCTAGGGCCGGCGGCCCGGGCCGCGGCGACGTTCACCATCTTCGAGCGGAGGGGAGGAAGCGGTGTGGATTCGATTCTGATCACGGGGGGAGCGGGGTTCATCGGCTCGCACCTGACCGAAAGGCTCCTTGCGGACGGCAAGCGGGTGGTCGTGCTCGACAGCTTCGATCCGTTCTACGACCCGGACATGAAACGCCAGAACCTCCTCGGCGTGTCGGGCGCGGCGGGGTTCCGGCTGGTCGAGGGGGACATCCGCGACGGGGCTCTCCTCGACGCCTTGTTTCGCTCGGAGCGCTTCGCCGCCGTGATCCACCTCGCCGCGCGGGCAGGCGTGCGGCCGTCCATCGAGGACCCGGCGACCTACGCGGACGTGAACGTCACGGGGACGGTCCGCGTGCTCGAGGCGTGCCGCACGAGCGGGGTCCGCCGGTTCCTGTTCGGATCGTCGTCGTCCGTGTACGGCGACAACGAGGAGGTCCCCTTCGCCGAGGACGATCCGGTGGACCATCCGGTCTCTCCCTACGCGGCGACCAAGCGAGCCGGCGAGCTCCTCTCGTGGAACTACCACCGGCTCTTCGGCATGGAGGTCGCCTGCCTTCGGTTCTTCACCGTGTACGGGCCGCGCCAGAGGCCGGAGATGGCGATCCGGAAGTTCGCGCGTCTCATCGCGGCGGGCGAGGAGGTGGAGCAGTACGGCGACGGCTCCTCGGCGAGGGATTACACCTACGTGTCGGACATCGTGGAAGGCGTGGTCCGCTCGCTCGATCGCTGCCGCGCATTCCACATCTGGAACCTGGGAGGCTCGCGCACGACGACCCTCCTAGAGCTCGTGGAGAAGATCGCGCGAGGGCTCGGGGTGCGGCCGACGATACGACGGCTTGATGCCCAGCCCGGGGACGTGGAGCGGACCTGGGCCGACGTGCGCCGTGCCCGGGCGGATCTGTCGTGGGAGCCGACGGTCGATCTGGATCGCGGGCTCGGTCTGTTCCTCGAGTGGTTCCGCGATCAGGGAACGGGCCGGCCGCTTCGGAGGGAGACGACATGAACATCACGGTGGTGGGCACGGGGTACGTGGGGCTCGTCAGCGGCGCGTGCTTCGCGGAGCTGGGAAACCACGTGACCTGCGTGGACAAAATCCGGGAGAAGATCGACACCCTCCGCGCGGGCAAGCTGCCGATCTACGAGCCGGGGCTGGACGACGTCGTCGAGCGGAACGTGCGCGCGGGCCGCCTGGAGTTCTCGACGGACATCGACCGCGCCATCCAGGGCTCGCTCGTGGTCCTCGTGGCCGTGGGAACGCCCCAGGGAAACGACGGGCGCGCCGACCTCTCCTTCGTGATGGAGGTGGCCGCCACCGTCGCGAGGAACCTGGACGAGTACAAGCTGATCGTGACCAAGAGCACGGTGCCGGCGGGAACGGGGGCGCGCATCCGCAGGGTCATCGAGGAGAACCTCTCCCACCCCCACAAGTTCAGCGTCGCCTCGAACCCCGAGTTCCTGCGCGAGGGCTCGGCGGTCGAGGATTTCATGCGTCCGAACCGTGTGGTCCTGGGGACGGAGGACGAGACGGCGACCGCGATCCTCAAGGATCTCTACCGTCCGCTCTACCTGATCGAGACCCCGTTCGTGATCACGGACGTGGTGACGGCGGAGCTGATCAAGTACGCGTCCAACGCCTTCCTCGCCACGAAGATCTCCTTCATCAACGAGATGGCGGATCTGTGCGAGGGCGTGGGCGCCGACGTGCACGCGGTGGCGAAGGGGATGGGGCTCGACCAGAGGATCGGCTCGAAGTTCCTGCATCCAGGGCCCGGCTACGGCGGCTCGTGCTTCCCCAAGGACACCCGGGCCGTGCTGGAGTTCGCGGGGCAGCACGGCATCGACCTGCGGATCGTCCGTGCGGTCATCGAGGTCAACACCGCGCGGATCCCGCGGATGATGGAGAAGATCCGCTCCGCCCTCGGGGGCAGGCTCCGGGGTCGGACCGTGGCGCTCCTGGGCCTGGCCTTCAAGCCGAACACGGACGACCTCCGGGAATCTCCGGCGATCGCCGTCCTGGACGCCCTCGTGGCGGAGGGGGCGAAGGTAAGGGCCTACGATCCGGTGGCGATGACCATCGCGGCGGGGATCGAGCGGGACGGGGTGACCTACTGCAGCGACGAGTACGACGCCGCGGAGGGTGCCGACGCGCTCGTGCTGGCCACCGAGTGGAACCAGTTCCGCGGCCTCGACATGTCGAAGCTCCGGGCGCGGCTCAACGAGCCGGTCGTCGTGGACCTCAGGAACGCCTACGATCCCGACGTGCTCCGCTCCATGGGGATCCGGTACACAGGCGTGGGAAGGAAATAGAGGAAGATGGCGACGTACGTCGTCACCGGCGGGGCGGGGTTCATCGGGTCGAACCTGGTGGAGGAGCTCCTGAAACGGGGGGCCACCGCGCGCGTCGTCGACGATTTCTCCACGGGAAGCCGGGAGAGCCTCGCCGAGGCCCCCGCGTGGGCCGCTTCGGGGGGGGGCCGCTTCGAGCTCCTCCCCGGGGACATCCGGGACGCCACGTTCTGCACTCTTGCCCTCGACGGGGCCGACTACGTTCTCCATCATGCGGCCATCCCCTCGGTGCCGTGGTCGGTCCGGGACCCCCAGGGGACGAATGCGGTGAACGTGACCGGGACGCTGAACCTCCTGTGCGCGGCGCGGGACGCCAGGGTCCGGCGCTTCGTGTACGCGTCGTCCTCCGCGGTGTACGGCGACGACCTGACGCTCCCGAAGGTGGAGACGATGGCGCCGGCGCCGGTGTCGCCGTACGCGCTCCAGAAGCTCGCCGGGGAGGTGTACTGCCGCCTCTTCCACCGGCTGTACCAGCTTCCCACGGTGGCCCTCAGGTACTTCAATGTCTTCGGGGAGCGTCAGGACCCGAAGAGCGAGTACGCGGCCGTCGTCGCGAGCTTCGTCGAGGCGTTTCGCTCCCGCCGCGCGCCGACGATCCACGGGGACGGAGAGCAGACGCGGGATTTCGTCCACGTCTCGAACGCGGTCCGGGCCAACCTGCTGGCATGCCAGGCGGGACCGGACGCGCTGGGAGAGACGTTCAACATCGCGTGCGGCGAGCGGATCAGCCTGAACCGGCTCGTCGCGGTCCTGGCGGGAATCTCCGGGTCCGCCGCAGGAGCCGAGCACGGCCCGCCACGCCCCGGGGACGTGCGTCATTCCGTCGCCGCGCTCGATCGGGCGGCCAGGGGGCTCGGCTATCGGCCCGAGGTCCTGCTCGAGGAAGGGCTCAGGCGATTGTGGGCGCACGCATCGTGAGGAGCGGTCGCGCCGGGGAGGCCGCCTTCCACGCCGTGCTTCTCGCCGGGGGGAGCGGGACGCGTTTCTGGCCGCTGAGCCGGGCCCGTCGTCCCAAGCAATTTCTCCGTCTGACCGGCGGCGCCTCGCTCCTCAGCGCGACCTGGCGAAGGGTTCGCGCGCTCGCGCCCGCGAGCCGTGCGTGGGCCGTGGCCCCGAAGGCGCTCGCCAGCGCGGTGCGGCGAGAGCTCCCGGAGCTTCTGGCCGGAAGGCTCGTCGTCGAGCCGGCGCCCAAGGACACCGCACCGGCCATCGTCCTCGCCTGTGCCGTGGTGGCGAGGGAGAGCTCGCCCGAGGACGTCGTCGGGCTGTTTCCGGCGGACCACGTCATTCGCGACGCGCCGGGGTTCCGTCGCGCGATTCGCGTCGCCGTGCAAGAGGCCGCGCGCGGGTCGCTGGTGTGCCTGGGAGTGCCGCCGGACCGCCCGGCGACGGGATTCGGATACATCAAGTGCCAGAGGATCCCTCGGGGAGTCGAGGCCGCCGTGGTCGAGCGCTTCGTGGAGAAGCCGAGCGAGGCCAAGGCTCGCCGCTACCTGTCCTCGGGGCGGTACCTGTGGAACGCGGGGATCTTCGTCTGGCAGGCGGGCCGCTTTCTCGAGGAGGTGGGCCGGGTCGCGCCCCGGGTCCTCGGCGCGGTCACGGAGTACCTGGACGGGAAGCGGGCGGCGTGGGACCGGGCGCCGCGAATCTCCGTGGACTACGCCGTGCTCGAGCGAGCCTCGGGCGTGCGGGTCGTCCCGCTCCGGGCCGGATGGGACGACGTGGGCTCGTGGGAGGCGGTCCAGCGCCTGGGGAGGAAGGGCGGGGCCGCGGAGCGACGGGTCCTCCCCCTGGACAGCCCCGGGAGCGTCGTTTTCGGCGATGGGACAGGCAGATTCGTTGCGCTCGTGGGCTTGCCGGGGGTCGTCGTCGTGGATACCTCCGACGCGCTGCTCGTCATGGCCCGGGACCGCTCGGAGGACGTCAAGCGCGTGGTGAGCGAGATTCGCGCCCTCGGCCGGGACGACATCCTGTGAGTGGCCAGGGGAAGCCGAATCGCCTGGCCCGTCGGATCGTCCAGGGGCTCCTCGTGCTCCTCGTCGGGGCGGCGGCCTACCCGTACGGGTCCGTCGAGCTATGGGCGACGGAGTGGCTCTGTTTCGGCGCGATCCTCTGCATCGCCATCCTCGTCTGGAGCGGATCCCCGCGGCGCCTCTTCTCCCGGCCCGCGGGCCCGCTGGCCCTGTGCGGCGCGGCGCTGGTTCTCTGGGCGGGGGTTCAGCTCGTCCCGATGCCGAGGTCCCTCGTGCGCTTGCTCTCCCCCAAGGTCGCGGCGATCCAGAAGGACACCTTCGTGCCTGGCGGCGGCGAGGCGCTTCCCCGCCAGCTCTTGGCGCGCGCGCGCGCAGAAGGCGTGCGGCTCTCGGAAGGTGCGAGCACGCCGCCGGGACCGGCCGACCGCGGCGACCCCCTGGCGGGACGGACCCTCTCCCTCTACCCATTTGCGACGCGACGGGCCGCCCTCGCGTGGATCACGCCGATCCTCCTGTTCCTCGCGGCGGCGCGCGTGGCGCGGGACCCGATGTGCCGTTACCGGCTGCTGTGGGGCGTGAGCGGCTGGTCGGGCCTGTGCGGGCTCGCTGCGCTCCTCCAGAGCATGGGCTGGAGCGCGTCCGCGCTGTGGAGCCAGCAGCAGCCGGGTGACCTGCCCCCCATGCTCCCGTTCGTCAACCGCAACCACCTCGCCGGCTTTCTCGAGATGGGAACGCTCGTCGGCCTCGGCCTCACCCTCGCGGTCCTGAGCCGACCGACGGGAAGGCTCGACCGACCGGGGATCCGAATGGCGTTGACGGATCGCGCATGGGCGGCTCCGCGCCTCGTCGCCGTGGGGGTCCTTCTGACGTTCTCCCTGGCCGGCCTCGTGGTGAGCCGCTCCCGTGGGGGTCTCCTGGCGTTCGTCTTCGGCGCGATCGTCCTCGCCTCGGCGCGGGTCCTCAGGGGACGCATCTGGGTTCCCCTCGTCGCGATCGTGGTCCTGGGGATCGGGGTCGGCGTGATAGGCCTGATGGGTCCCGCGCAGGGAACGATGGAGACCGGCTCGTTCTCGTCGAGCGCGGGAGAGGCATCCACGGTCGTGCGCCTCGACCTCTGGGCGAAGACGCTCCGCATGTTTCTCGACCACCCGGTGACGGGAACGGGGCTCGGGACGTTCCAGTGGGCGTTCGCGTCCTACCAGCGCGCGGGAGAGTGGGGGAAGCTCGACTACGCGCACAACGACTACCTGCAGCTCCTGTCCGAGGCGGGGATCGTGGGCGGCGTCCTTCTCGCGCTGGCCCTGGCGGTGTTCTTTCGCGGCATCCTCGCTCCCGCCCTCTCCGGGCTCGACAAGCGGCCACGCTTCACGACCGTCGGCGTCGCCGCAGCGGTGTCGGCGATCCTGGCCCATTCGGTCGTGGACGGAAACCTCCAGATCCCGGCGAACGCCGCCCTGTTCGCGATCCTGCTCGGCGTGCTCGCCGCCGCGGCCCGGGACGACGAGGCGAACGCGATCGAAGGAGAGAGGAAGTGAGGCGCTTCTGGATCCGGACCGCGATCCTCCTGGCGCTCCTGGCGCAGGCGTGGAGCGCCGTGCGCTCGACGCGCTACTGGAGGGCGCTCGAGGCGGGCGAGGAGCTTTTCGACAGCGCGTCGTACGGGGAGGCGCTCGAGCAGTTCGAGCGCGCCCGTTCCCTCTGGGACGCCGACGCCGAGGTCTGGAGCTGGCTCGGGTACGCGACCACGAGCCTCCTCAGGAATCCGCCTCAGGGAAGCTGGTCCCAGGAGAGAGAAGCGGCCCTGCTCGGTCTGGGGTGGTCCGCCTACGCCGGGGCCGTGCTGCGATGTCCGGTCGATTCGTGGTCGTGGAGCGGCCTCGCCCAGGTGGCGCTGTACGGGGCGCAGGCGAGGGATCGGGAGCGGGGGATCGACCTGGCCGAGATCGCCCGACGCGGAGAGGGGATCCTCGACGCCCCGTATGCGATCGCGGTTGCGGCCGCGAAGCTGGCTCTCCGCATCCAGCCGTCGGGATACCAGGAGCTGGACGTGCTGGCGCGAATCTACGAGTCGACCGGGGAGGTCGAGAACGCGAAGAAGGCCTACGTCCAGTCGGCGCGCATGATGCCCGCGCCCTCGTACCACACGTGGGGGAGCGGGAGACGGCTGGTCGGGAGCCTCTACGAGGCGATCCTCACGGGCGCGAACGAAGGGATCGCGCGGGCGCCCGCCTTCGACAAGAGCATGCTCCACCAGGAGGTCGGAAGGTTCGCCCGCTCGCAGGACGATCGCAAGACGGCGCTCGAGCATCTGCGCGCCGCACGCTCCGCAGCGCGCGAGCCGTTCTGGACCTACCACGCGCTGTGGCAGCTGTCCTTCGTGCTCGACGACCTGGGCCGGCTTCCCGAGGCGGTGGACGCGCTGATCGAGGCGCAGAGGCTCGGATACGATCGCGCGGAGGTGTGTCGCCGGCTGGGGTCGCTCGAGGCGCGCATCGGCCGTTTCGAGAACGCCTGCCGCGATCTCAGGGACGCGCTCCGGGAGATGTCGGGCGATGCCGCGCTCCGGATCGCCACCGGGAAGGCCTGCCAGCAGGCGAACGATTTCGACACGGCCGAGCAGGTCCTGAGGGAAGGGCTCGCGGCTCCCACCGAGAACTTGACGCTCGCGCGAGCCCTCGTGGATCTGTACCGGGACGCGGGACGGTTCCACACGGCCGACGCGCTGATCCGTTCCTGGGCGGGAGAGTATCCCGCGGAGCCTGAGTTCCGGAAGTGGGCCGAGGAGAGCGCCCCCGAGGTTCCGATCGTGCCGGGGACGGGGCTCCTTCGCGTCGCTCCGTCTCCCCCCGCGGCGGAGGAGCGGGCCCGTTGAGCATCGTGCGGATCCTGGGGCGGCTCTGCTGCCCGTGGTGCCTGCACGGAACCGACGGTTGCGAATCGGCGCTCCGGGCCGCGGCGACCGAGTGGGTCTGCGCTCGTTGCACGCGCGCCTATCCCGTGGTGGACGGCGTTCCCGACCTCCGCTTCCCAGGGATGAACGCGGGCAGTCAGGACGAGCACGCGGTGCATTTCTACGAGCGAGAGTATTCGGGAGAGGGATACGGCCGCGACGATCAGGACGAGCACGTGCGACCTCTCGAGCGGTGGCTCGCGGACGTGGCCGCCGACGCGCTCGTTCTCGAGCTGGGGCCGGGGCGGGGCGCGCTCCAGGCGCTGCACCCGGGGTACGTGGGCACGGACCTGTCCGTCAACTCGCTCCGCCGCTTCGTCCGGGCTCCGTCGTTCGCCTCCGATGCCCAGCGCCTTCCCCTTCGCTCCGGGAGCGTGGATTTCCTGTACACGGTCGCGGTCCTCGAGCACATCCCGCGTCCGGAGCGATCTCTCGCGGAGATCGCCCGGATCCTCGCCCCCGGCGGGACGGCGTACCTCGCCCCGGCGTGGAACTGCCGCACGTGGGCTGCGCAGGGACTGCACGTTCGACCCTACCGGGACCTCGCGTTCGGCCAGCGTGTCCACAAGGCGACGATCCCCGTTCGAGACTCTCTCGCCTGGCGGGGAGCGTGGGCGATCCCGAAGCGAATCCTGAGGCGAGCGGCCTGGCGCCTCTCGGGACGGCCCACGCCCTATCGCTACCGGACCCTCCACGCGAACTTCGAGGTGTACTGGGCGGCGGACAGCGACGCGACCGCCCAGCTCGATCCTCACGAGACCGCGCTCTACTTCGAGTCGCGCGGGTGGAGCGTGCTGAGTCCGGCGGGAATGCTGGGGCGGATCTTCCACCGGGCGCAGGCGCTCGTCGTCCGGCGGCCGCCGCCAAAGCACCCGATCGGGCGCGATGACGAAACGAGATGAAATCCGACGTTCCGGCGTTGGCGATCATCGCCAATTCGATCACGCCCTATCGGCTGCACCTGCATCGAAGGATCGTCCGCGAGGTCCCGCAGATCAGGCTCCTGAGCGTCTTCACGCACGAGGCGAGCAATTCTCCGTGGACGCTCGAGGCGGACGCGGAGATCTCGCCGGCGATGTTCGGGTCGGGCGACCCATCCGAAGGACAGGCTCGGCTGCAGAACGCCCTGCGCGAATGGAGGAAGGGTGGGCGGATCACCCGCTGGCTTGGCGAGCACGATGTACGCGCGGTCATCGTGGGCGGGTACAACGATCCGGGCCGCCTGCGCATCATCCGCTGGTGCCGGCGCGCCGGCATTCCGGTCTTTCTCTGGGGCGACAGCAACATTCATGGCGACACCGTCCTTGGGATCCGTGCTGCGGCCAAGAGGCTGGCGCTAGGGCACGTGATCGGATGGTGCGACGGCGTCATGCCCTGCGGCTCGCTGGGCGCGCGCTACTTCCAGAAGTATGGCGCCGCGGCGGATCGCATCTTCCTGATGCCCTACGAGCCGGACTACGAGCTGGTCCGGCGGATCGATGCCGCGGCGATCGCTCGGGTCTGCCGGCGTTTCGGCCTGGACCGGTCGCGCCGGCGGATCGTGTACAGCGGTCGGCTGGTCGGCATCAAGCGCGTGGATCTCTTGCTCGACGCGTTTTCGCGGATCGCGGCGGATCGTCCCGGCTGGGATCTGCTCGTGATCGGCGGGGGCGAGCTCATGGCGCAGCTTCGCGCGCGCGTGCCCGAGCGCCAGGGCGGCGACCGCATCACGTGGGCCGGTTTCATCGACGACCAGGCCACCGTCAGCGCGCTCTACCGCGCATCGGATCTGCTTGTCCTGCCCAGCGACAGGGAGCCCTGGGCGCTGGTGATCAACGAGGCGGCCGCCGCCGGACTGGCAATCGTCGCCAGCGACGTGGTCGGCTCCGCGGCGGAGCTGGTCCGGGACGGCGTCAACGGGCGCGTCTTCCGCCGCGGTGACCTCGAAGCTCTCGTGCAGTGCCTGGCGGAGGTCACGTCGTCACCGCACCGGGTCGATGGCATGAAGGCTGCCTCGGAACAGGTCCTGGAAGATTGGCGGCGGTGCGCGGACCCGGTCGCGGGACTCCGTCGGGCGCTGCTTTTTGTGAACGTGATTGGCCCATCGTAGGGCGAGGGCTGACATCCCATGAGGGTGCTGCTGGACTGTGCCCACCTGAACACGGGCGGCGCGATCCAGGTGGGAATCGCGATCCTGGAGAACGCGGCGCGCACGCCGGCGCACGAGTGGCACGCCGTGCTCTCCGGCCGGATCGCGGCGCAGGTTCCCGGATCCCTGGAGCGATCCCTCGCCAGCGTCGTGCGGCTCCCGGTTCGGAACAACCCCTGGACCAGGTACGCGCAGATCGCCCGCCACCTGCCCGGCATCGAGAGGTCGATCGAGCCGGAGGTCGTGTTCACCGTGTTCGGGCCGGCGAAATGGCGCGCGCGCGCCCCTCATCTCGTGGGGTTCGCGATCCCCCACGTGCTCTACCCCGAGACCGACGTCTACCTCTGGCACAAGGACCTGCGGCGGCTCCTGGCGAACGCGACCCTTTCCCTGCAGCTGCGCTGGGTGCGACGGGCGCTCCACAACGCCGACTACCTCGTCGTCGAGACGGCAACCGTGCTGAAGCGCACGAGCGACCTGCACGGGTTCCCGGCGGAGCGGATCTTCGTGGTTCGCAACAGCTACAGCCCGGTATTCGTCGAGTCTCTCGCGCAGGTCGGAATACCGGACGCGGACAGGCCGTTCAGCGTTCTCGTCCCGTCCGCCTACTACCTGCACAAGAACCTGGAGATCGTTCCGGCGGTGGCTCGGGAGCTGCGAGCCATGACGGGTGCCGACTTCGAGTTCGTGATGACCCTGCCCCCCGAGACTCCTGAGTGGAAGGGGATCCAGCGACTCTCGGTCGAGCACGGGGTTCCCGACCGGGTCCGGACGCTCGGTGCCGTGCCGCATCGGGAGCTGGCGGGGAGGTACCGCCGCTCGGACGCGGTCTTCCTCCCGACCCTGCTCGAGTGCTCCACGGCGGTCTACCCGGAGAGCTTCGCCGCCGGAGTTCCCCTGGCGACCTCGAGCCTGGATTTCGCGAAGGAGCTGTGCGCCGACGCTGCGGTCTACTTCGATCCTCTCTCCCCGAAAGACGCGGCCCGCGCCCTGGCCCGTCTGATGGCCGACGGTGAGCTTCGTGGCCGCCTCGTGGAGAACGGCCGGAGAGTTCTCAGGGAAACCTACCCGTCTCCAGAGAAGAAGTGGGAGGACCAGATCGCGTGCCTCGAGGAGGGCGCGCGGCGGGGAAAGAAGTAGCGGGGAGATCCGCCGGTCACGGACAGGGGCTCGCGTTCGGCCTCGTCCCCGTGCTGCTCGATCCGAGCGTTCCCTCCAGCCCGCTCGTGACCCCCGTGACGAGCGAGAACGACACCTGCCGCGCGCCCGGCACGCCGAGATCATCGACGAAGGTCACCGTCTCGCCGCAGTGCCGGTCGGCGATCGGGTTCGAGCCGGGGGTCTGCGTGTAGACGCCCGTGCTCCGGAGCACCCCCAAATCCCCGATGTAGACGTTCCACGAGGTCGGCCCTTGCTCGGCCTGCCAGGAGATTGACGACTTGTCCTCGCGGAACTCCCAGATGAGGCCGTCGTCGAGGTCGCAGACATCCCCCTCGCCGTCGTGGTCGCCATCGGACTGGCCGGTGTTGTAGTCGAACAAGCAGTTGTCGCATGCGTCGCCGACCCGGTCCGTGTCGCCGTCGGCTTGAGGAAGGTTCGCGTTCGCGGGGCAGTTGTCGCAGGCGTTGCCGATCGTGTCCGTGTCCGCCTGGCTCGTGTTGGCGACGGTCACGCAGTTGTCGCAGGCGTTGCCCACGGTGTCGCTGTCCGAGTCGGTCTGGGTGGGGTTGGGCGAGAAGCGGCAGTTGTCGCAGAGGTTGCGCACTCCGTCGCCGTCCGAGTCGACGCCCTGGGCGTCCTCGTCGATCTGGGCGTTGCAGTTGTCGTCGATGCCGTTGCAGACCTCGGTGGCGTTCGGGCGCACGTTGGGGTTCGCGTCGTTGCAGTCGTTCTGGCAGATCCGGAAGCCGTCGGCGTCGGCATCGGCCTCGTTCGCGGGCGCTGTCGGCCAGGACGGATCACTGCAGTTGTTGTTGAGGCCGTCGCAGAGCTGGGGAGCGCCGGAGTAGACGATGGGGTTCGAATCGTCGCAGTCACCCGCGCAGATTCGAGCGTTGTCTGAATCCGCGTCCGCCTCGTTCGCGGGCACGGTCGGCCAGCCTGGATCATTGCAGTCGTTGTTGATACCGTCGCAGAGTTGGGAGGCGCCCGGGAAGACGCGGACGTCGGAGTCGTCGCAGTCTCCACTCTGGGAGCCGTAACCCGGCGGGGGCACGGAGATGATCGTGTGGGGAGGCAACCGTGGATGGGTTGATCCGCGGAGCGCACGCTTGCGGCTTCCCCGTCGACCCTTCTCCTCAGGTCTCGGTGGAATCGCTCGTCGAACGAGTACCAGTTTCGAATCAGCCGGTCCGCGAGGATGGGCCGGGCAAGGCACTCGGCGATGACGAACGGGTCGTTTCGCAGGGCCTGGAACAACTCCCGAAGGAGCTCGGGATCCCGGGTACGCGACGCCATCCGCTCCATCTCGGCCTGCCGGTGATGGGCCGACCCCAGAATCTCTCCAGGGCGTTCGATTTCTTCAGGTAGTCCTCCACTTTCGCGCGGATCGTGCTCTCGGGCATCACTTCCTCGAGAGGAGGCTTGGGCCCGGGATTCTCCTTCGGCCAGATCCGGTGCGCCCAGTAGACGCGCTCGATGGCGGTCTGCGCCGCCACGCGGTCTTCGAGGGACAGCGAGCGGTTCCCCGGCGCGCTGGCTCCGGCCCAGGCGGACCCAAGCACCGAGGTGGCAAGAAGGATAGGGAGGACGCGGAAGAGCACGCGGACACCTCTGCGCCTCACAACATTCGGGCGCGCTGCGGTGGCGCGCTGCATGGGAGCTCCTCACGGCGTGCCGCGCGGTCCGCGGGGACCTGCCGTATCCGAAAACATACCACCGAAAACGGCCTACCGGAAGTCGATTCCAGGCGGGATCGGTCCGGAATCGGAGGTCCTGGGGGCCGTGATAGGCTCCGTGCCCATGTCGAAACCCGATCCCTCGACCTCGAACGTCAGCGAGGAGGTCGCCCGGCGCACCATCGCCGGGGCCCGCTGGGTGATGATCCTCAACCTGTCGACCTTCCCTCTCTCCTTTTTCACGAACGCGATCCTCGGCCGGGTCTCTCCTCGTGCGCTCGGAGCCTACGGGGCCATCGCCCTCTTCGCCGGGATGATCTCCACGTTCGTCATCATCGGCGGACCCAAGGTGTTCACGCGCTTCGTCCCGGTGATCGACAGGCGCGACCGGTTTCCGTTCCTGCTCACGTACTCCTCGATCGTGCTGGCCCTCATGCTGGCGATCGCAGGTCTCGCGATCTTCGTCTACCCGGCGTCCGTTCCCTGGGCATTGGGGAGATTCGGCGAGCCTCCCCTCGGGCTGGCCCTTTTCTTCGCTCTGACCGTGGCCCTCGTGGGGTTCCTCAACCACTTCCTGTGGGGTGTGCTCGAGGCGGCGCGAGCGGCGATCACGCTGCGCGCGATCGTCGTCGGGTTCTTCCTGTGCGCCGTCCTCGGACTGGGCCCTCTCAAGCGGCACCTTGCGCAGGATCCCGTCGGCTTCCTGTGGCTCGCCGCCCCCACGATCTACGCCTCTGCGGTGATCCTGGGCGCCGTGTTCGTGGCGCGTACAAAGGAATCGCGGGAGCCGGGAAGGCTAAGGTGGTTTCTTCCTGCCGGGTTCTGGGAGGTCGTGCTGTTCACCTACCTCGAGAGCCTGATCGTCTTCGTGTACTCGAGCCTGTCTCCCGTCCTCGTTCTCTTCTGGCTCGACGTGACTTCCCTCGGATATCTCCACGCGGCGCTCCGATGGGTGGTGCTGCTCGACACCATCCCCTCGATGCTCACGGTGGTGCTCTCCCCGGGTCTGGCGAGGCTGCAGGCAGCGGGAGAACAAGAGGAGGGGCTGCGCCAGGCGGCTGCCGTGATGAAGGCGTCGGTACTGGTCAGCTGCCCGGTCGTCCTGGTCCTCACGTTCTTCGCGCCCCAGGCGATGGCGGTGTTCGGTCCCGAGTTCCGATCGAGCGCCGATCTGCTGCGCATTCTCGCTCCGATCGGCCTGGCAGGCTCCGTGATCCACCTCGGGAGCGGGATGCTGGTGGCGCTGGGGGCGGTGAGGGCCTACCTTCTCGCATCCATCGCGTACGTCCTCGCGGCGCTGGGGCTGACCTTCGGTCTGATCCCGAGCCTCGGGCTCATCGGCGCCGCGCTCGCGGCGACGCTCGGTGCGTGGCTGAACCAGCTCGTCGTCGCGACGGTGCTCCGGGCCCGTTTTGGGTTTCGGATTCCCGGACGCATTCACGTGGCGTGGGCGTGCTGCGGCTCAGCCACTCTCTCGGCGTGGGGCTTCGATCCAGGCTGGATCGCCTCCGCCGCACTGTGTGTGCTGTTCCTCGGAGTCTTTGCTTTCGCGGGACGGGTGAGCCGGCACGAGATCGTGACGGCGGTGCGGAGACTGGCCGGGCGTCGCTGATTGGCCGGCCTCGTGGGCGCGTCGTATATTCACGCGGGCAAGAGCATGCGGCAGACCTTCCTCCCTCGAATCCTCGTGATGGTCCTGGCGGCGGCCGCCGCCCTCCTGGGGCCGAGTCTCCTGGACGTCCAGCGGTCTCTCGTGGTGCTGATGGTCATGCTCGCCGCACTGATCCTCGGCTTGGGGATCTGGTACAGACCGGAGAGGCAGCTCCCGTTCCTCTGCGATCCCATGGTGCTGGTCTCGGCCTTCCAGGCGCAGTTCTTCGTCATTGGACCCCTGTGCCTGCCCCTCATGGCTTCCTCCCCCCTCTTTGAGATCCCGGCCGAGCGCGTCGTCGTCACCCTGGCGCTGTTCCTTCTCCTGCAGGGCAGCTTCATCGCCGGCTATCAGAGTCGCATGGGAGTTGTGCTCTCCGAGGTGCTTCCCGATTTCCGCCGGGGCCGGATCAAGCTGCCCGGCAGATGGATCGAGACGCTCACCCTTGCGGGCAGCGCGCTCGGCTGCGCCGCCTTCGTGTTGAACCTGGGAGGCCTCGACTACATCCTGCGTCTGGGCTACGGCCAGGGGAAGTCGCCCGCGCTCTTCCAGCTGGCCTTCCAGGCCCTTATCCTGGGGACGCTCCTCATGGCTTGGCGTCTCATCAACTCCAAGCCGACCAGGCCTCTGGACGTCGCCCTCTTCCTTCTGGTACTCGCGATCGAAGTGGTCTTTTTCGCTGTCATCCTCGGGGCCCGGAAGAGATTGTTCTTCCTGTTCTTCGGACTGTTCTCGGTATGGTTGCTGCGATTCGGGAAATCGAGGCTGCCTCGCAGGACCGCCGCCCTCATCATGGTTCTTCTGCTCGTGTTCTTCTCCGTCTGGGGAACGGTGCGTTCGCGGCCGCTGAGAGAACTTGCGGAGGGGAGCAGCCTGTCGAATTACGCCGCGCTGGATCCGGTGAACTTGGGCTACCTGTTCAGCGTGGCCGAGCCTTTCGCCGTTGCCTGCATGGTGGTCGAGCTGTTTCCCGACACGGAGCCGTACCGCTACGGAGGGACTCTCGTGGTCACGCTCCTTGGGTTCATCCCGAGGGCCGTTTGGCCCGACAAACCCGTGTCGATCGGCAAGGAGCTGACGCGCTACACGGACGGAGTCTACTACGATCCGGTCTACGGGCACGGCCTCGCGCCGACGCTCGTGGGCGACTACTACGCCAACCTCGGGTTGCTGGGGGTTCTCCTGGGAGGGCTCGGATTCGGGATTCTCTGCCGCACGGTGGCCGCATACGCCTCGAAGGGAATGCTGATGGGCTGCCAGACGAGCCCCGCGCGGGTGCTCGTGGCCGCCGTGTTCCTTGCCGGCCTTGTGGAGGTACGCGGGGACCTGGCCAGCATTCTGGCCTTCTACGGGATCACCTACCCCTTTCTGCTGCTCGCCCTACTCTTCTTCCGCCTCGACTACGACCGGTCGATTCCCGAGCCCGCGTGAGGCAAGCCTCGCCGAAGGTTGTTGTTCGCCACCGCGTGCTGCGAATTCGGCTGTTCCTCTCGGCGCCTGTGCCGCGAGTGGTACGCCTCCTGGAAGCATGAGCGCCGCCGACGGATCGCCACATGTGCTCTCCGGAAATCATGGAGCTTGCGGCCCGCAGGCGGTCAATGCCACGTGCCGCGGCTTGTAGGCCTCCAGGCAAATGCTGAAATGCGGCCACCGAATCAGAGGGGTAATGAGCCAGTCGAACAGCGGGGGCAGTACTCGAAGTGGCAAGACAATTGCCCACCCAAGTAGCGGATGGATTCGAGAAGACGCTCTCAGCACGAGGGTGACCTTTTGGCTGAGAAGACCGCCGCAGTAAGAGATTCCCTCAGGCACGAGCTTCGCTTCAGCGCATAGTTCCTCTAGCATTGCCCTGATGTAGCCCCTTCGGACGTGGCCTCCATCTTCAACCCTTGAGAATGGGCCCTTGTCGGCAGCTGTAATGGGGCGATAGAGCAGGTACGGGGTGGTAAGCAGGAGGCGGCCCCCGGGTTTGAGACACGCAGCTATGTCTCTGATTAGTTTCCTGTCGTCCATGATGTGCTCTACGATCTCGAAGCAAATGGCAACATCGAACGTTTCGAGAAGGTCGCGTCTTTCATGGAGATTCCGAACGTCGAGGACTTCGAATCTGGCGGAATCTGCATTACATGCACCTGCCCTCTCACCCGCAAGCCGTTGGTTGCGTTCGTCCCAGCTAAGGCCGAGCGCTTGATAGCCACGAAGGGCGGCTCCAATGGAGAACGCCCCCGTCCCGCATCCGACATCTAGGAGCGCTTCTCCATTGCGGGTTTGCGGCAAGCGACGCTTGAGCCAGAGCCATCGATCCAGAACCAACGTGTCACCGTGAATAAGCGTCGCCGGGAACCCCACGATCTTCACGAGCAGTGATTTGTCCATGCGCCCTCCTGTTCCTATCCAAGGTGCCCAGAACTTGATGCGGTACCGGGCAACGGCGCGGTGTCCACACCGCCCCGTTCATCCTTCATTTTCTGTCCTGCGACCTCATGCACCAAGCCATGACCTTCCTCATCTGTGGCCTTGGCCTCTCCTCGCGGTATTGGCGAGATCACCCACTCCTTCCTGCTGATCGCGCTGCTTTCCTTCCGCGTCGACTACGGCGCGTCGGCTCCCGAGACCGCCTGAGGCACGTCTGCGGACTGTTGTGGCGATCCGGACGTCGGAGTATAGTCCCCGGTCGGCTCGGAGGAGAGCGCCCTGAGAGCCCCCAAGCGCGTCAGCGTGTACAAGGCGATCGCCCGCGGCTTCGAGGAACACGTTGCGCTGGCGAAGAAGATGGAGGCAGTGTTCGGCGACATCGGGGCCGCGGCGCGGCGGATCGTCGAAGCGCTCCGGGCGGGGAGGAAGCTCCTCCTCATGGGAAACGGCGGCAGCGCCGCGGCCGCCCAGCACTGGGCCGCCGAGTGGATCGTCCGTCTGGACCCGGCGCTCGAGCGCCCGGCGCTTCCGGTCCTGGCCCTGACGACGGATAGCTCGATCCTGACCGCGGCCGCGAACGATCTCGGATACGAGAACGTCTTCGCCCGGCAGGTCGAGGCGCACGCCCGAGAGGGCGACGTCGTGATCCTGGTGAGCACCTCGGGCCGGTCGGAGAACCTCCTGCGCGCCGCGCGCGTGGCGAAGGAGAAGGGCGCGGGCACGATCGGGATCCTGGGGAAGGGAGGTGGGCCGTTGGCCCCGCTCTGCGATCTCGCGGTGATCGTGCCCTCGGAGGACACGCAGCAGATCCAGGAGATGCACGAGGTGATCGGCCACCTGCTGTGCGGGATCAGCGAGCAGGCCCTCTTCGGCGAGGGTTTCGACGACGCGCATCCTTGAGAGCGCGACGGGCGCGAGGGAGCCGCGACGCTCCTCCGCAAGGGATCCTGGTGGCGCTCCTCGGGGCGCGCATGCACTACGCGGTTCCGCGCATCCTGCAGGCGGCGGGGCTCCTCTCGTTCTTCCATACGGACACCTGCGCCTCCGTCGGCTGGCCGCGGGCGCTGTGCTCGATCTGGCCCGAGCGCCATCGCCCGCGGAGCATCCGGCAGCTCGCGGGACGAAGACCGCGCGACATCCCGCGCGCGCGCATTCGCGCTCACCAGTGGCTGGGCGTGGAGTACGTGCAGCGTCTGCGGCGGGCGCGCACTCCCGAGGAAACCACCGCCGCCTACCTGTGGGTGGGACAGAAGTTCTGCCGCCGCATCGTCGCCAGCGGCGATGTCGAGCAGAGCGCCGCGGTGTTCACGTTCAACGGCGGGGGTCTGGAAGTGCTCCGGCGCGCCCGCGATCTGGGCCGGCGCGCGATCATGGAGCAGACGATCGCCCCCCGCCTCATCGAGCAGCGCCTGCTGGAGCGCGAATTCCAGCAGTTTTCCCAGTGGCAGGAGGGCTCGCTCACGGACGGGTTGTGGACCCAGTTCGCTGACCGCGAGGAAAAGGAGTGGCGGCAGGCGGAGCGCATCCTCTGTGGGTCGCAGTTCGTGGTCGATGGGATTCGCGAGGCCGGCGGGCCTCAAGAGAAGGCGATCGTGGTTCCCTACGGCGTGGACTTTCATCGTACGGTCCGAGAGCCGAGACGACGGTCCAGGGGCGAACCGCTCAAGGTGCTCTTCACCGGAGAGGTCGGTCTGCGCAAGGGTGCCCACTACCTGATCGAGGCGGCGCGGTCGCTCGCGAAGGACGGCTTCCTGTTCCGCCTCGCCGGACCTGTGGCCTTTCGGGAGGCCGTGACCCGACGACTCCCTCCGAACGTCACGCTGCTCGGGGTCGTGCCCCGCGGCGAGATCCGCGCCTGCTATGACTGGGCGGACGTATTCTGCTTGCCGTCCCTGTGCGAAGGGTCTGCGACCGTCACCTACGAGGCCCTTGCCATGGGCTTGCCGGTCGTGACGACGCCGAACGCGGGAAGCCTGGTGCGAGACTCCCAGAATGGTCTGATCGTCGAGGCGGGTGCCGCCGAGCCCGTGGCTCGAGCGTTGAGCCGGCTTCGCGACGAGGCAGGGCTCTACGACCAGCTCGCGGAGAACATATTCCGCGACGACAAGCCGGAATACACGTTCGAGGCCTATGCCGCCCGCCTCCTCGAGGTGCTCGCGGCCACCGGCGATGAAAGAATTTGAAGTTTTCCAGGCCTGCACGTAGAACGGAATTGAGCATCCACAACGAACGCCGCTGATGGTATATAGGTGAGGCGCGGGTTCGTAGGGGCACCGGGAGTCGACCGTGACCTTCCTTCACTATTTCACCAGCTTCGTCGTCGCCCTCGTGGTCGCGTTCGGCGTCATGCCGCTCGTGATCCGTCTGGCGCACCGCGTGGGCGCGGTGGACCGCCCGGGGGAGCGGCGAATCCACTCGGGCTCGATTCCACGCCTCGGCGGGATCGGCATCTTCGTGGCGTTCCTCGCGGGGCTCGGGGCGAGCACCCTCATCGCGGGAAGAGGGGGGACGATCGGCGGTCCGGCCGACTACAACTGGCCCGGCGTGGCGCTCGGGATGACCGTCATCTTCCTTGCCGGCGTCTACGACGACCTGCGCGGGCTGAGGCCCAGCATCAAGCTCGCCTTCCAGACGGCGGCTGCGGCGATCGCGGTCCTGTCCGGCTTCCGGATCGACGTGATCAGCTCTCCCTTCGGCGGCTCGATGGACCTCGGAAGCCTGGGCGTGTGGGTGACGTTCGGGTGGATCCTGCTGGTCATCAACGCGATGAACCTGATCGACGGCCTGGACGGTCTTGCGGGCGGGCTGGCGCTGATCGTGACGACGACCGTCGCCACGGTGGCCCTGACCATGGACCAGTTCGGCGTGGTGGCGAGCGCGATGGCTCTCGCGGGAGCGGTCATCGGGTTTCTCCGTTACAACTTCGCCCCCGCTCAGATCTTCATGGGCGACGGCGGGAGCCAGTTCCTGGGATACGTGCTGGCCGTGATCTCGATCCGCGGCTCGCAGAAGGGCGCCACCGCGGTTGCGATCCTGGTGCCGCTGCTCTCGTTCGGCCTGCCGATCATGGACGTGTTCATGGCTGTGGGCCGGCGAGCCTGGAGAAACGGGAGCGACGCCGAGGGGAAGGGGCCGCTTGCGGTGCTCCGCCGGGTGTCCCGCGCGGACCGTGAGCATCTTCATCACAACCTCCTGGACCTCGGGCTCTCTCCCCGGAGGGCGGCCCTGGCCCTCTACGTGATCGCCTCCGCGTTCGCGCTCTCGGGGTATCTGTTCCTCGCGCGCAACAGCCTCTACCTCGCCGTCCTGACCCTGGTCCTCTCCTTGGGCTCGGTCGCCGTCATCAAGATCGTCGTGGCGGGAGCCCGCGGCCGAGTCCGGACCGGGCAACCCGGAGGCCAGCACCCCATCTAGGCCGTCCAGGCCCGTTTGACCGCCCTTCCGGCGCGATCTATCGTTAATGATCACGGGCAAATCCGGACTCGAGAGGGTTTTTTGCGCAATCGGTTTCCCATCGTCCTTGGCATCCTGGCATTGTGCTCGGGAGGGGAGATCGGTGCCCAGGTTCCCACGAGCCTGCCGGAGCAGGCCCCGTTCACGCTGGGAAAGGCGCAGCTGTATCCCCTCTACACCGTGGACCTGGGTTGGAGCTCCAACCTCTACTACTACCCCGATTCGGACGATCCGGACCTGCAGCCGATCTCGACGGCGCTCACGTCGATCGGCCCAGGCTTCGTCCTGGACCTGCCGTTCTCGGAGAGCCACGCGCGCGTGGGCTACATGATGGTCTATCGCGACTACACGACCGAGGCGATCGACGCGCACCTGGACCACTTCTTCGTCGGCGAGGGTAGCTTCCGCTTCTCGAACGGGATCGAGGTCGGGGTCCGGGACGACTTCAAGCGCGGGGTTCTCGACGCCAAGGTGTTCGATGAAGGGGGCGGCACCACGTTCCAGGGGGACAGCTTCCAGGCGAACGACGCCAGGGTCAGCGTGGGGCACGCGCACGAGGGCCGCCGGTCTCTGGAGATGTCCGTGTACAACCACAACGTCCGTTTTCTCGAGCGGCTCTCCGGGTTCTTCGACGTCGACGAGAACGGCGGCGACCTGTCGGGAGAGCACGAGATCCGACCGACGTTCCGCCTGGACTGGGAGCTCGCCTACGGACGGTCCCGGCTCTCGCGGCCGGACACCCCGGGGTTCCCCGCCGAGGAGCGCACGGAGATCGAGGAGTCGTGGAAGCTCGGCGGCCTGTGGCTCCTGAGCCAGGGAAGCGCCCTCGAGTTCCGGGCGGGGTGGCAGCGCGACGAGACCGAATCCTCAGCTCCGAGCACCCTCAGTGCGGTGACCGGGTCGCTCGCCTACCGGCGTGGAGTTCCCGCCGGAGCGCAGTTCGGGGTGGATCTCGCCCGCGATATCTACCCGGCCATCTACGAGGACAACAACGTCTACGTCACGAACCGTCTCGCCGTGACCTTCGGCAACGACACGCGCGCGCGCGTGTCTCTCGGCGGACGGGCGAGCTACTCCAGCAACCGCTTTCCGATTCCCGACGGCCAGGGACGGATCCGGGAAGACCGCACCCTCGACGGGGAGGCCTGGATCGGCTACCGTCTCGGGCGGTGGACGCTCGCGAGGTTGTCCCTCCGATCGGAGAGCCGCACATCCTCGGTCCCCGGTTTCGCCTACGACGTCAGCACCGTCGAAGCCACGATCGGCTTTGGAAGCTGATCGAGGGCAAGGAGCCTCCGCATGCCGCCACGCAAGATGAAGATGCTCGCCGCGACGGCGGCCGTGTGGGCCGCGGGATCGATCGGCCCGGACCTCCTGGCCTCGACCCTGACCAGGGTCGAATGGCAGGCCGGGGCGCAGCCCGGGACGGAGATCCTCATCCTCGGGTTCACCGACGGCGTGCCGAAGCTCGACGTCGAGGCCACCTCCTTTGGACTGAGCGTGTGGCTTCCCGGGATGAAGCTCGACGCGGTCGAGGCCGAGGGGATAAGGGTGCAGGGCGAGGCGGCCGGCTCGAGGATGAGGGTGGAGCGGCCGGGGATCGAGCTCCGATCCATCCGCGTGGAGGGCGACGGCATCCGACTGCTCCTGAAGCGCCGCGCTCCCGAGAACGCCGTGCCGTCGTCGTACACCATCGGAGTCGGAGACGTCGTCACCGTGGCGGTCTTCAAGAACGCCGACCTGTCCGGCGACTTCACCGTCGCCGCCGACGGAACGTTGAACATCCCGCTGGTGGGAACGATCGTCGCCCGGGGGGTCACGGACGTGGAGCTGGGGGCGCAGCTCCGGGAGATCCTGGAGAAAGACTTCCTGGTGGACCCGCAGGTCACCGTCACCGTCAAGACCTACCAGAGCCAGTGGGCCTACGTCACGGGGGCCGTCGCCCGCGCCCTGCGGGTTCCGCTGAGCCCGGGCATGAGCATCAAGGACATCCTCTCGGAGGCAGGCGTCGCGCTGGGTCCCGGCCAGCAGATCGTGTTCACCCGGGTCGGGGGGAGCGGGGAGACGCTCACGATCGATTCGGATTCCATGGACACGTCCGAGCTGCCGGCCCCCCGGGACGGCGACGTGCTGACGATCCAGGAGCCGAGCTACGTGTTCGTCCAGGGCGAGGTGCGACGGCCGGCACGGCTGGCCCTGCTTCCCTCGATGACCCTTCTGCAGGCGATCGCCCTGGCGGAGGGGCTCACGGAATGGGCCAACAAGAAAGACGTCCGCGTGCGGCGGCCGCTCGAGGGGGAGAACGCGGAGGAAGTCGTCAACCTGAAGAAAGTCGAGGAGCAGAAGGCTCCCGACATCCCGTTGAAGGCCGGGGACATCATCCTCGTGAGGCGGAAGATCCTCTGAGGCTGGATCGGGTGGTGGGAGGCTTGGAATGACGTATATTCAATCGATCCGACGAGGAGCCTGAACCGTGGAGAAGTCGCTTCCAGCGCGGCCTGACATGCACACCAAGGGGGAAGGCGCCCACCTCAGGGACTACTGGAAGATCATCCGGCGCGGCCGCACCACGTTGCTCGCGATCTTCGTGCTGGTCGTGGGCCTGACGCTCCTGCGCGTGACCCTGGCCACGCCGATCTACCGGGCGACCGCGGTCATCGAGATCAAGCCCGAGGCGCGTCGAATCATGCCCGGTGAGCAGCAGTGGGTCGGCGTGCAGAGCGGGAGCTGGATCGCGGAGGACAAGTACTTCAACACCCAGCTCGAGGTGATCCGGAGCCGCGACGTCGCCGAGCGCACGTTCCGCCGCCTCCACCTGGAGCGCCATCCGCTGTTCGAGAAGCTCAAGGACCCGATCGGAGCGTTCGCGGGCCGCGTGGAGGTGAAGCCCAAGATCGAGACGCGTCTGGTGTTCGTGACCCTGAGCGGGCCGGACCCCAAGGAAGTGACCGAGTGGGTGAACACGCTCGCCGACGTGTTCGTCAAGCGCAACGTGTCGCAGGCCCTCGAGAGCTTCAACGGCATCATGGACGAGATCAAGCGCGGCCTCGACACGTCCCGCGGCAATATCGAGCAGGCCAATACCAAGAGGCTCGAGATCGCTGCGGAGGAGGAGCTGTTCGTCCCGGAAAACCAGAAGGAGATCCTGAAGAAGCGCCTCGAGACCTACAACGAGCAGCTCTCCGCCGCCCACGTTGAGATCGGCTCCCTGGGCGCCGAGCTCGTGAGCCTGGCCAAGATCCGCACCGACGGCGGGGACATCACGACCCTCCCGCGGTGCTCGCAGGACCTGGTCGTCCAGGACCTCAACGGGCAGAAGCTGGAGGTGGAGCGGGATCTCGAGAGGCTCGCGGCCGAGAAGAAACCGCGGCACCCGGAGTACGTGGCCAAGGAGCGGGACCTCCAGAAGATCAAGCAGAGGCTGATCGAGCAGATCGACCGCGTCGCGGAGAAGCTCCAGACCCAGTACCAGCTCAAGGTGGATGAGGGGAAGTTCCTGCAGAAGGGGATCCGCAGCACCGAGGAGGAGGCGTACCGGGTGGAGCAGGCGTCCTCCCTGTACGGGATCTCCAAGAACGATGCCGAGGCCAAGCGAAAGGTGTACGACGTCGTCGCGGAGACGATGGAGCGGCTGACGGTCAGCGCCCAGCTCGTCACGATGAACAACAACCTGTCGATCCTCGACAAGGCGATCGAGCCGCGCCGGCCGTCGGAGCCGCGGAAGCGCCTGGCACTCCTGTTCGGGAGCGTGCTCGGCCTCTTCCTCGGGATCGGCGCCGTCTTGTTCCTGGACTACCTGGACAATACCGTGAGGACGCCCGACGACATCGAGCAGTACCTGGGCATGGGGGTCCTGGCGATCGTCCCGAAGCGCAAGGACGCCAACTCCCACGCGGTGCGCGAGGCGTTCCAGAGCCTGAGAACGAGCATCCTCTTCTCGAGCCAGAACCGCGAGAGGAAGATCCTCCTGATCAGCAGCGCGGGTCCGCAGGAAGGGAAATCCTCGACGGCCGCGTCTTTGGCGCGCGCCCTCGCGTCGGCGGGGGACCGGGTGATCGTTGTCGACTGCGACCTCAGGCGGCCGACGCAGCACAACCACATGGGGGTCCCGCGCGAGCCCGGCCTCACGAACTATCTCCTGGACGGGAAGGGAGACGACCTGGAGCTCTTCGTCCATTCCACCGAGATCCCGACGCTCAAGGTGCTGACCTGCGGGCCGATCCCGCCCAACCCTCCGGAGATCATCGGCGGGGCGAAGTTCCACGCCCTCCTCCAGGAGCTGAAGCGCAGTTACGACTGGGTCGTGCTCGACAGCCCGCCGGTCATGAACCTGGCGGACGCGGTCGTTCTGGCGTCCGTCGCGGAGCTGGTCGCCCTCGTGATCAAGCACAACGAGAACGATCGCGACCTGATCCGGCGGAGCATCAAGCAGCTCCGGGGGATCAACGCGAACCTGATCGGGGCGGTTCTCAATCAGGTCGACCTGGACCGGGGACACTACGGCGACTACTACTACGGCGGCTACTACTACGAGGAGGGGGAGCGGAAGACCAGGCGGTCGCGATCGCGCTCCGGCGGGTCCGACGTAGGCTCGCGCCCGTCGGATCGAGTTGCGCTCTAGAGACCACTCCCAGGGATTTTCCGGGGGACCGTTCCACGGCGTACGAGATTGGCGGTTGCCTCCCGCCGTCCGCCGATGTACATGGAAAGGGTGCGCTTTCACGTCTACCCGCTCGTGCTGTGGGCGGCCGTAGAGGCCGCCGTAGCGGAGGCCGGAACCCCGGGGGAGAGGCTCGGCGCGGACGACATCGTGCTCGCGGATCCGACCCTGACCGCCACGTCCTTTGTTCCCGTGGATCCCGAGTTCGACTACGGCTCGTGCGCCTCGTCGCCGCGTCCGGTGGACCTTCGCTGCGACCTGCTGGCGCAGAACGGCTTCGATGCGGAAGGGAGGCAGTACGCGGTCCGTGCGGTGTCCAGCGAGGGGAGCGCCGGGCTTCCCCGCACGGAGATCTGGCGGACCACCGCCACCGGCGGGACGGAGCTCGTCGCGGCCCTGGATCCCCGGCTCGTTCGCTCGGGTGCGTTCGACGAGGGCCGAATGAAACGGATCGCCGTCGATCCCGTGAACGGCCACCTCTACGTCCTGCTCACCACGTGGTGCCGGGACGCCGGACCCGGGAGCTGCTCCTACGAGGGTCGCGCCAACGAGGTGGTTCGCATCTCGGGGCTTCCGACCTTGGCGGAGGCTCTCGCGGGCTCCCTGCGCCAGACCCCTCCGTCTTCCGCGGGCGCGGACGGATCCGCTCCGGAGGAGATCAACGTTCCTTCATCGGCGGTGCTGGTCGCCGACGAGTTACCGCCGGTGACGAGCTGCTTGGCCGTCGCGGACGGCGGCACGGGCGCGTGCTCTCCCAAAGAGGCCCGCTACAACCTCGGCGCTGCGGGCGAGCGGGACGTCGTCCATCTGGAGGGGAACGAGACGATCTTCGGGGCGAAGCTGTTCCTGGACGGGACCGACAGCGCACGGCAGAACGGAATCCGGCACACGAGCCTCTTCCCGGACGTGGCCGCCGCCGTCGCGGATCTTCCCGAGGTAGGGGGCGCGGTCTGGGTCGACCCGTTCGAGGACGATCCGACGCCGTTCGCCGATCTGAACCCGGCGGGGTCGGGCACCGGGCGGCGCGACGCGCTCACCGTCGACACGCGGCGCGGCGGGATCCGCTTCCTCTCCTCGATGCCGGAGTACCCTTCGGGCCCGAGCGGGGCGCTCGAGGAGAGGGTCCCCTTCGTGTTCCAGGTCCGGCTGGACGACCCGGGGCGAACCGACGACGGGGCGGGGTCGATCGGCGAGTGGAACTGCGGGCGGAGCGATTCCGACTGGTCGAACTGCCCGTACTTCAACGACTCGTGGGGCGTTCCGGGAGGCAGCCGCCAGTACTGGTATTCCGGGCAGTGCAACATCCCGCCCGGGCTGCCGTACGCTCCCCCGTACGCCATGTGCGGTGGGCCTCACATCTTCGAGGTCCGCTATCCCGAGCATCCGGGCCGTCACGGCTCGAAGCCCGTTTTCGCGGTGGGAAGCGGCGGGGCGGCGCTCTACGCGCCCGATGACCACTCCGACGCATGGCGGTCGTTTCTCACGATGTTCCGCGGCGACGCTGGGCTCTACGATTCCAACAAGGCGAACACTCCGATGTTCGTCTTCGACCGCGGTGGCGCTTTTCTCGACGGCGGGACGTTCTGCGGGAGCACCCTCTCGTTTCCCTACTACACCAGAGACTCGTACCCGTCCTTCAATCTCTGGGTCCAGCACGACATCGCGCTGGACCTTCCCGCGCTCGTGGTCGAGGGGACGAACAGCGAGAGCGAGGCCGGGCAGACGAGCCCCTTGGTCAAGTTCTACGACAGGAGCGGCAAGGGGAGCTACGAGCACCCGGGGAGCGCGCGGGAGGCGTTCGGCTTCTACTCCCACTCGCGTCTCTATCTCGGGAGCTTCCGGGACGACGCCGTCGCCGACCGGGGCCAGCACATCGAGTGGGAGGGGACCTCGGTGGACTCCGCCACGACGCGCCTGCGGGCCAAGGAGCCGACCGCGACACGGGACCTCTACCTTCCCGACCGCAGCGGCACGCTCGCCATCGCGCCGGACGATCCTGGCGTGGGGCCGGTGATGTGGGGCACGCAGGGGAAGAGCGGCGACAGTGCGTGCGCCACTGCCGGGCTGCGGTGCGTGACGACCCAGGCGCTCGGCGGCGGGAGCCTGAGGTCGTGCTCCCTCGCGCACACGGGTACCTTCATGGTCCTGTGCACCGGGGGGTAGAGCCCGCTCAGAAGGCGGCGTGCTCGGGCACCGAGACGTCCGTGAAGATCCGGCACCACAGCTCGATACACACCAGCGTGAAGATCGTGTAGGCCCCGTCGACCTCACCCGCCCGATCCAGATCGACCAGCCGGCGCACCCCCTCGGGATCGAACAGGCCGCGCCTTCGGAGCGCGGTTGCCGACAGCACGTCCTCGACCATCGGAGCGAGGTCGTTGCGGAGCCAGTGGCGGAGGGGCGCCCCGAACCCCGTCTTCGGGCGGTAGATGACGTCCCTGGGCAGCAGAGGCTCCATCGCCTTCTTGAAGATCCACTTGCCCACGCTGCCCCGCTGCTTCAGGGAGATGGGCAGCCGGGCGGCGAGCGCGATCAGGTCCGGGTCTAAGAGAGGCACGCGCACCTCGACCCCGCGCGCCATCGCCATCTTGTCCGTGTAGTTGAGGTTGTGGTCCGGGAGGAAGTGCTTTCCCTCGAGGTAGAGCATCCGGTTGAGCGCGGGCGTGGTCGCGGGGAGCGCCCCGAGGGTGGCGAGCAGGGGCGTCGCGGGCGGCACGCCGCCGATGGCGTCCCTCAAGGCGGGACCGTACAGGCCGAGCTGCAGCTTTGGGTCCGTCCAGAAGAAATAGCTGACGATCCGCTCGTCCCCGTCGTAGGCCGCGTACTGGAACGCCTTCCGGATCCTCCGTCCGAGGGGAGAGCCCGTCGGGACCCGGCGCGACGATGCGGCCAGGGCCCGCCGCGCCGCTCGCGGCATCCAGGACCAGAGCCGCTCCTGCTGGAGGGCGTAGTGTCTCCTGTATCCGGTGAAGATGTCGTCTCCCCCAGCGCCGGACAGGAGCACCTTGATCCCGTTCTCCCTGGCCAGCTGGCTGATGAACAGGACGTTCAGAGGGGCGGGATCGGGCTGCGGCTCGTCCAGATGGTAGATCATCCGCTCGAGCTGCTCCGCCATCTCGGGCCCCACGTGGATCGTGTGGAGGTCCACGTCCAGCTTCTCCGCCACGCGCCGGGCGTATCGCTCGTCGTCCGCGAACCCCTCGCGCCGGTAGGCGTCGTCCTTGAAGCCGATGGTGAAGCACTGAAGCCTGCGGCTCGAGGTGAACCGTCTGGCGAACGCCACGATCGCGCTGGAGTCGAGCCCTCCCGACAGGAAGGCCCCCACGGGCACATCGGCGACCATCTGCCGCTCGACGGCGGTTGCGAGGGCGGAGCGCACGCGCTCCGCGGCGTCCTCCTCCGTCATCGGCTCGATGGCCTGGTCGTAGGGGAGGTCGTAGAAACGCCAGTGCTTGCGGATCCGCCCGTCCTGCACCAGGAGAGCGCATCCGGGCTCGAGCTTCCTCACGGACCGGAGCATCGTGTGGGGCGCGGGGCACCACTGGTAGGTCAGATGGTAGTGCAGGGCGTGAGGGTCGAGCGTGCGATCGACGTCCGCTTCCTGGAGGAGCGCCTTCATCTCGCTCGCGAAGAGGAACCCTTTGGCCGTCTCGCAGAAATACAGCGGCTTTACCCCCACGCCGTCCCGAGCCAGGAAGAGCGAGCGGGTCCTGTCGTCCCACAGGGCGAAGGCGTACATCCCGTTCAGCCGGGTGAGCATGTCGACCCCGTCCCGCAGGTAGAGGTTGAGCAGGACCTCCGTATCGGAATGGCTGCGGAAGGGGGTTCCGCCCTCGACCAGCTCCGCCCGGAGCTCCTTGTAGTTGAAGATCTCCCCGTTGAACGTGATCGTCGCGGTCCCGGAAAGATCCTCCATGGGCTGGTGGCCGGCGTCGGTAAGATCGATGATCGACAGGCGCCGGTGCACGAGCCCGAGCCGCCGGTCGGCCAGGAAGAGGTTCCCGTCGTCATCGGGACCGCGGTGGGCGAGCGAGCGGTTCATGCGCGCCAGGAGATCGCGCTGGAAATCCCCGGAAAACCCCGCGATCCCGCACATCAGTGGTGAACTCCGGCCCGCGAGCCCATGCGGGAAGGATATACTACGGCGCTCCCCGATGAGCCTGCCGCCAGCACCTAGAGGATCGCCGCACCGCGGGCCCCTGGCTCGCGCCCTTCTTCTCGTGCGCTCGATTCGGTACACGCGCCCCCGCCAGCTCGGCCACCGCGCCTGGCTGACGGCGCGAAGGGCGCTCCGGGATGCGAGGCTCTCTCTCTTCCCGGGTGCCGCTTCCGGCGCGCCCCCGCCCGCGGTGCGTCGCGACCCGCCGCATCCGATCTTCCCGCCGCGGACAGGGCTGCTCCGGGCCGGGCCGGAGGGGCCCGAGATCCGGGTCCTGTCCGGGTGGAGGCCGCTTCGGTTTCCAATGGACTGGCACCCGCCCGAGCTCGAGCGCGGCACCCTGCTCGACAAGATGGTCCTGCACTACACGGAGTTCCTGGAGGGAGCGGACGACGCGACGTTTGGTGCGACCGTCGCCGACTGGGTCGCGGCCAATCCCCACGGGCGCCCCGGCGCATGGCGCGACGCCTGGAACAGCTACAGCATCGCCGTCCGGAGCGTCGTCTGGATGCAGGAGCACGCCCGGCGCTCCGGGCGCCTTTCGTCCGAGGACGGCCAGCGCCTCATGCTCTCGGTCGCGGAGCAGCTGCGGTATCTCCGCCGGAACCTGGAGCTCGACCTGGGGGGGAACCACCTGATCAAGGACTTGAAGGCGCTCCTGTGGGCCGGCGCGTTCTTCGAGGGGCGGGAGGCCCTGGCGTACGCGGCCCTCGGACGCCGCTTGCTGGTGCGGGAGATCGAGGAGCAGATCCTCCCCGACGGCGTGCACTACGAGCTGAGCCCCGCCTACCACGCCCAGGTGTTCCAGGACCTGCTCGAGTGTCATCGCGCGGTGGGACCGGAGGAGCGGGCGCGGCTCGAGCCCGTCCTGGATCGCATGGCCCAGGCGCTCGTCGACCTGACCCATCCTGACGGCGCGGTGAGCCTCTTCAACGACGGCGCCCTGGACATGGCCTACCCTCCCGCGCTCTGCCTCGAGGCCTACGCGGTGGCGACGGGGAGGGGCGCACGGGCGCGGTCCGTGTTCGCCCTCCTGGACGCGGGCTACTTCGGCGCGCGGGACGCGGACTCCCTCGTGGTCCTGGATTGCGGTCCGATCGGCCCCGATTTCCTGCCGGCGCACGGGCACGGCGACATGCTCGCGTTCGAGTGGACGCTTCGCGGGTCGCGTCTCGTCGTGGACGCGGGCGTGTACGAGTACGACCGGGGTCCCTGGAGGGCGTGGGCGCGTGGAACCCGGGCCCACAACACCGTCACCCTGGACGATGCCGACCAGTGTGAATTCTGGGGGGCGTTCCGTGTGGGTCGCCGCGTGAAGCCGCGAGTCCTCTTCTTCGAGCGCATGGACGACGGCTTCGTTCTCGAGGGGTCGCACGACGGGTTCGCGGGGATGGCCGGGGCGCCGCGCCACGTCCGCCGGGCGGTCGTGCGGCCCCGTCGGATCGAGGTCCGAGACCGGGTGCACGGCGGCGCGGGGCAGGAGACGATCGCGCGGCTCCTGCTCCACCCGGACTGCAGGGTCGAGTCTCTCGAGGACGGATGCGGCCTCGCGATCGGTCGCGTGCGCGCCCGACTCCGGACCGATCGGCCGATCCGGGTCGCGCGTGCGTTCTGGTCCCCGAGCTTCGGCGTCGCGCGCGCCGCGCCCCAGATCGAGATCCTCTACGGCGGAGCGCCCTGCGCGGGCGGGTTTGTCCTGGAAGAGGTGTGAGGGGGACATTCTGCTTTTCCCACGGAGACCCATCAAAGCGCCCCTTGCTTGGCAGGCGGAAAAGCAGAATGTCCCCGTTCGTTCGGTTCGGTGGCCTGCCGGGGGGAGTTCGAGTATGTTCTCCGTCCCATGCTGATCGGCTATCACCGCAGTCACGAGGCGAGCGTCGCCGTTCTCGACGACGCGGGCCGTCCCGTCTTCGCCGTGGCCGAGGAGCGGTTCAACCGCGTCAAGATGCAGGGCGGCTGGCCGCGACGCGCGGCCGAGTTCGTCCTCCGGTCCCACGCGCTCAACGGTGCGTCCGCCGTCCACGGCGGCCTCCCGCTCCGTCGCCGCTTCGTTCGCGAGCTGCGTCTGGCGGCCTGGAACGCGGTCCACGGGCGCCTCCAGGACGTCCATCCCAAGCGCCTTCGCAAGCTGAAGGACGTCTCGATGGGGAGCACCCACGCCGGGGAGCAGAGCCTGTTCCCGGGAATGGCCCGCGCGTACGTGGATCACCACACGGCCCACGCGGCGAGCGCCTACTATCCTTCCGGGTTCGAGACGGCGGAGGTCGTCACCGTGGACGGAGTCGGTGACGGGTACAGCGTCCGCTTCTTCCGGGGGGAGCGGGGACGCCTCCGTCCCGGGCGGGCCTACTTCCACACCGGCGCTCCGTTCGGCCACAACTACGAATTCGTGACGACCATGCTGGGGTTTCATCCCCACCGCCACGCCGGCAAGGTCACGGGGCTGGCCGGTCACGGCCGGCACGACCAGCGCCTGGTGTCCGCCATGGACGCGTGGCTCGAGGAAGTCTGGTCCCGGAGGCGCGGGCGGCCGTATTTCTTCATGCTCCACTCGCAGCACGGCGCGACCCGGGGGGATGAGTACTTCGATCGGGCGATCGGGGAGCTCAGGGAGATCCGACGGACGCGTTTCGGGGGCTGGAGCGACGCGGATCTCGCCTGCGCCGTCCAGGACATCCTCGAGAGGGACGTCACGCGGCTGATCCGCGAGAACATCCCGAACATCGACGGGCAGCCGATCGCGCTGGCCGGCGGCGTGTTCGCCAACGTGAAGCTCAACAAGCTGGTCAAGGAAATGGGGTTTGGAGCGATCTTCGTCCAGCCCGCCATGGGCGACTGCGGGCTGGCCTTCGGCGCGCCGCTGTCCTGGATGGCGGAGAGCCACGCCCTTCGTCCGTACCGGCTGGAGCACGTGTATCTGGGGCCGGGCTTCGACGAGACCACGATCCTCGCCGCGATCGCCGAGGCCGGGCTCACGCCGCGCCGGTTCGATCCCATCGAGCCCGAGATCGCGCGCCTCCTGGCGGATGGCCGCGTCGTGGCACGATTCGCGGGCCGCATGGAGTTCGGTCCGCGGGCCCTGGGAAACCGCTCGATCCTGTACCACGCCACCGATCCCACGGTGAACGACTGGCTCAACAAGCGGCTGGCACGAACCGAATTCATGCCGTTCGCGCCGGCCACCATGGTCGAGGAAGGGGAGAAACACTACCTCTCGCTGCGCGGGGCGGAGCACGCGGCGGAGTTCATGACGATCACCTTCGACTGCTCCGAGCGCTTCAAGCGCGAGTGCGCCGCGGCCGTCCACGTGGACGGCACCGCGCGGCCCCAGCTCGTGCGCCCCGACACCAATCGTTCCTTCCACCGCATCCTGGAGGAGTACCGGAAGCTGACGGGGATCGGCACCGTGATCAACACCTCGTTCAACATGCACGAGGAGCCGATCGTCTGCTCCCCGGCGGACGCGGTGCGCAGCTTCCTAGAGGGCCACCTCGACTACCTGGCGATCGGACCGTTCGTCGTGGAGAACCCCCAGCTCGGGCCGGTGGTGGGACGCCCGCCGCGAGCCGCCGAGTCATGAGGGTCGCGGTACTCGGGATGGGTTACGTGGGCGCCGTCACCGCGGCGGCCCTGTCCCGCGACGGCCACGAGGTCGTCGGGGTCGACATCTCGCCCCAGAAGCTGGAGGCGCTCCGTCAGGGGCGAGCGCCGGTCCTCGAGCCGGGCCTGCAGGAGATCGTCGCCGCCGCGGTCCGCGACGGGCGGCTCCGCGCCACCGACGACGCGGGCGAAGGGCTCGCGGGTGCGGAGGTCTCGCTGATCTGCGTCGGGACGCCCAGCCGGCGGGACGGCTCGCTCGACCTCGGGTACGTGCGCCAGGTCGCCGGGCAGATCGGATCGAGCCTGCACCGGGCCGCGCCGGGACACGTGGTCGTGGTGCGGAGCACGGTGTTGCCCGGGAGCACGCGTCGCGTCGTCGTGCCGGAGATCGAGAGGGGATCCGGCCGGCGGGTCGGAGAGGGGTGGGACGTCGCGATGAACCCGGAGTTCCTGCGGGAGGGATGCTCGCTCGCGGACTACGATCATCCTCCGCGGGTTCTGATCGGGGAGCGCGTGGCGGGCGCGGGAGATCCCGTGGCGCGGCTGTACCCGGGGATCGACGTTCCGACGTACCGCACGTCCCTCGAGACCGCCGAGGCGATCAAGTACGCGGACAACGCATTCCATGCCCTGAAGATCACGTTCGCGAACGAGATCGCCCGGGTCTGCGAGGCGCTGGGCACGGACGGCGGGGCGGTGATGGAGATCGTCGCCCGGGACCGCAAGCTCAACGCGTCGCCGGCGTACCTGAGACCTGGGTTCGCGTTCGGCGGGAGCTGCCTCCCGAAAGACCTGCGCGCCCTGACCTCGGCGGCCCGCCAGGCCGGCGTGCTGGTCCCGATGCTGGATTCCGTCCTCGTCTCCAACGAGATCCCCGTGAGGCGGGCGCTCGAGTCCGTGATCGCGACGGACCGTCGCAAGGTGGCTCTCCTCGGTCTGGCCTTCAAGCCGGGGACGGACGATCTCAGGGAGAGCCCGCTCGTGGAGCTGGCCGAGCGGCTCCTGGGGAAGGGGTTCGACCTCACGGTGTTCGACCCCTCCGTCTCGCTCGGCCGGCTGCACGGGTCGAACCGCGCGTACCTCGAGGAGAAGCTGCCCCACGTCAGCCGTCTTCTGCGCGACACGGCGGAGGACGCCGTCGAGGATGCAGACGTGGTCGTCGTGGGACACGACGGCTACGGGCCGGAGGAGGACGCGGGCTGGCGCGCGAAGGGGAAGATCGTCCTCCGCCTGGCATGAACCTGCTCGTCCTGTCCTCCCGTCCGCCCTGGCCCCC
>Ga0247727_10003014_pt1 | contig 37834 bp, 31 predicted proteins | sample WisWelCaveWW1625_FD_202498 | JGI IMG/M metagenome (GOLD analysis project Ga0247727, IMG submission 202498) | Biofilm microbial communities from Wishing Well Cave, Virginia, United States - WW16-25 | ecosystem: Environmental > Aquatic > Deep subsurface > Groundwater > Cave microbial mat | place...
GGGTGGTGTCGCGCACGGTCACCGTCTGAGCGCATTGGGCGAAATTGCCGCAGGCGTCGGTGGCCCGCCAGGTGCGGGTGGCGTCGAAGGTGTTGCCGCAATGGCCGGCGGTGTTGGTCACCGTGCTGACGATGGTGATGGTGTTGGTGCCGCCGAGGTCGGTGGCCGTGGGCGCGTCAAAGGTCCAGGCGGCGCCGAACTCCACCGTCTTGTTGGTGTTGCTGCAGGTGATGGCCGGCGGGGTGGTGTCGCGCACGGTCACCGTCTGAGCGCATTGGGCGAAATTGCCGCAGGCGTCGGTGGCCCGCCAGGTGCGGGTGGCGTCGAAGGTGTTGCCGCAATGGCCGGCGGTGTTGGTCACCGTGCTCACCACCGTGATGGTGTTGGTGCCGCAGGTGTCGGTGGCGGTGGGCGGGTCGAAGGCCCAGGCCGCGCCGGCTTCGAGGGTCTTGTTGGCGGCGCAGGTGATCACCGGAGCGGTGGTGTCCAGGACGGTGACGGTCTGGGCGCATTGGGCGGAGTTCCCACACGCATCCGTCGCCTGCCAAGTGCGGATTGCCACAAAGCTGTTTCCGCATGCCGTGTTTGTGACTGTGCTGAGAACGACGAGCGAATTGGAGGCGTTGCTGTCACTCGGCGTTGGTGGATCAAAGATCCAGCCGGTTCCGCACTCGACGGTCTTGTCCGACGCGCAGACAACGGGTGGCGCAGAACAGCCTGCGGTTACAGTGGTCAACCAGATCGAAGTGTTGTCCGCGTAGTTCGCGTCATCCTCCGAACTGAGGATTTGGGAAAAGTTCGTGATGACCCGGCCCATGGGCGTCGTGGGAATGATCTGGGCCTGGAAGGTGACCTGCCCGCTGGCGTGAGCGGCGACGTTGGTCAGGTCCCAGAAAACCGTGTTCCCCGCAAATTGAGCGTTGGGCGCGAGGCTGTTGGTCAGAACCATCAACTCCGGAGGAATGACATCGCTGATCTGCGTGCCGATGGCGGCGTTCGTCATTGCCTGATTAGTGTAGCTGAGAGTGTAGGTGATGATGCCGCCTTGCGGAGCAGTGGCGGGACCGGTTTTGACAATGGCAAGATCTGGCTGGCCCGGACCAGGAGCGGGTTTGTGGACCTGCAGGGAGCCCATGCTTTGTGGGCTGCCATCCAAAGCCAGCGAGCTGCCGCTGTTCAAGTGCGCGCCCGCTGCCAAGCGCGCCAAGAAACCTACAGAGGCCGTGCTGTTGTTTGTAACATTGATGGTGAATGAAACTGACCAATCACCGCTCGACGGAGCGGATAGCGTCGGACCCGAAACGAAGACGACGTTGGGCGAATTGGTGAAGCTAAACAGATTCTGGAATCCTGGCGTGAATCCACTCGAAGTGGAACCGGTGATGTGCGGGAAGGTAACGGTGATGACCTGGTTGTTCAGCGGGCCGCCCGTCATGCGGACGCGACAAGGGACATAATCGAGTTCCAGCCAGTTCTGGAGGTTGCCTGCGTACCAGTTGTTCGTGTTGCCTTTGTCCTGCCCTTCCAGAGTGAACGACGAACCCTGGCTGGCGGCACACGTCACGAGCAGGGTCAACACGCCCATGACACCGTGCAGTGATCGGGGGTGGCGACGCGAACTGATCGCGCCTTTCCTCGTAGTGGTGCTCCATCCCATATCGTTGCGACTTTGCGTGACCAGCCTAGGACGCAAGATTGAACGTCACAATCAGGGTGCGCCACCTTCCTTATCCCGGGCCGAATGCGGAGCGTCGCCCCGGGAAGTCCCCGGGCCGGATGTCGGGCGAAATGCGTGGATGGGAACCGGGTCAACTCCCCTCAGAGGGGATGTTCCGACGCTGGAGGGAAGAAGCGTGACTCCCGAGAATTCGAGCGTTGGAATTACGTAGGGATCTCGCGCTGGACCCAGGCGGTGGCGTATTGGGTCAGTTCCGCCGCATCCTTCAGGTTAAGCTTCCTTTTGATCTGCTCGCGGTAGTATTCCACGGTCTTGACGCTCAGGTGCAATTCGCCCGCGATTTCCTTGGTCTTCTTCCATTCGCCGATCATCTGGAAGACTTCGAGTTCGCGGTCGCTCAGGCTTTTCACCGGCGATTCCTGGATGTCGGTCTGCCCGCGCACCTGTTGTTGCAGCATCTTGGCGGCGAGTGCGTCGCTGACGTAGATGTTGCCGGAGAGCACGCGGCGGATGGCGGTGAGCACCTTGTCGAGGGCCTCTTCCTTCATCAGATAGCCCAACGCTCCGGCCCGGAAGGCGATCTCCGCATAAATGGATTCGTCATGGACGCTGACCACGAGCACCGGCAGCCCCGGATGTTGCGCCTTGATGTTGCGCATCAATTCCAACCCGCTGCTGTCCTTGAGCGAAATGTCCGCGATGACCAGGTCGGGCTTCAACGTGGCGATGGCGCTCATCGCGCGGGAGGCGTCCTCCTCCTCACCGCACACCACCAGATCGGACTGGCGGTTGATCAGTTGGGCGATACCGAACCGCACGACCGCGTGATCGTCCACCAGCAGAATTCGTTTCCTGCCGTCCTTCGTTTCAACTGACTTCACTTGTGACATTGACTCAAGAGATCCGCTGTGTTTCCTGCCCGTGGCGTTCAAGCCGTTCGTGCAGCCGGCCAGCCATCCCGCCCGTGTGAGTGATAATGCAACAAAGCCGGGAACGACGCAACGCCATATCGGTCGCACGCTGCAAGTTAGGCGCCAACCGGGCCGAGCGATCGAGTTGCCCCCTGCTTCGATGAGCTCCGGAAAACCGAACGCTCAGGTGTCTTGAAGCAGGACGAACCTCGCGCGCGGGCGGGACAGCGGCAACGTGCCAAAGACTCGATCGTGCGGCACCGGTTTGCCCGGTGCCTGACGAATTGTGCGCGGGAGTGGCTCGCTTGACTCACCACACCACGCCCCTAGACTCCGCCGATGTATTTCAGAGCTAACAGCGTCTCTTCAAGGGCTTCGGCAGGCCGGCGACCATGAGGAAACCCTCCGTTCTTGTTGTCTGGCTGACGGTGTTCATAGACCTGATCGGGTTTGGCATCGTTGTGCCGCTCGTGCCACAGATCAGCGAGAAACTTGTCGAACCTCTATTTGGAATTGGCACGCGGCAGACCAGCCTGATGATTGGCGTGGTCATATCGTCCTTCTCCGCGATGCAATTCCTCTTCGCACCGGTCTGGGGACGGCTCTCAGATCGCATCGGGCGCCGGCCTGTATTGCTCGGTAGCACTCTGGGAGCGGCGGGTTCGTATGTGATTTTTGCGATCAGTGCCGACATGGGGAATCCCGCCTTGGGCCTGTGGCTGCTCATCGCGGCGCGCGTATTTGCCGGCATCTGCGGGGCGAACATCACCGTGGCGCAGGCTTATATTGCGGACATCACGCCAAGGGAAACGCGGTCCAAGAAAATGGGCCTCATCGGCATGGCGTTCGGATTGGGATTTATTTTCGGGCCGGCCTTGGGCGGAATCAGCCTCGCCGGAGTTACGTTTGGCGGCTATTCGTTGCTGGGGTTACATGTTCCCTTGATCCACTTCAGCGGGTTTGGCCTCAGCGGTCCCGGGTGGGTTGCGGCGTCATTTTGCGCGGCGAACTTTCTGCTCGCGCTCTTCATCCTCCCCGAAAGCCGCAAACCGACCTCAGAACACGCCGCGCCCCGTCCGCATCTCGACCAATGGATACACACGCTCACCCAGCCGAAGATTGGCCTCCTCGTGATCGTGTTTTTCCTCGCCACGTTTTGTTTCAGTTGCTTTGAAAGCACTCTGCCCCTTCTTGTGAAAGGCAACTTCCATCTGGACGTGAGTACCGACAAGGCTTGGGCCAAGACCGTTACCCAGCTTTTTGTTTTTTGCGGGCTGATCGGCACGCTGGTGCAAGGTGGTGCCATCGGGCGGCTGGTAAAAAAAATGGGCGAGCCAAAACTCATCGCCCTGAGCCTCGTCTTCACGGGGATCAGCCTGGCGCTTCTCCCATTTATCAAGGGCACCACGCAGCTATCCTGGCAAGTATTGTTCCAGCATGAAGGCAAGGCTTGGCTATGCATGGTGTTCGCGCTCGCGCTGCTGGCGATTGGCTCAAGCCTCACGCGTCCGCCACTGTTCGGCCTGCTCTCAAACCTCACGCCCATGGATGAACAGGGAGCAACCATCGGGGTCGCCCAAGGCGCCGGCAGTCTGGCGCGTATCGTCGGTCCGGTCTTCGCCACAACCACACTGCATTACTTCCCGCCACTGCCGTACCTCACCTGCACGATAGTCCTCCTCATAACCGCGGCGGTTTTCGCCAGGAGAATGGTGCCGCAAGCCGCACCCGCCCCCACGATCCGTACCGGTGCCGCGGCGAAGTGAAAACGCTCCCAGCGCGCCGTGCTACTCGCGCTGGCGATTACTGCTTGTGCAAGCGATAGAAGGCCGACAGACCTCCCGCGCTGTTCGTCAAAACATGGTTGCTTCCTGAAAACGCCACGCCATTCGTCACTGCTGTCCAAACGGAGACTGGGGCGACACTGTCGGCTTTCTCCAGAACAAAACCCGTCAGGTATTCGGGCCACGTCAGCACTAGTTGGTTGGCTTGGAAGGATGCCTGAAGAACCGGCGACACCGTTCGCGTCGTGCGCACGCTGTTATTGCCCAAGTCCGCCACGTGTAGCGCCCCTGCGCTATCGCGCGCGGCGCCGGCAGGAAATCGAAACCGCGCGGCGCCGCCCGTGCCGTCGGAGTTGCCGGGATTTCCAGGTTCGCCCGCAACCGTGGACACGACCCAGTTTGTGCCGGCGGCGGAAATCCGCCTCACCGTCTGGTTGCCACTGTCCGCGACTAGGAAGCCACCCGGGCCGTCAGCGACAATGCCGTGCGGCTGGAAAAACCGCGCGGCGTTGTTCGTGCCGTCGGCGCTGCCCCAGACTCCGGCCATACCCGCGATCGTGCTGACTGTGCCGGCCGGAGTGATCTTGCGAACCACATGATTCAGAGAATCAGTCACGAAAAGATTGGTGGCACTGTCGAGTGCGATGCCCACCGGCCGGTTGAAGCGCGCTTTGCTGTTCGTGCCGTCGGCGGCGCCCGGATTGCCCGCCAACCCCGCCAGTGTGCTGACCACTCCCGCCGGCGTGATCTTGCGGATCGTATGATTCCAGGCATCAGCGACATAGACTGTTCCGGCGCCATCTACGGCGAGGGCTTCGGGTTGAGAAAACCGGGCATCCGTCGCCAGCCCATCGAAGCTGTTGATCTCACCGGGCGCGCCGGCAAACGTGCTCACCACACCGGCAGGCGTGATCCTGCGAATCGTCCCATTGGCGCTGTCGGCCACGAAGACATCGCCCGAGCTGGCGAGGGCAATCCCTTGCGGGCCGTAGAACCGGGCGCTTGGCCCAGTTCCGTTCGTGCTACCAAAGATTCCCGGGGCACCGGCAAACGTGGTTGTGAATCCGTTCGAGTTGATTTTGCGGATCGTGCCGTTCCCGGCATCCGCGACATAGACGTTCCCGGCGCCGTCGGCGGCGACCCCGAGCGGCTGGGAGAAACTTGCCAGGTTGACGAGGCCATCGGAGCTGCCGGGCGCGGGTTGGCCCGCCAGCGTGTTGATTTCGAGTGGTTGCGACCGCGCCGTGCGACCTGACGCCAGCACGAGCACGGCGGCGAACACGCATTTTGCGGCGACTCTGTTCATTAGTTTCAATTCCAGTTTGGGCGATAGACGATGCCGGTGGAGTTGGTGCCCCCGCGGCCTTGCACCGACGCCTGGAGCGTGTAACTCGCTCCGGGCCGCCTCGCCGGCAGGCGCAGGACGTAGGTCGGCCTGACGGGCGTGACGCCCGTGAATCCGGCGTGCGTGTCGCGGTCAAGCTCCACTCCGTTCTCCAACAAGGCGGCCCAGGCGATGTCCAGGCCGTGTGAGCCGGTCTTCCAGCAAAAACTCACGTCAATCTCGCCTGCAGCGGTCACGTTCGTGGTGATGTCCCACGCGAGTGTTGAGTAAACCGCCGGGGTTTGCGCCGGCGCCCAACTGCCGAGCGCCGGCGGCGTCTTGTGAGGATTGTAGTTCACACCCATTTGCATGAGACGTTGTTTGTGGACCTCGAGCCGGTTCGTGAAGTCCGTCCAGTTCTTTAACGCCGCGGGCGTCCAGTCCACTTCGGCAATCGCGCACAGACGCGGGAACACCCGGAATTGCAGATTGAGCAGCGACGGGATGAATTCCGACCACGCCGGCCCCTCTGCGCCCAGAATGAAATTCGTGTACGCCGCCGGCAGGCTGGCGGGAATCGGTTCGTAGGCATAGACGTTGGTCAGAGTGCAGAGGCCCGACTGTCCGGGCGGTTCGTTCGACCAGATCACGCCGCCGCCGCTGGTGTTGGTGGCGGTTTCCCACTTGTTGATGTAGAGCGTCGCGCTGGGGGCCATGACGACATATTCACCGTTTGTGGCCGCCTGCAGCGCGCGGGTGTTCAACCAATCCATCAAGGCAGCATTCGTCACCGTGCCGCCGTTCATGATCTCGCTCCAGCCCATCATCGTGCGGCCCTTGCTCTTGATCCAATTGGCGATCTGTTGCGTGAAAAGGCTCTGGTAAACCTGCATCGAGGAAATGCCGAGGCTGTTCGTCATTTGCTGGTCGAGAACGTGGTTGTTCCAGTTCGTGAACCGGACCTCGTCCCCGCCGATGTGAATGAACTGGCTGGGAAACAGATCCATGACCTCCGTCAGCACGTCTTGCAGGAAGGACATCGTTTCCGGCCGCGCGATGCAGAAAACGCCGCCGATGTAGGAGGTGATGCTGAGGCTGTACGGCACGTTGAAACAATTCGAACAGCCGCACGAGAACTGCGGATACGCTGTGAGGGCCGCGGTGGAATGTCCCGGCATCTCGATCTCCGGCACGATGGTGATGTGCCGCTGCGCCGCATAGGCCACGAGCTCCCGGATCTCCTCCTGCGTGTAATAGCCGCCGTAGAGGCCGATGTCATTCCATGCCGTGCTCGACCGTGGATTGAGGCCGAAGGCGATGTTGGTGCGCCACGCGCCCACCTGCGTCAACAGCGGCCATTTCTTGATCTCGATGCGCCAGCCGGAGTCGTCGTCCAAATGCCAGTGAAGCGTGTTCAGTTTGTGCATCGTCATCGCGTCAATCATCTGCTTGACCTCGTCCAGGTTGAAAAAGTGGCGGACGCTGTCGAGCATCCAGCCGCGCCACGGGAAGCGGGGTTTGTCCTGGATGTAAACGCACGGCGCGATCCATGCCGCGTTCGTGGCGGGCAGCGGCGAATAAATTTCCGGCGGCAACAACTGAAGCAGCGTCTGCGCGCCGTAGAAGAGTCCCGCTGCCGCTGGCGCGCGGATGAGGACGGAGTTCGTGGCGACGGTCAATTCATAACCCTCCGCGCCGAGGTTGGGGAGAGCGCCGTTGGTCGTCAGCAGAATGGCTTGCGGGACCGCCGACACGCCGGAGTTCGTCGCGATCTCAAAACGGTAGCCGGTGGATTTGAAGAGCACCGTGGCGAGATACTCCCCGGTTTCGCGCGCGGCACCGTCCACGAGGATGCGCGTCGGCGCGGGCGCCGGGACGCCGGGGATCACTTGCGCCGGACAGAGGAGGAAGGTGCCCGGGTTGGTCTGCTTCTGCTGCGGCAGCGGGATTAGCGCGGGTGGCGCGGCCGATACCGAAACCGCCAACGACAAAATCACGATCGAAAGGATCCGGCCTCCTACAATGCCACTTGAGAACTTGTGCGTCATACCGGCCATGCCGATGGAAGAAGATAGAGCCATGGGTGGCGAGATGCCAAGCCAGGATATTGGCTGCCTGGCTGCCGGGATCATGCATCAGACCACAAACCGCAGGCCTGCCAGCGCAGATCCGAAGGTTAAGGGCGGGCCGGCGGAATCGTGAATCGTGTTTGGCTGTTTTGCCACACTGGGTATCCTTCGCCTCGTGGCAGCGTCCGATCCCAGTCCACCGCTGAAGGACAAGATCGGCCAGATGATCCTGGCTGGTTTCCGCGGCTTGGAGGCCCGCGAGGGTGATCCAATCATTGAGGATGTTCGCGCCCGGAATCTCGGCGCGGTGATCCTGTTCGATCAGGACGTGAGCGACAAAACCCTGCCGTGGCGCAACGTGCAATCGCCGGCGCAGGTGAAGGCGTTGGTGGCGATGTTGCATCGCGCCGCCCGGACGCCGCTGCTCGTTTCCGTTGACCAGGAAGGCGGGCGCGTGAACCGGCTCAAAGCGGCGTATGGCTTTCCTGAAACCTTGTCGCACGAGGAACTCGGCGGCCGCAACGATCCGGCGTTCACCTTCAGCCACGCCGCGATGATCGCGCGAACCCTGGCGGGCCTCGGCATCAACCTGAACCTCGCGCCGGTCGTGGACCTCGACGCGAACCCCGACAATCCCATCATCAAAGGCAAACGGCGCAGCTTCCACGCTGACCCGGATGTCGTGGGCACGCACGCCATCGAGTATGCCCGTGCGCACCGGCAGCATGGCGTCCTGATCTGCCCCAAACATTTCCCCGGACACGGCAGCGCCATGGGCGACACGCATCTCGGCCTCGTGGACGTGACCAAGACCTGGAATGAACGCGAGTTGATACCCTTCCAACGGATGATTGATGCCGGCCTCGTCGAAATCGTCATGACCGCCCACGTCTTCAACGCGAACCTCGACCCCGACCGCCCGGCCACGCTCTCGAAACGCGTGCTTCAAGGCATCCTGCGCGGCAAGCTCGGCTACCGCGGCTTGATCATCAGCGACGACATGGAGATGAAAGCGATCACGTCGCAATTTGGCCTGGAGAACGCCATCCAGTCCGGGATCGAAGCCGGCCTGGACATGCTCTGTTTCGGCAACAACATGAGTTACGACCCGCATATCGGCGAGAAAGTGATGGGCATCATTCTGCGTCTGGTCGAAACCGGCAAGCTCTCCGAATCGCGAATTGACGAATCCTATCGCCGGATCCTGGCGCTCAAGCAGCGGCTGCCAAGGTCGTCCGCGAACGGCTGAATGGACTCGCCGGGCCAATGTGGGCGACGAAACACGCGGCGCCCAACCATTCGCCTTGAGGAATTGCTCGAATCATCGAGGCGGCTTTCAGTGGCGACGGCTCGACAGCAAGGGTCATCTCAGGAACAATTCCGCGGCGGCATCGGCGAACCTCAGGCCGTGGCGGTTGAGCTGGAATCGTTCCGGCGAGCGCGACGCCCAGCCGCGCTGCACCAGGGAATCCATGTCGTTCGCCCACTCGACGCGAAGGTCGTGTCCGGTCGTGTGTTGGAATTCCTTGAACGGCCAGCCCGCGACCATGCGCAGGCCGAACGCCGCGGCTTCACCTGCGCGGGCGACGGCAGCGAGTTCCTCGCGAGATTCGATGGCGCGCCGGCCGTGTTCGAGCTGCTCGCAATAGAGTTGGGTGTTCGACCAGTTCTTCGTGCGGACGCCGCGCACGTAACTTGTCGCGCTCGGGCCGAGTCCGTAAAACGATCCGCCACGCCAATAGTTGACGTTGTGAAGGCAGGCGCGACTGGGGAGGTTGAGGGTTGAGGATTGAGGGTTGAGGGCAGAATCGCGCGCGAAGTTGGCGATTTCGTATTGGTGATATCCAGCCGAGGCAGAGCGTTCGACCAGTTCCTCATACATGGCACACGCGAGGTCTTCATCGGTATCGAACTTCCTGGCCTTGAGTTGCAGGAATAGCGGCGTGTCCTCCTCGTAAATGACTTCGTAACTGGAGAGGTGCTCGCTCTCCAGCGCGAGGGCTTCGCACAAGGTGTCGCGCCAAATCCCCATCGTCTGGCCGGGGATCGCGAACATCAAATCCAGGTTCACGTTGTCGAAACCCGCGCGGCGGAGGATCTCGAAGGATTTGAAAACCATCGCGCGCGAGTGGATGCGGCCGAGGCGTTCCAGCAGATTCTCGTCGAGGGACTGCACGCCCATTGAAACGCGGTTGACGCCGAAGTCCCGGAGCAATCCGGCCTTGTCGCTTGAGACCGTGGCGGGATTGCATTCGACGGTGAATTCCTCCGCGCCCAGCAGGCCGAGCCGCTGCATCGCGCGCAGGATGGTCTCCCATTGGCGCAGATTCAAAAGGGACGGCGTGCCGCCGCCGAAGAACACGGTTTTCGGCCGCAGGTCCTGGGCGACCAGTTCCAGTTCGCGAACCAGGGCGCACACGCAACGGTTGATGAGGTCGCCGCTGGAGGGTTCGGAATAGAAGGCGCAATAAGAGCACTTTTGCGCGCAGAAGGGGATGTGGACGTAGAGGCTCGAAACCTGCAAGTCAGTCGAATACTGCATGGCGACAAATTGCCCCACGGAACGCCCCGGCGCGAGGCGGATAACCTCGTCGGCAGGGCAGGTCAGATTGCGAAACCGGTTAAAGCAGCCGCGACGGACTACAAGGGGTGCAAGCGCTGGACGTTTTGGGCTTTCAATCCCTTGTCGCTGGTGACGACGTCGAACGTCACTTCTTCACCTTCGTTCAAGGTCTTGAACCCCGCTCCGAGAATGGACGTGTGGTGAACGAATACGTCCTGCCCGGCTTCCTGGGCGATGAAACCGAAACCCTTCTTGTTGTCGAACCACTTTACTTTGCCACTAGCCATAGTTTTCTCCTGAGTCGTCGGTGCGCTCGAACAAGAAACAAGTAAACATCACTGTCGCTCCACAGTGCGCCCGAAAAGCGCTCGGCTACAGACCACAGACGTCAACGCCTCGACTCGCGGTGAGGATAAAAACTCGCCGCCCGGCGGTCAAGAGTTTGTTTTCCAGGCGATTAGATTTTTCACCGGCATGTTCGCGCGTCCGCCTCCAAAACGGATGCCTGCCTCACTCCACCCGCAACACCTGTTCAAGCAATTGCGGCAGATGGGCCAGCACGGCGGCGTCCGCCACGACGGCCGTGGCGCCCGCCTCTTCGGCGGCTGTCTTAATAGGCAGCGCGGCTTCGCTGGCGAACGCCACAATCGGGATATGGGCGGTCAACGGATCGCGTCTAAGCCTGGCAATGAGCGCGCAAATGTTGTCACGCTGCATACCCAATTCCATGAAGATTACCATCGGGCGGAGATTAGGCGCGCCAGCCACGAGGTCTTCGGCGCTGCCGGGCACGTGGACGCGGTAGTGGAGGTCCTGCAACCGGTTCACCAACTGTGTGCCCGGCATCAGGGTTTCATACAGGACAAAAGCCAGAGGTTGTGTCACGGGGCCAAAGTGGTTCGCACCAGGAGAAAATGCAAAAACTTTTCAGCCTGACCGGGTTGCGTCGAATGCCCGGATGATCCCCTGCGCGGGAAATGCGGGCTTTGGGCTGCCGGATTTGGGCTTGACGGTTCCCCGACAAATTCCTAGTCTCCGGCTAGAACGGTAAAGTTGGCTGGCATCCGCCAGCGCGCGAAAGTCGGAAGAATCAAATCTGCCGACTTTTTTGTTCCCCGGGTGGGATTGCCGTTCGTAGCGTATGAATGCCGATTTTTTAGCCGTTCTGGAATTCTGGGAGCGAGAAAAGGGTATCAGCCGTGACGTTTTGGTCGCGGCGGTGCAGGAAGCCCTGTTGTCGGCTGCCAAAAAAGCTGTCGGACCGGCCCGCGAACTCCGCGTCGAGATTGACCCCAAGAGCGGCGACATCCGGGCGTTTGCCAAGCTGGTCGTCTCGGATCGCGTGATTTCCAGGCACGACCAGATTTCGGTTTTCGATGCCCGACGCCTCCGGGCGGATGCGCAGCTTGGCCAGGAGCTGGAAGTTGAAGTCACCCCCACCGGCTTCGGCCGGATAGCCTCCCAATACGCCAAACAATCGCTCATGCAGCACATCCGGCGGGCGGAGAAGGCCCTGATCTTCACCGAGTTCAAGGACCGCGTGGGTGACATCATCAGCGGCACGGTGCGGCGGTTCGACCGGTCGGATGTGCTGGTGGACTTGGGGAAATACGAGGCCTTGCTCCCCAACAAGGAACGCGTGCCCACAGAGGAATATCAGGTCGGCGAGCGGATTCGCTGTTACGTCAAGGCCGTCGAGCAAGGACCCCACGGTCCGGATATCATTCTTTCCCGCGCCGATCCCAGGTTTGTCATCAAGCTCTTCCAGCTTGAAGTCTCAGAAATCAGCGACGGCACAATCGAGGTCAAAGGCATCGCCCGGGAAGCCGGCTTCCGGACGAAGCTCGCGGTCTGGACTCGCGATGAGAAGGTGGACCCGGTCGGCGCCTGCGTCGGCCTGCGCGGCCAGCGGGTCAAGAACGTCGTTCGTGAATTGAACAACGAGAAGGTGGACATCATCCGGTGGGATTCGAACGTCCGGAATCTGATCACCAACGCCCTCGCCCCGGCCAAGCTCAAGGCCTTCGAAATTGACGAGGCCGCGCGCCGGGTCAAGATCACCACCAGTGAGGACCAGCTTTCGCTCGCCATCGGAAAACGGGGTCAAAACGCCCGGCTCACCTCCAAATTGACCGGCTGGCAGGTGGACATCGAGGCCGAGCACGTGGTGACGAAAGGATTTGATGAAAAGGTCGCCGAAGCCGTGGAAGTGCTCGCGGCCATTCCCGGGATTTCGCACGAACAGGCAGATGTCCTGGTGCATCACGGCGTCACCCGGCTCGAAGACTTGTTGGGAGCGGACGAGAGCGATCTGGCGGAAATCCCGCAAATCGGCGAGCAGGCGGGCGCGGTGTTGAATGCCGCCCGCGCGGAGACGTTGCGGCGGACGATCAAGATCGGCGAAATGCCGGTGCAAGGTTAGCGCATGTCTGCTCCGTTGAACAGTCTTGTGGGTTGGGTTTGAGCCTATGAAGGCGCGTTGCCCAGATCGGTGGTCGGTTCAGAACAGTTATGCCCGTACGCATTTACGACATCTCGAAGAGGCTCGGCTTGGAGAACAAGGAAGTCATCTCCAAAGCCAAGGAACTGGGCATTGCCGCCGCCAAAGTCCCGTCCAGTTCGCTCGATAAGATCACCGCCGAGTACCTCGAGGACCAGCTCCGTCTCGCACATCCGGAAATCGCGGCGCCGCCCCCTGCTCCTCCTCCTCCTCCGCCCAAAGAAGAGCCAGTCGTCCTAGTCACCGCGCCTCCTGAGCCGGTCCCGCCCCCAGCCGAGATCATCCAACCGCCGACTTCCCAAGCCATTGAGACCGGAACTGCATCCATTCTCGAAGCGACGGCAACTCCGCTTCCCGTGCTGGCCGCGTCTCCGGTGCCATCGCCACCAGTTTTGCCTCCACCACCGCCGCCTCCGCCCGGGCCGAAGGTGGGTGACAAGATCGGGTTCATTCAACTTCCCAGCCGGCCAGGGGCCCGGCCCGCGGACAAGATTCCAACCATCAAACTGCCACCTTCACGCCCCGGAGGAGTCGCCCGGGCAGAAATGCGCCCAGCCGCCAGGGGCGGCGGCCCAGGCGGGCGACCGGCAGCGCCCGCGGCCCGGACCTCAGCCCCGGCGGCCCAGAAACCTGCCGCCGCTCCCGAGCCGAAATTCACCGCGCCCGCCGGAGCCGAAGTCATTTCGCTCAAACCACCTATCGTCGTTCGCGTGCTTGCCGAGGCGTTGAAGCAAAAGCCGTTCAAGATCATGGCTGACCTGATGGAGTTGCGGGTCATGGCCACGGTGAATCAGACCGTTGATGAAAAGATCGCCGGGCAGATTTGCGCCAAGTATGGCTTCCGCTTCGAGGCCGAGAAACGCGGCAAGTCCGCGGACCATCTCATTCACACGCCCGTCAAGAAGGTCGAGGTTGACCTGGAAGACAAGGTCGAGCAACTCAAATCCCGCCCGCCGGTCGTCACCATCATGGGCCATGTGGATCACGGCAAAACGACGCTGCTCGACGTCATCCGCAAAGCCAACGTCGCCGCAGGCGAGGCCGGCGGGATCACGCAGCACATCGGGGCTTACACCATTGCCTTCCCGCATCCCGAGCGGAAAAACGAGTTGCAACAGATCACCTTTCTCGACACGCCCGGCCACGCCGCGTTCAGCTCGATGCGCGCACGCGGCGCGAACGTCACCGACATTGTCGTGCTCGTGGTCGCAGCCAACGACGGCGTGATGCCGCAAACGCTCGAAGCCTTGAACCACGCGAAGGCCGCGAGAGTCCCGATTCTCGTCGCCGTCAACAAGTGCGACCATCCGAACGCCAACTCGATGAAGGTCCGCCAGCAGTTGCAGGAAAAGGGACTGGTGCCGGACGATTGGGGCGGAGAAACGATCTTTGTGGATTGCTCCGCCCTGACCAAGCAGGGCGTGGACAAGCTGCTCGAAATGATCTTGCTCCAGGCCGACCTGCTGGAGTTGAAGGCCAACCCCGATCGCCACGCCAAAGGAAACGTCATCGAATCGGGCATCGAGCCGGGCGGCCCGATGGCCACCGTGCTGGTCCGCAAAGGCACGCTGCGCGTCGGTGACGTCATCATCTGCGGCGAACAGTACGGCAAAGCCCGCGCCCTCATCAACGAAGAGGGCAAGCGCCTTAAGGAAGCCACCCCGTCGGTCGCCGTGAAAGTCCTCGGCCTGAACGGCGTTCCGGAGGCCGGCGCGGAATTCAGCGTCGTCGAAGACGACCGCGAAGCCCGGGAACTCGCCGAGGAGCGCCAGGCGGCCGGTCGCGTCGAAAGCCTTGAAAACAAGTCCAAGGTCACGCTCGAAAACCTCTTTGCGACGCTCGATTCGCAGCAAAGCAAGGCGCTCAAGATCGTCGTCAAGGCCGACACGCAAGGCTCGGTCGAAGCCATCGTGGAGGCGCTCAAGAAAATCGAGTCCGAAAAGGTGTTGTTGGAAATCATCCATAGCGATGTCGGTGCCATCACCGAAAACGACGTGGCGCTGGCCTCCGCCTCGCGTGGAATCATTCTCGGTTTTCACACCCGCGTGGACAACACTGCGGCGGAGAAAGCCAAGCACGGAGGCGTGCAGATCAAACTCTACGCCATCATCTACGAGTTGATTGACGAGGTGAAGGACGGCATGGCGGGATTGCTCGAGCCGGTCAGCAAGGAAGTCGTCATCGGGTCGGCGGAGGTGCGCCAGGTTTTCAACCTCTCGAAAGGCGTGCCCGTTGCCGGTTCGATGGTCGCCAGCGGCCGCATCGTGCGCGGCAAGGTCCGCGTCCGCCGGCGCAAGGACGTCATCTACGAGGGCGTTACCCAATCCCTGCGCCGGTTCCAGGACGAGGTCAACGAGGTCCGCGCCGGCCTTGAATGTGGCATCCGCATCGAAGGTTTCGCAGAAATCCAGGTCGGCGACGTCGTCGAATGTTACACCGTCGAAAAGGTCGCGCAGAAACTTTGACTGCCGGCCGCTCGACCCGCCATCGGCTGTTGTCGCCCGGTTCCTGAACCCCCCATGCCCAATCTCCGCCATCAACGAGTCCGCGAGCTCCTCAAGCGCGCCATCGGCGAAGTCATCCGCCGCGAGTTCAACGTCACCGAATGCGGGCTCATTTCCGTCAACGACGTCGATTGCGCCGGCGACCTCAGATCGGCTGTGGTGTACATCAGTATCCTCGGCAACCCCGACCAGCAGAAACGCGGCCTGGCGCAACTGGCGGAGCATCGTGTTCGCCTCCAGAGCCTCACGGCCCGGGCCGTCGTCCTCAAGTACACTCCCACGCTCAAATTCGTCGCGGACGACTCGCTCGCGCGCGGCAACCGCGTCTTGCGGATCATCGAGGAACTCGAACAATCCTCCCCCGCGCCCTCGACCCCGGGCCATGAAGAATTATCCGAAGATCATTGACCGCATTCTTGAAGCTCTCCGCGCGAGCAAGGACATCTGCGTCGCCGGCCACATCCGGCCCGACGGCGATTGCGTCGGTTCGCAACTGGGCCTGACCCTCGCGCTGCAAGCGGAAGGTAAAAAAGTCGTTTGCTGGAACCAGGACTTGATGCCGCAAAAGTACCGCTTCCTGGACCGGGACGGACTTTTCCAGCAACCCAAGCGCGGCCAGAAATTCGATTGCGTTGTCGCACTGGATTGCGCCAGCTTCGAGCGCCTCGGCAAGATTGGCCCCTTCATCGCCCGCCGCAAACCGCTCATCAACATTGACCATCACGAGAGCAACACCCGCTATGGCGAATTGAACTGGGTTTCGCCGCGCGAGCCCTCCACGGGGGAATTGATTTTTCGCTTGCTGAAGACCGCCCGCTGGCCGATCACGCCGCGCATCGCGGACTGCCTTTTCACCGCGGTATCCACGGACACCGGCTCGTTTCAGTACGCCAACACCCGGCCCGGCACGTTTCATGTCGGCGGCGAGCTCGTCACACGCGGCGCCGACCTCGAGAAGATTTCCGGCGAAGTGTATGAATCCTTTCCGTTGTCGCGCGCGCGCCTGCTGAAATACGTTTACAGCCGCTTCAAACTCACGCATAACGACCGCATCGCCTGGTTCTGGCTCAAGAAGGAGCACCTCGCCCGCACCGGCGCGGAAAGCAACGACACCGAGGGATTGATTGACCACATCCGGGCCATCGAGCCGGTCGTCGTCGCCTGCGTTTTTGAAGAACTCGAACCCGGATTGACTCGTGCCAGTCTTCGCTCCAAAGACGGCAAGGTGAACGTCAACGAAATCGCGGCTCAATTCGGCGGTGGTGGCCATCCGGCCGCGGCGGGCGCGCGCATTCGCGGCAATCCCGTTTCCGTCCAGCGCCGCGTCATCGGCGCCATCAAAAAGGCGATCAACTCCGCACGCTGAATCGGGCAGCAGGAACTCGGCGGGATCGCTTCGATGACGGAAAACCTGCCAGCCTGGGAAGATCAGTCACCTCGCTTGATTCCGAGGAGAAGCGTCTCCCAACGGAGGAAGTGAGGCTTCTTTCATCTCGCATTGATTCGATACCAATCTCGCCTGAGGAAGTAGCTGGAGAGAAGCTCAAATCCCGCACCGTTCCAGCGCCTTGACCTCCTTTTTGATCAACGCGGCGACCTTGCGGCTGGCGAAATAGACCTGCGCCTTGGTTACGCCCAACCGGCGGCACACGTTTTCTGTGGACTGGTTGTTCAGCACGTGGAGGTGAAAGATTTGATACTGGATGGCTTTGACCCGTTGTTTCGCGCGCTCAGTGGCGACCGCCATGAGGTTTTTCTCCCATTCCTCGTCCCAGGCTGCCTCCAGGCCGAACCCCGCGCGCGCCGATTGTTCCTCCACGACCGTCGTGCCCAACTCCTGTTCCCGTGGCAGTACTTGATCGCCGCGCTGAGAGCCCTTCTTGCGCAATTGATCGGTGATGCGCCAGCGCGTCAGTTGCAACAGCCAGCCCTTGAAGGAGCCGACCGCCGGATCGTATCTGAACTCGGGCATCTTCTTCGCCACGGCCAGAACAGTATCCTGCACGACATCGTGCGCATCGGCGTCTGAGAGGCCGGTCTTGCGCGCGACACCGTAGATCAGCCGGCCATACGTGTCGAAGAACTGCCGCCAGCTTTCCTGGTCATCCCAGTCCTTAAGCCGGCTGAGCAGGCTGCTGCGCGTGGGGATGAACTCGTCTGTCGCGGTGGCCATGGACATGCAAAGTGTCTCTACGGAGATACGTGACGAAAAGGCTGAAGTGCGAAAAAATCTTCTTTCCGGAGTGTTGGCTTCGGAGGTCGAGATCTTCGAAACGATGTGCCCGACGCTAAGTCCCTGGCAAAAACTATTTCAGAATTTTTCGCAAAGTCAGCTTTCCATTCCGAATTCTTTGTTGAATGCCCATGTGGGGCTGAACTCAAAACTCCAATGCAACCTTATGAAAAACACCTTCGACCATCCTCGGATGAGAGTTGAGACTGGTTGGTTCGCCATCTTTGCTGCATTCACGCTGACACTGCTACTACAATTAACCGCGGAAACCGTTCGCGTTAAGGACATCAACCTGAGCGACGCCAGTTCGCCGCCGCAAGAACTGGTCAACCTGAACGGAACGGTGTTTTTCCGGGCTTTCGATCCCGCCACAGGATGGGAATTGTGGAAGAGCGACGGCACTGAAGTTGGCACGGCTTTGGTAAGGGACATCAATCCCGGCACAAACAGTTCCACTCCAGGCAAATTGGTCAACGTCAACGGCACGCTTTATTTCACCGCCTCCGACAGCGCCGGGACGGAGCTGTGGAAGAGCGATGGCACGACCGGCGGCACAGTAATGGTCAAGGACATCCGAGCAGGAAGCCTGAGTTCAAGCCCCACGGCTTTGGTAAATGTTTCAGGGACGCTCATGTTTGCTGCCAGCGATGGCATCTCGGGAACGGAACTCTGGAAGAGCGATGGCACAGCCGCGGGCACAGTGCTGGTCAAGGACATTCGCGCGGGCGTTTCAAGTTCAAGCCCTGCATCTTTGATAAATGTTGGGGGAATAGTTTTCTTCGTGGCCAGCGACGGCGTCTCCGGGGGCGAGCTGTGGAAAAGCGACGGGACGGGGGCGGGCACGGTAATGGTTAAGGACATCTATCCCGGCAGTTCGAGTGGTATATCGAGCTCATTAGGTCTGATCAATGTGGGCGGGACAGTCTTTTTCTCAGGCAGCGATGGGGTTTCAGGCTTTGAGTTGTGGAAAAGCGACGGTACGGAAGCTGGCACTGTGCGTGTGAAGGACATTGCCTCCGGCAGCAGCGGCTCCTTCCCGACTCGCATGGCGAACGTTGGCGGAACGCTTTTCTTCGCAGCAATTCCGAGCGGCGAAACCTACAAACTATGGAAGAGCGACGGGACTGAAGCGGGAACGGTCCAATTGGGAACGGTGCGCGAGCCGCAGTTTTTGGTGAACATCAGCGGTACCGTGTTTTTCAGTGCGGGAGAAACCGCTTTCGCCTCGGATGCCGAACTTTGGAAGAGCGATGGCACAGAGTCTGGGACGGTCCGGGTAAAGGACATCTGGCCCGGCAACTCCGGTTCTATGCCTGCATCGCTTATCAACGTCAACGGCACCCTCTTTTTCACGGCGGACGATGGCATGGCGGGTGGAGACCTGTGGAAAAGCGATGGAACGGAGGCCGGCACCGTGCTCGTCAAGAACATTCTTTCCGGCAAGAGCAAGAGCGCCTTTCCGAGTCCGTGGGATCCGGTGTTTAACGGCGGGGACACTCTGTTCCTCGCTGCTAACGACGGAGTTTCGGGCACGGAGCTCTGGCGAAGCGATGGGACGGACGCAGGCACCTGGCGGGTGAAGGACATTCGTCCGGGATTTGACAGTTCAAATCCGTCGGGGGTGATAGATATCAATGGCACACGCTTTTTCGCCGCAGACGACGGCGCCTCGGGCGTGGAACTGTGGAAGACCGATGGCACTGAAGCGGGCACGATCCTGGTTAAAGACATCTTTGCCGGGACCAACAGTTCCACCCCAGCCCCCGTTGTCAACGTCAACGGCACGTTGTTCTTCACGGCCAACGATGGTGTGACCGGGCGGGAATTGTGGAAGAGCGATGGCACGGATGCGGGTACGGTGCTGGTTAAAGACATCCGGCCTGGAATTCTGGATACGATGCCGGAATACTTCGTGAACGTAAACGGCACGTTGTTCTTCACGGCCAACGATGGTGTGACCGGGCGGGAATTGTGGAAGAGCGACGGGACGACGGCGGGCACAGTCGTGGTTAAGGACATCTATCCCGGCAGTTCGGGTGGGATACCTGAGTCTCTGCCAGGTCTGGTCAATGTGGGGGGGACAGTCTTCTTCTCCAACAGCGATGGGATTTCAGGCCATGAGTTGTGGAAGAGCGACGGTACAGGCGCCGGCACAGTGCTGGTCAAGGACATCGCTGCTGGGGTCTCAGGTTCCGATCCTTCCCGGCTTGCGGATGTCAACGGCACGTTGTTCTTCGCGGCCAGTGATGGCGGGTCAGGGTTCGAGCTGTGGAAGAGCGACGGGACCGCATCCGGCACCGTGCGCGTCAAAGATATCGTTGCCGGCAGCGGCAGCTCTTATCCGGATTCCCTGGTGAATGTTAACGGAACTCTCTTTTTCAGGGCCTATGATCCCAGCGCAGCCCTCTGGAAAAGTGACGGGACCGAAGCAGGGACAATCCGTATCACGAACGTATCCAATCTAACTGATCCTCGGAATTTGAACGGGACATTATTCTTCTCCCAATCTGCCACTGGGTCAGGTCAGGAGTTATGGCGCAGCGATGGAACCCAAGCCGGAACGATCTTGGTAGCAGATATTCTCCCCGGCAGTGGCGGTTCAGTACCAAACGGATTGGTCGTCCTGGGAGGGAGGCTGTTTTTCACGGCCGATGACGGAATTACGGGCAGAGAATTGTGGGTGCATATTCCCGACACTGCACCTGCATTTGTCGTGCAGCCTCAAAGTCAGATCGTCGTTTGCGCGAGCAATGCGACATTCACTGTTACAGCGTCTGGCACGCCGCCCCCGGCTTATCAATGGTACAAAGGCGGGTTACCAATCCTTGGCGCGACGGACAGCTCCCTGGCTCTCACCGATGTGCAGTGCGGGGACAGCGGGAGCTTCTCGGTGATTGTCAGCAATGTCGCCGGTTCGATCACCAGCAATCCGGCGCTGCTGACGCTGAGTGACGCCGCTCCGCCGACGATTGCCTGCCCGACTGATCTGGTCGTGTCCACGGCTGCGGGCCAGTGCTCGGCGGTTGTCAACTACGCGGTCACGGCGACCGACGATTGCGGCGTCACGAATCTGCTCGTGAGTCCCCCATCCGGCTCAACCTTCCCGAAAGGCACGAACACGGTCTTATGCGCCGCGATTGACTGTTTCGGTAACACCAATCAGTGCAGCTTCGCCGTGGTCGTTTTGGACACCGAGCCGCCGATGATCACTTGCCACACCAACATGAGCGTGCCATGCACTTCAACCAACGGCGCGCAGGTCAACTTCACGGTAACGGCGACGGACAACTGCGCCCCGAACATCGTCGTGGACACCCTGCCGGTCAGCGGTTCTACGTTCGGCCCGGGATCAAATGTCGTCACTTGCACGGCGGTGGATTCCAGCGGCAACACCAATCAATGTGTGTTCAGCATTACGGTCGAAGATCAAGGCCCGCCGGTGTTGAACATCATGCTGCAAGGCGGGCAAGCTGAAATCGGCTGGCCGGTCACCTGCACGCCCTTTGTGCTGGAGGAAACCGGAAGTCTTGAGCCGCCGGCATGGACCAACACGGCAGCTGCGCCAGAACTTTTGGGCGAGCGATACCGAGTGAGCGTGCCGGTGGACAGCAAGAAGTATTTCCGGCTGCGAAACTGAGGCGCATTGCCAGCGCGGCGCGGGGCTACTCGAGAGGAAACGGCGGGCGGTTGGATTTTGGTGTGGAATCCGTCCGGGCACCTCGACCTGCCCACATGACCTTTGCGGTGCATGGCTGCGCGGACTCAGTGAGTGATCTTCACGAACGTGCTTCACTCTATCGATTCGGACCGGAGACCTCCTTCGCGGATTCGGGCAGTTTCCGCTGCCACTCGGCGGCTTGGGCCAGGTTGCCCAAGACTTCATAGAGCCGCACGATTTGTTCGACCGTTTCCTTCAACCGCAACTTTCCTTCCGCTGGCATTATGTCCGTGCGCGATTGCATTCCTTCGTAGCCCGTCAGCAGCGAGCGCTCGGCCTCGGCGCGCTGGTTTCGCGCCAGCAGTACCGTACCCAACAAGGCCCGTGCGCTGAAACCGCGCCAATGATTTGTCTGGTGTTCGTCACGCAGGGCGATGCATTGCTCCACCAGGGGCTGCGCTTCCGCCGGTCGGCCAGCCGCCACGAGTGTCCGCCCCAGATTCTCCAGGATGACCGCTCGAACGGCCGGCTCGGTTGGCAGACCCAAGGCTTCTTGGAAAGTCTTCGATGCCTCGGCGCGTCGGCCCTGATCGTGTTGCACCAAGGCCAGGTCGTTGAGCGACGTAGCGACGGAAGGATGCTCGCGACCAAAGCGCGTGCGTCGGAATTCCAGCACCTCCTGCTGCAAAGATTCGGCCGCATCCAATCGCTTTTGCTCGCGCAGGGCCCGCCCAAGATTGTTCTTCACGGCGGCCGTTTCTCTCGGGTAATCGCCTTGCAAGGTTTGCAGGATTTCCAATGCGCGATGAAATAGCGGCTCCGCATCCGCGGGACGCCCCAGAAGGCGCAGAACTTCCGCCGAGTTGTTCAGACTGACCGCCACGTCAACGTGGTTTGAGCCGAGAAGTGCAATCTGCATTTGTAAGGCATCACGATGAGCCTCCAACGCTTCCGCAAACCGGCCCTGTTTCTGGAGCACCACGGCGAGGCTGTTGATCGAGATGGCCAGATAAGGGTGTTTGTCGCCGAGAAGTTTTCTCCAGGCTCGTTGCGCGTCGCGATGCGCCGTTTCCGCCTCCGCCAACCGCCCACGCCCTTCGAGGAAGACCGCGAAGCTGTGCAGAGAGGTGGCCGTGTCCGGATGCCCGTCGCCGAATTCTTCCCGCTGAATTGCGAGAGCCTTGCGCCACAGGTCTTCGGCTTCGGGGAAGCGGCCTTGCTCTTTCACCACCTGCGCCAGACAGTTCAGCGAAATGGCCACCCGCGGATGTTGATTGCCGAAGAGCGTGCGGTGCATGGCGAGCGCCTGACGGTGCAGCGCCTCGGCCTCCGCGTATTGACCACGATGCTCAAGCATGATGCCCAAACCCGTCAGCGACTCGGCCACTTCCGGGTGCGCGCCGACAAACAGGTTGGTTCGTATTTCCAACGCCTGCCGCGCCAGCTTTTCGGCATCCTGCAACTTGTTTTGCTCGTCTAACGCCAGCGCCAGTTCGTTCAGCGAGAGCGCGACCAGCGGATTTTCAGTCGAGGGAAGGCTCTTCGCCATCTCCAGTGCCGCCCGATGCATGGCTTCAGCCCGGTCGTAAAGGCCGAGTTCCCGATACACATCGCCGATCAAGTTGCGCAGTTCGATTTCCACCTCCGGCTGGCCCTTCAAATCCTTGCCCACACGCTTCGCCGTCTGATCCATGATCTCCCGGAGGAGCGTGCCGTCCCGCCCCAGCGCCACGGAGGGTTTGACGCTCGTCAGCATGTCCTTGAGGAACTGCACCACCAGATCCGCACGTTGGTGCTGCTCGGCTTCGACTCGCGCCAGGCGCGATGCCCGCCGTGCCTGCTGAATCGCGCCGAAGTACGCGATCGCCGCCAACACCAGCGCGGCGCCGGTCGCCACGCCAACCCGTGTCATCACCGCCAGGCGATACTCGACTTTGCGCAAGTGCCTCACGGAGCGGCCAGCCTGGAGCAGCAGCAATTCCTCACGCATTTGCTCGGCGGACGTGTAACGCTTGCGCACGTCCTTCTCGCAGGCGCGCAGGATGATTTCATTCAACTCGCGCGTGCCAGTTTCGTCGTCGTTCGCGTCCGCGCTCACGGGCAGTTCGGGGAATTCCCGCCGGTCTTTGCCGGTGCTGATTTCGTAGAGCACTTTGCCCAGGCTGTAGAGGTCGGCTTGCGGGGAGCCCGGGCCTTCGGGCGGCAGGTAGCCTTCCGTGCCCACGAACGAACAGGTCGCGTCCACCGTCGCCACCAAACCGATGTCCGCCAGTTTGGGGAGACCGTTCACGAAGATGATATTCGAGGGCTTCACATCGCGATGCACCAGCCCGTGCTTGTGCAAGTGGCCGAGCGCCGTGGTGAGCGCAAGGGCGATGTCCCGACATTCCTGGAAGGGCAAACGCCCGCGCTGCTTGAGTTCGCTGCGCAGCGTTTTGGGTTCGTATTGGGCCGGGTCAATCCGGGCGCCGGTCTGCTGGTCATCGGCCAGTTCCATGACGTAGTAAAAGCAGCCCGCGGCGTCATTGCGCCCGACGTGCAGGATGTCCACCTGGCTCTGGTGCGAGCGGGAAACCGGCTCGAACTTGCGGATGCCCTCAAACTCCCGTTCGTACGGCCGGTCTGAGTCGAACGTGGCGCGGTAAACGATCTTAAGCGCGCGATGGAAGCCGAGGGCGCTGCGCGCCAACCACACTTCGACGTAACTGCCCCGGCCAATGCAGCGTAACAGTTCGTGGTCCGGGATTTGGGGAATGGGCCGCGCCGAGGTGGTGCTCGGCGGCGATGTTGACTCTCCCTTCACTGCTGGCGAAAAACTGCCAGCAGCCGTCGAGGCTTGACTGGATTCCCGCGCTAACATGGCTAAACCCGGACCAACCCCGTTCGGTCGGCAGACTGGTGCCGACATACCGTTGCGTTTTTAGGACTTTTGCGGCGAAGAAGCAAGCAATTCTTCCAGCATTTTCACAACTTCAAGCAGGATGGCCGGGGGACGGCTTGGCCGTTTGACGGCGAGTGGCGGCTTTTCACCGTGGCAGGTTGGGGAACTTTGTGTCGTCGTTCTCTTGCTGCAATCCGCCGGGCTTGCGGTCATCATCTCGGCGCACTATGCAAGAATTCACCGCGCTCGACGGCGCCATTCTCGTTGACAAACCCAGCGGCCCGACGTCCCACGATGTCGTGGACGCCATCCGCCGGCAGTTTGGCATCAAGAAAGTCGGCCACTGCGGCACGCTCGATCCGAACGCGACCGGGCTGCTCATTATTGTCCTCGGTCGCGGCACGAAGCTCTCCGAAAAACTCATGGGTGACGACAAGGTTTACGAGGGCACGATCAAGTTCGGCGAAACCACCGATAGCTACGACTCTGACGGCGAAGTGGTCGCAACCAGACCCGTCCCGACGCTGACCGTCCAGGAACTCGATGAAGCCAGCGCCGGTTTCATCGGTGATCAAATGCAAATCCCGCCGATGGTTTCGGCCATCAAAAAAGCCGGCGTGCCGCTCTACAAGCTCGCGCGCAAAGGCGTCGTGGTGGAACGCGAACCGCGGCTGATTCACATCTACAACTTCCGCTTCACCGATTACCACGAACCGCTCGGTGCGTTTCGCATCGCCTGCACCAAGGGCACCTACGTCCGCAGCCTCGCGCACGACCTCGGCCGAAAACTCGGCTGCGGCGCGCACTTGGCCACGCTGCGCCGCACCGTCTCGGGCAAGTTCGACGTGGCGGATGCGAAACCGCTCGCGGAAGTTCTGCAACTCAGCACCGCCGAACTTGAGAAACGCGTAATCCCGTTTTTGAAACTGGCTGGCAGCAGTGCCTGACGCCGCTACAATTCCCTTGTGAACGTCATCCGTACCGCGACTGACCTGAAACCCGGCGACCGCAAAGTCTGCCTTGCCATCGGGGTCTTCGACGGGGTCCATCTGGGCCATCAGCAAATCATCCGGCAGACCATCAGCGACGCCCGGCAGCACGAAGACATCGCTCTCGTCGTCACGTTCGACCAACACCCGAACGTCATCGTCGCGCCGGACCGCGTCCCGCCGTTGATTTACTCGCCGCCGCAAAAACTTCGTGCCATCGGGTCGCTTGGCGCCGACGCGCTGCTGATGGTTCACTTCGACAAACCATTCAGCGAGCAAAGCGGCGAAGCGTTTGCCCGCAAACTGGTGAACGACTTGGGCCGCGTGCAACGCATCTGCGTCGGCGCGGATTTTCAATTCGGCCACCAGCGCAGCGGCAACGTGGCGCTCCTGAAAACCCTCGGCGCGGAACTGGGCTTCCAGGTCCACGGCCTCGCCGCCGTCGCACTCGACGGCCAGATCGTCAGCAGCACGCTCATCCGCGAAGCGGTCCGCGCCGGGCACATGGATGCCGCGAGCCAAATGCTTGGACGAAGCTACGCGCTGGCTGGCCGTGTCGTGGCGGGCGACCGCCTCGGTCGCGAACTCGGTTTCCCAACGGCAAACCTCGACGTGTCCGGGTTGGTGCTGCCCCCGAACGGCGTGTATGCCGTGCGGGTCCTCTCCCGCCGCCAGACGCATCGCGGGCTGCTCAACATCGGGTTTCGTCCGACCCTCACCCAGGCCCGGCCGCAACTGCGCGTCGAAGCACACTTGTTGGATTTCACGGGCGAGCTTTACGGCGAGGAACTCGAAGTCTCGCCATTGACCAAGCTGCGCGACGAGCGAAAGTTCGCGTCGTTCGACGAACTCAAAGCGCAAATCCAGCGCGACCTTGCGGCCGCACGCGCGGCATTTTAAGCCGGACGCGAACGCGCGTCGGCCGCCAGCCGGCTCACCGGGCACTGATGGAATTCGTGCGACGCCCTCGGCAACCGCCCGCAAGTTATCCACAGCGCCACTGAAAATACCATTTGACAGTGATGCTTCATTTTGAGAGGGTTGCGTCGTTCGGCGTCCCGTTGCTCCCAAGTTGTTCACAGTTGTCGTGTAGTTCAATGCACATCAAAACCGCGCTACTTGTGTCCTGTATGTTGATGGTGGCCACGCTTCCATCGGTCGGCCAGTTGATCATCAACAGCCCTACGACATAGTGGGTGCCGATCATCCTCGGCTCCACGAACCAGGCGGATTACTTTGACGACGAACAAACGGGCCGTCCCGAATCTGACCTGGTCGGCAACGCCGGTCATCCCGCGGCGTATTTCAACTTCGACAACGCGAACACGCCGAGCTTGACGGACGGAACGTTGGCTTTCCGTGTGCGCGTGGGTTCGGACTTGCCGCAGCTCGGGACGTTCGACTCGGTGTTGTTCATTGGGATGGATGGCAACAGCGATGGCGCGCTGGATATTTTCCTGGGCGCTGACAACAAGGGCGGCACTCCCGAAATCAAGATCTGGGACGCCGGGACGGGACTGAACATCTCGCCCAGCACGACTTCGGTGAGCGCTCCGCCGGGCCAGTTTTCGTATGGTGAAACCAGTGCAAACTTCGACTTCAGCCAAGTCAGCGCCACGATTGACCCGCCCGCAACCATCTTCGACTTGGATGTTGATGGTACCACCGACCGTTTCGTCAGTTTCTCGCTGCCCTTCGCGGATGTCGTCTCGGAGATGTCGCGCCTGGCGGGCATCGGTATCAGCGAAAACTCCGTTGTGCGATTTGTGATCGCGACTTCGACTCAGGCCAACTCGCTCAATGAGGATCTCAACGGCATCCCCAAGAACTTTACCCCCACTCTGACCTGGGCGCAGCTCGGAGGCCTCAGCAGCCCCACGCAACTGCCTGAGCCGGGCACCGGGCTGCTCGCCGGGTTGGGCTTGGCTGCGTTTGCGTGTTTCGACCGGTTCCGCCGGCAAGCGCGGCGTTGAATCGCCTCGTCGTTTTAGGATCATAGAGCTTTCGGGGCATTCGGCTGCGCCCGCCGGACGGCCCGTTCTTGCGCCAGTTCGTCGCATTCGCCACTCTCCAGCCTGTCGAAATTCTCTGAACAGAAAGTCCGGTTGCATTGTCTCTGGCAGCGGAACATCTGAGCACTATGAGCACAGGAATCAACGCCATCAACGAAGCGGTCAAGGAAGCCAGCGCCTTCACGCGACCGCTTTTCAACGAACTCGGCAAAGTCATCGTCGGCCAGAGCTACCTCACCGAGCGACTGGTCATCGGCCTGCTCGCCAACGGCCACGTCCTACTCGAAGGCGTGCCCGGTCTCGCCAAAACCCTCGCCGTGAAATCCCTCGCCGCCACCATCCGCGTCAAGTTCTCGCGGCTGCAATTCACGCCCGATATGCTGCCTGCCGACGTCATCGGCACGCAGATTTACAATCCGCAATCCGGCGGCTTCAGCACGCGCAAAGGCCCGGTCTTCGCCAACCTCATCCTCGCCGACGAAATCAACCGCGCGCCTGCCAAGGTGCAAAGCGCGTTGCTCGAAGCCATGCAGGAAAAGCAGGTCACCATTGGCGAGCAGACCTTCAAGCTCGACGAACCGTTCCTCGTGCTCGCCACGCAGAATCCCATCGAGCAGGAAGGCACGTATCCGCTGCCCGAGGCGCAGGTTGACCGCTTCATGCTCAAGCTCAAGATCGGCTACCCATCGCGCGCCGAGGAGCGGCAGATTCTCGACCTCATGGCGCGCACCAGCGGCACGCCCACCGCGAGCGCGGTGGTTGACCCGAAGGACATTCTCAAAGCCCGCGAAATCATCAACGACATCTACATTGACGACAAGGTGAAGGACTACATCGTGGACCTCGTTTGCGCCACGCGCGACCCGGACCATTACAAGATCGCGGTGAAAGACTTCATCCAACTCGGCGCCTCACCGCGTGCGACCATCAACCTGACTCTCGCCGCCAAAGCCTACGCCTTCCTCAAAGGCCGCGGCTACGTGACGCCGCAGGACGTGAAAAGCATCGGCATGGACGTGCTGCGCCACCGCGTGGCCATCACCTACGAAGCCGAGGCCGAGGAAAAAACCAGCGAAACGGTCATTCAGAAAATCTTTGATGAACTGCCCGTGCCGTGAAGAAGTAGCTGATTTAAGAGTATGATTCGGAAGACGACACTCGGGCTGCTGGTCATGCTGGTTATATTGGCATCCTGCAAATCGTCCAAACAGCCGGCATCGGTTGGTGATCGACCGGTATACGGTGCGTCGGGTGCAGACAAGATCCGAATCACGATCGCAGGAGACGTCAACCGTCCCGGGGTGTATTGGGTATCTCAGTCGGCAAGTCTCTTGCATCTTCCGAACCTTGCAGGTGGTTGGTCAGGGCAAGGTGAGTTTGGCATCCCGCCGTATCGCGCTATTGTCACAAACCCGGCGAACGGTCCAAGTGCTAAGAGAATTTACCAACTTCGAAGAATGAGCCGCGAGGAGCAAGAGACTGTTCACTTTCGAGATGGCGACGTAATCCAGTTTCCAAGGGTAATATTTTGAGAACATGATCCCCCGCGAGATTCTCAAAAAAATCCGGCAGATCGAGATTCGCACGAACCGCATCGTGACGATTTCACTGCCGGTGTTTCAGTTGTTCCGGGTCGCGGCTCGTGTGAAAGACAGACAGAATCACGATGCGGTCGGCTTCAATCAGGAAGTGGATCACAAACGGAAAACGCCGGAGGACAACCGCACGCCGGACTTTGCCTCTGACTTCTGGAAACCATTCGGGGTTCTCGGCAATGCGGTGAAAGTATTGCTCAATTGCGGCTCTAAATTCCTGTCCCAAACCCTCGCGTTGAGCCTCATACCAGGCAATAGAATCGTCAAACTCCCGTTCCGCAACGCGACGAAGGACAAAGCCGCGTTTCATTTGCGATATTTCGCGTCAAGCTTCGCTTTGACTTCTTCCCACGAAACAACGTCATCGGGATTTTCAAGATGGTCTTGGAGGCGGCGGTCAATCAGTTCGGCTTCGCCGGGGGTGAGTTCCTTTGATTCGACGATGCCGTCCCAGAGATTGCGGCACAGTTCGATTTGTTCCGCAAGTGGCAGTGCGCGGGCTTCTTTGAAAAGCATTTGCGAACTCATGGCGATAATTTACCGCCGCGATTTGCCCGCGCAAGCAGGGTTTTCCGCCCGCGCGAATTCACCATTCAACGTTCATCCTTTATCATTTTCCCCGGCATGATTCCCCGCGAGATCCTCAAAAAAATCCGGCAGATCGAGACTCGCACGAACCGCATCGTGACCGATTCTGCGGCGCGCGGCTGTCCCAGCCGCAGCACGTCCGCCACGGCAAAAGCGTTTGAAAGTTCGTGCGCCCTCCGCTCCATCGCAGCCACTGCGGGCGAGACGCCCGCGCTCCTTTCACTTCAACCGCCGCCGCAATTCCGCCGGATTCCGCGCGCCGTGCCAGATGGCAACCACCTTCACTTCACGGTGCTTCGCGTTGATGGTGAAATAAACCGAGTAGGGCCAAGGTTTGGGCATCTTCGCTTTTCGCGCCGATGGCGTTGCCAACCGAAACCGATCGGGTTTATCCGCCAAAGTTTGGAGAAAAGCTTGAAGTTCGTCGTCGAATCGCCAACCCACGCCAGCCTTGCGTGCCTCATACCAATCCACCGCCTCATTCCATTCCCGCTTGGCTTCGGCTTCCGCAATGACTTTGAACGTCATTTCTTGGCGAGAAGGCGCTTCTTGATTTCAGCGGATACTTCTTCAATTGGCGTGCCGCGTCCGGGATGCGTGAGAGCGTCCTCCGCGCGGCGGTCAAGTTCAGCGGCTTGTTCCGGCGTTAAATCGGGATCGTATCCTTCGTCAAGGAGGTCATCGTTGAGTTTTCGCGCAAGCTCAATTCGCTCTGCCAGCGGAAGAGTTTTCGCCGCGTTGAACAATTCTGTCGCGCTCATGGGAATAAATTTATCGGGCCTTAAACGTTTTGCAAGCGCATGATCCCGCGAGACATTCTCAAAAAAATCCGGCAGATCGAGATTCGCACGAACCGCATCGTGACCGAAACGCTGGCGGGCCAATACCATTCCGTCTTCAAGGGGCAGGGCATGAACTTCGACGAGGTGCGCGAATACCAGCCCGGCGACGACGTGCGCGCGATTGATTGGAACGTCACCGCGCGCATGAACCATCCGTTCATCAAGAAGTTCGTCGAGGAACGCGAACTCACGCTCATGCTCGTCGTGGACGTGAGCGGGTCGGGCCTCTTCGGCTCGCGCGACCAGTCCAAACGCGAACTCGCTGCCGAGATCGCCTCCGTGCTCGCCTTCTCCGCCATCCGCAACAACGACAAGGTCGGCCTTATCCTCTTCAGCGACGAGGTGGAGAAATTCATTCCGCCGCGCAAAGGCCGCAGCCACGTCCTGCGCGTCATTCGCGAAGTGCTGTTCTTCGAGCCGAAACGGCGCGGGACGGATTTGAACGCGGCGTTGGAATTCCTCATGCACGTCACGCGCCATCGCGCCGTGGCCGTGGTCATATCTGATTTCATCGGCTCGCCAGCGGAAATGAAGGACGAACGCAGCCGGAAGCTTCGCCCGCAAATGATGCTGCTCGAATCGCTCGCCCAGGCATCGTTCACGATGTTGAAGCAGGCGAACCGCCGTCACGATGTCGTGGCGGTGCAAATCACGGATCGCTTCGAGTTGGAACTCCCGGCGCTGGGGCGGCTCGTGTTGAAGGATGCCGAGACGGGTGAGGTGGTGGAAATTCACACCGGCGACGCCCGCAGGCGCAGCGCGTTTTCGGAACGACAAGCCAAAGCGCAATCCGACACGGCAAGATTGTTCCGCTCCGCCGGCATGGACGCGATTCAACTGCGCACCGACCAGCCTTACGGCGCGGCGCTGGCGAAGTTTTTCGAGACACGGGAGAAGCGGAGGTTGAGAGGATGATTATGCGCAACGGCATATTTGTGCTGAACCCTCGCCCTCACCCCGGCCCTCTCCCCCAGGAGAGGGAGAATCTTTCGCCGTCTCATACAATGTCGTGCGACTGGATTTGCCGGATGGTCACTCGCCATGAACAAGACGCGCGATTGCTGTTCCCTCTCCCCGGGGGAGAGGGACAGGGTGAGGGTGGGCGTTTCAACTGACTCATGGTCACGAACCAAACAGCGTCTCTCGCTGCCAAGGCGAACGACATCCGCGACATCAAGCCGCCGGTTGAAATTGCCAGCGGCTGGGAATGGCTTTGGTGGACGCTGGCGGCGCTGGCGCTCGCTGGAATCATCTACGCGGCAATCCGGCTGAGGGCGGCGAAACGGGGCCGGCCGCAAATCGCGGTGGTGATTCCGCCCCATGAACGGGCACGGCGGAAACTCGAGGCGGCGCTTGACCTGTTTGACCAGCCCAAGCCGTTTTGCATCCTGGTTTCCGACGCCGTGCGGCTTTATCTCGAAGAACGCTTTGGTCTGCGCGCTCCCGACCGCACGACCGATGAATTCCTTGACGAACTCAAGCGCAGCGACGCGCTGACCCCGCCGCAGAAGGAATCCCTGGAACAATTCCTCTCCGCGTGCGATCTCGTGAAATTCGCGCGTTATGAACCGGGGCGGCCCGAACTGGAGTTGCTCTACAAATCGGCGCTGCGGCTGATCGAAGAAACCGAGCCGCGTCCGGAACCCATTGTTCAGCCGGCTCCCGCCGACGCGCAACGCACGGCCGCATGACTTTCGCCCATCCGTATCTCTTGCTGCTGCTCCTGCTGCTGCCGCTGGCGGCGTGGCTCAAGGGCAGGCGCGGCCAGCCGCCGGCGTTTGTCTATTCATCCGTGCAACTGCTGCGCGCGGTTACGAACGTCACTCGCTCGCGGAGCGGCGGTTTTTTGGCGGCGCTGCGCTGGCTGGTGCTGGCGTTGTTCATCCTGGCGCTGGCGCAGCCACGGTTCACAAAGTTCGACACCACGAAGGCAACGGCCAGCGGCGTGGACATCGTGGTGGCTTTCGATTTGTCCGGCAGCATGGCGGCGGAGGATTTTGAGATTCGCGGCCAGCGCGTGAACCGGGTGAACATGGCGCGCGCGGTGTTGAAAGGCTTCATTGAACGACGGCCGAATGACCGCATCGGTCTGGTGGCTTTCGGCACCGAGGCCTACATCGCGTCGCCGCTGACGCTGGATCACGATTTTCTATCGAAGAATCTGGAGCGCCTGGACCTGAGTTCGATCAACGGCAACCAGACCGCCATCGGCTCCGCGTTGAGCACGGCGATCAACCGGTTGCGTGAGGTGAAGTCCACGAGCAAGATCGTGATCCTGATGACCGACGGCCAGAACAACGCCGGCAAGGTCGCTCCGCTGACTGCCGCCGAGGCGGCCCAGGCCCTCAACGTCAAGGTGTACACCATCGGCGTCGGCACGCGGGGTCAGGCGCCCACCCCCACGACAGACATGTTCGGCCGGCGGCTTTATCGCATGGTGCCGGTGGACATTGACGAGGACACGTTGCAGAAGATCGCCGAGACGACCCACGGCAAGTATTACCGCGCCGACAACGCCGAGCGCTTCCAGCAAATCTACGCGGAGATTGACAAGCTCGAGAAGACCGAGGCGGAAGTGAAAAAGTTCGCGCAGCACACGGAACTGTTTGCCTGGTTTGCGTCCTTCGGTCTGGTGTTGTTGCTCATTGAAGTCGCGCTGGGCCAGACTCTGTTCAGGAGGCTGCCATGAAAGAGTCCAGGGTCCTGTGCCCAGAGTCCTCGGTCGCAGCCGCCTCTCGTGGAAGCGCAAAGCGCGCCCACTATGGACTCAAGACTTAGGACTTAGGACTCAAGACCCAGGACTGAAGCCAAATGAACTTCGCCCACGGAAATATTCTCTTGCTGCTGCTGGTTTTGCCACCGGCGCTGATGGCGTTTTTCGGGTGGGCACTGCGTGAACGGCGGCGGCTGATGTCGCAATTCATCGAGGCGCGCCTGCTGCCGGGTCTGGTTTCCGGCGTTTCGGCCGGGAGACAGAAGTTTCGCTTTGCCTGCATTGTGAGCGCCGCGGTGTGCGTGATCGTCGCGATTGCCCGACCGCAGTGGGGATTCACCTGGGAGGAATCAAAGCAAAAGGGACTGGACATCGTCGTGGCGATTGACACGTCGAAAAGCATGTTGGCCGAGGACATCGCGCCCAATCGCCTGCAACGCGCGAAGCTCGCGGCGCTGGACTTGATGCAGCAGGCAAAGTCGGACCGGCTCGGCTTGGTGGCATTTGCCGGCGGGGCGTTCCTACAGTGCCCGCTGACGGTTGACGACAACGCGTTCCGCCAGAGCGTCGAGTCGCTGGACGTCAGCATTATTCCGCAAGGCGGCACGGCACTGGCCGAGGCGATCCGCACCGCGCTGACCGCCTTCAAGGAAGGCGAGAACTTCAAAGTGCTCGTGCTGTTCACCGACGGCGAAGACAACGACGAAGGCGCGCTGGCCGCCGCCGAGGCCGCGGCCAAAGAAGGCATGAAGATTTTCACCATCGGGATTGGCACGGCGGAAGGCGAATTGTTGCGCGTGAAGGACGCGAAAGGCCGCACCGATTACATCCGGGACGATCAGGGCAACGTGGTGAAGTCGCGGCTGAACGAATCGCTGCTGCAACAGATCGCCGGCGCCACCGAGGGCGGCTTCTACCTGCCGTTGCGCGGCGCCAAGGCGATTGACACACTTTACGAAAAGGGTCTCGCGCCACTGCCGAAGTCCGAGGGACAGGAAAAACTCGTGAAGCGGTTTTTCGAGCGTTACCACTGGCCGCTGGCGGTGGCGATTGTGTTGCTGTTGGTCGAAATGTTAATGCCGGAAAGAAGGCGGGAGAGGATTAGAGCAGACGTTCGCCCTCACTCCGGCTCTCTCCCCAAGGAGAGGGAGAGTCGTTCGCCCGTCACACGCGAAACTGCGACCATTGCTTTGATGGTCGGCTTGTTGGCATTGCCGCTCGGTGTGGCTGCTTCGCCGTCGAACGCGCTGCGCGCTTACAACACGGGAAAGTTTGCCGAGGCACAGAAGGAATTTGAACAACTCGCGGGCCAGGACAAAAAGGGCGACCTGCGATTGCAGTTCAACGCCGGCGCGGCGGCGTATCGGGCCACCAATTACGACGCGGCCATCCGGCTTTTCACGGCGGTGCTGGCCGGGCGCGATGTGAAGCTGCAGCAGGCCGCCTATTTCAATCTCGGCAACACGCGTTACCGGCTCGGCGAGAAGGCGGCGGATTTGGACGCCTTGCAGCAGATGTGGGAGACGGCGATCAAGGATTATGAAAACGCCGTCACGCTCGACAAAACTGATCAGGACGCGGCGTTCAATCTCGCGTTCGTGAAGCAGAGCGTGGAACAGATCAAGCAATTGCGCGAAGCCGCGCGGCGGGCCAAGGAAGCGGCGGACGAAGCCACGCGCCGCCGGGAATACCACCGGGCGCTGGAAATCATCGAGAGCCTCATGCAGAATAATCCGGTGGCGAAGCAGTTCCAGGACTTCGCCAAACGATTGAAAGACATAGATGAGATTGTTACCCCTCCGAAACCCTAGCTGCCCGGGAACGTTTGAAGCGCAGGTGGAGCGCGGGCTTCAGCCCGCTTCAACGCCCATGTGCGATGCGCTTCCGAAATCAGATTGGCCGTGTGTTCCGGTGCGGATCGTGAAGCGTCGTGGACGGCTCGCGCCGCTCCCGCTCAGTCTGTCATTGCTGGTGCTCGCGTGCCAGACCGTGTGCGCCCAGCCCGCGGATGATTATTTTCACAGCGGGGCGCAGAGTTATCTCACCAACAACCTGGCGAAGGCGCGCCAGGAGGTGGACGCCGGGCTGAAACTTTATCCTGAGGACGTCAAGCTGAAGAAACTCGACGAGTTGCTGAAGCAGCAACAACAGCAACAACAATCGCAGGATGACCAGCAGAAACAGGATCAAAAACAGGACGAACAGAAGCAACAGCAGCAATCCAAACAGGACCAGAAGGAGGACCAAAAGCAACAACAGCAGGACTCTTCCAAGGACAAGCAGGATCAGCAGCAGCAGGATCAGCAGCAGGCCAAGTCAGACGGGAAGCAGGACGACAAGAAACAGGGCGAGCCTGCAGAGCCAATGCAGGCGCACGCGATGACCCCGCAGGAGGCGCAGAAACTGTTGGACGCCCAAAAGGGCGAGGAGCAGGTTTTTCAATTCAGGCCCGCCGAAAGGCCCGAACGGCGCGCGCGCCCCATCAAGGATTGGTAGCACTGTCCTTCCGGGCGGCCCGGCGCCCATTCTCAGCAGTTCGCGTCAGGCCTTGACGGCGTCCGCGAGCGATTTCACGAACTGCGTGACGGTTTCCATCAGCGCGGGGGATTTCCCGTGCTGGGCGATCTGGTTCACGACGGCGCTGCCCACCACCGCGCCGTCCGCCACGCGCGCGACGAGGCGCGCCTGTTCCGGGTTGGAGATGCCGAAGCCCACCGCGATCGGCAGTGAAGTGTGGGCGCGGATGCGGGCGACCTGCTCCGCCAGGTTGGACGCCACCCGGTCCTGCATCCCGGTCACGCCTTCGCGTGAGACGTAGTAAATGAAACCCGCGCCGCGCTTCACGATGAACGCCATGCGATCCTCCGGCGTGGTGGGCGCCACCAGGTAGATCGGACAGAGGTCCGCCCGGCGCATGAGCGCCTCGTAGGTGTCACTTTCCTCCGGCGGCAGATCGAGCACGAGCAGGCCGTCCACGCCCGCTTGCGCCGCCGCCGTGATGAACGGCTCCATGCCGACACGATGGATCAGGTTGAAATAGATGTAGAGGACGACGGGCACCTGCGACTCGCGCCTGATGGCCGCGACTGTTTCCAAGACTCTTGGCGGCGTGGTTCCCGACTCCAATCCGCGTTGCGCCGCAAGCTGGTTCACGAGCCCGTCGGCCAGCGGATCGCTGAACGGCACGCCGAGTTCGAGCACGTCCACACCGGCCCGCTCGAACGCCAGCGCCAGTTGCCGGGTGGATTCCAGGTCCGGATCCCCCGCGCCGATATAGACGATGAAGGCCTTCTGGCCTTCGCGTCTCAACCGCGTAAAGCGGTCCACGATGCGATTCATGCGGACGGATTGTTCGGTCGCAGGTTGTGCGAGGCAAGCGGCAAGTGTCGCGCAGCCCCCGCTCAGGCCTTGTCCGGCCGCCGGCGCCCTGCGGCTGGACGGCGGGCTTTTTCCTCCTGGATTTCCAGGAGCGTGCTTTCAACAAGTGCTCGCTGTTCGTCCCTCGATTCCCGCCGTAACGCCCGCGCGTCGAGAACCGCCGCGACAATCGCCAGCAGCGTGAAGGCCATGCAGGCCAGCCACCACGCCACGAAACCCAGCGCACTGAACCGGCCTTTCAAGGCAGTCTCGCCCAGCGCCAGCATGACGATGGCCGCGAGCAGGCAGAACGCGCCAAACCAGCGCCGGCGGGATTTGGCATCGAGCATCACGGGCCGAGAGTAACAGTCCGCTGCGTGTTTGACAGCCGGGAATGCGAAAGGCCGGGTTCACCGCGAATCCGAAGCGCCCGCAGCGATGGATTCCACGATCAGCCGCGCGGCGCGGTTGCATCGCGTCTCCCCATTGCCGGGTGACCGGTCATGATCGTCAATCACAGAATCGTTCCAACAAACGACCAGATCGAAGCCGGGAAAAATCCAGCAAATCCGTTTTCCGCCGTGGCCGCTGGCGACGTAGGCGTCCGGCGGCGCGTCCACGAACAAGCGCTTGCCAGCAAGGTTGGTCCGATTCAGCCACCAGTTGAAGCTGTAATAGCCCGGCCCGGCAGGCGTGATGTTTTTGCCCCCGCCAATCGAGTGCTGGCCCGGCAGCATGTCCGCCTCGACTCCGCGCGTGAGCGGCGTCCCGGCGGGGATGGGACTGTTTATCGCCATGCGGATGAGTTCGGGTTTGATCAACTGCTTGTCCCGCCAGCGACCGTGGTTGAGATACAACCAGCCGATGCGCGCGAAATCCCGCACGGACAACGCCAGCCGCCCGTCGCGATCGGGTCGCCGGAAGGCGTCGAACGTGCAGGCGTCCTCAAATTGGAGCGGTTCGGCCAGCCGGGTTCGCAGCACCTCGGTGCCGTTCGTCCCGAAGACTTTTTTTGTAAGCACTTCGTAATAGAGTGTCAGCGCGAAGTCGTTGTAGGCGTACGCGGCGCCTGGCCTTTCGGCGAGGCCGTAGCCCGAGGTTTGTGACGCGAGATGCCGCCAGGTAATACCGCGATCCTTCCCACGGTTCAAGTCGCGCAGGCGCGGCTCGAAGTCGGCCACCGGGTCGTCCACGCTCTTCAACCGGCCTTCCTGCACAGCCAGCAGCAGCAGCGTGGAGAGCACCGGCTTGAACGCCGAAGCCACGTCCGAGCTTTTGCCCGGGTCGCCCCACGCATAGACCATGCGACCATGCCGCGCCACGCAACCGCGCCCGCCGACCAGTTCCTTGAGCGCGTCCAGTTTTTCGCGCGCCAGACCGGCCTGCTCGGGCTTCAGCGATTCCCACCGTGCCCCGGGAGAACCGCGCTCCGCGGCGTTGAGCGGCAGGACTCCGAGGGCAAGAATGAGTGAGCACCAAAATGTTTGCATAGGCGGGCCGGTGGAAACTAGTGTTGTGTAACAGTTAATTCTTTACAATGCTGGATTTCACGATATGCTCGTCAGCATGTGGAATCCAGCCAGTAGTCTGCCGATGACTCCGGAGCAAAAGCAAACCTTGGAGGCATGGGTTC
>Ga0247727_10003015_pt1 | contig 37833 bp, 28 predicted proteins | sample WisWelCaveWW1625_FD_202498 | JGI IMG/M metagenome (GOLD analysis project Ga0247727, IMG submission 202498) | Biofilm microbial communities from Wishing Well Cave, Virginia, United States - WW16-25 | ecosystem: Environmental > Aquatic > Deep subsurface > Groundwater > Cave microbial mat | place...
TCTCGCTGTGGGCCTGGGAGAGACGGTGCCGCTGCGCGTCGACAAAGATGTTTCCACGCGCGTCTTGTTGGGCAATAATCGATCGCCGCTTGGTCGAGTTCTAAATCGGCGGATAGAAGTCACTTTCTATACCCCGACTGAGCAATTGACCAGCGCCGAGCCGAGAGTGGATTAATTTCAGAAGCAAAAAAGTTGAATAGAATAAAAAAAGGCCTCTCGATATTTGAGAGGCCTTTTATATTATCAATTCGATTTCTAAATCACTTTTCCAATTACCAACGCCGCATTCGTCCCGCCAAATCCAAATGCGTTTGAAAGCGCATAAGTGAATTTCGCCGGTTGTCCCTTGCCGATAACGTGTTTCAACTCACACTCCGGATCGACGTGTTCGAGATTGATCGTCGGCGGCACCATCTGATAATGAAGAGCAAGCGCCGTGTAAGCCGCTTCAACCGCACCGGCAGCGCCGAGTAGATGGCCGGTCATCGATTTCGTCGAGCTGACCGCAACATTCATCGTGTGCTCGCCGAACACCGATCTAATGGCCGCGGCCTCAGCGCGATCGCCAAGCGGAGTAGACGTTGCATGAGCATTAATATAGCCGATGTGCTCCGGTTTCAATCCGGCATCATGCAAAGCATGGCGCATGGCGAGCGCTGCGCCGCTGCCGTCTGGCGGAGGCGCGGTGGGGTGCGTCGCATCGGAAGAATAGCCACAGCCGAGAACCTCGGCCCAGATGCGAGCGCCGCGAGCCTGAGCGCATTCAGTAGATTCGAGGATGAGCACCCCGGCGCCTTCAGCAACGACGAATCCATCGCGGTCGACGTCATAAGGCCGGCTGGCGCGTTGCGGCTCTTCGTTGCGTCGCGAGAGCGCCTTTGATGCGGCAAAGCCCGCAACGCCCAACTCAATGATTGCGGCTTCAGATCCACCGGCAATGATCACTTCAGCAGCGCCGCGACGAATCATCTCAACGCCTTCTCCAATACTGTGCGCACCGGTGGCGCACGCGGAGGCAATTGCATAATTTGGTCCGCGCGTCTTGTAACGAATTGCCAATATGCCAGACGCCATGTTGCCGATGATTGCTGGAACAAAAAACGGAGAAACGCGGCGGGGACCCTTCTCATGTAAGGCCAAAGTATTTTCCACGAATGTTTCCATTCCACCCATGCCCGAGCCAATGAGAACCCCGGTCGCATCGTGCGGCAGGTCTTCGGGCTTCAGGCCGGCATCGGCAAGCGCTTTATCGGCGGCAGCAACCGCGAGATGCAAATAACGATCATAATGCCGCACTTCCTTGACGTCCATGAATTCTGCGGGGTCGAAATTTTTCACCTCTCCGGCAAATTGAGTTGACAAGCGCGAGGCGTCGAACCGCGTTATCGGCGCGATGCCCGAACGCCCATTCATCAACGCTTGCCAGTTGTCTACTATAGTCAGGCCCAAGGGGGTAATCAAACCAACGCCGGTGATGGCGACTCTTCTCCTCACCTCTGTTCTCATCGAAGGCTCTCCGAAATTTTTGACGTATTTTTGGAACAGTAGCATGATAAGAAGATTTGTCGAGATTTGCAAGTCTGCGCAGGAATGGTTATCATCGTTCCATCGAATACGCAGTGGGCGCGTTCGCTCACGAGCGAAACGAGCAAAGTACATTTCATCTCATGCGCGAACGATTGCTTAAAATCGTATCATGCGCTCAAAAATCGCCGGCTGACCGGCAAACATTTTCTTTGACCGTTTTGAAAAGAATGCTTGCCTTTGTCCGAGATTTTCTTCACATTTTGTTCAAAATTGTGATAGGGGGTCGCTGATCCGAATCATGCGGTGACGGAGGAGGACATCTAACAGACGCAAACGATGGCCGCTACTTCGACATTCATTGATCCTGCGATCCACACGACTCGACAGTACAGTAACCACTACAACCTTAATGAGGAGGTCAGTTTCACATGGCTAACGCGATGACGAAAGGACAAATCACTTCGCACTTTGCCGAAAAATTCACCCTGAAGAAATCGGAAGCCGCCGCGATACTCGACGAGCTTGCGAGCCTGGCTGCACGCGAAGCGAAAAACGGCTTCACAATTCCCGGCATCGGTAAGCTGGTTGTCGTCAATCGAAAAGCGCGTATGGGTCGCAATCCGGCGACTGGCGAGACGATTCAAATTCCGGCAAAGACGGTTTTGAAATTTAGAATCGCCAAGGCCGCGAAAGAGGCGGCATTGGGTGGATGATGCCGCGCCACAAAAATGCGCGGTGTTTTTCACATCACTGGCAACAGAGTAAAAGAAGGCGCAGCTCGTTTTGAGTTGCGCCTTTTTGTTTCTGCCCTCTTTTCTTGTCTTGCGACATCCGCTCCACAATGCTCCGTACAGACGTGCTGCATCTCTACAAAAAAATCGACTTCAATTCATTCGTGGCTCGACGAACATAAAGATCAATTGCGCGAGAATCGCCTGCAAACAAAAAATTCCTTGCGTTTGTCAGCCAATTTGCGCAGATTTTAATCGTGACGAATGTTTTGAAGATTTTTAGCGAATATTCAAAATGAAAAAACAATTCAGAGCATCATAGATTTTGTCGACAACTTTTATGAGTAGCATTTTCTATCCGCATCTACAGAAAATGAATGTCTAACGCTGAGACGAGTTGATCGTTTAATGAGAACTGTCGTGATGGTTCGTGTGATGAGGAGGGTAGTATGTTAAAGACCGAGAAGCAATCGGTAAAAAAGATTTTGCTGGTTTACAACATCGATATGTCGTGGCCGGAAGCTGATCGCGAGTATGCGATGGGGCTTGCCACCAAGATGCTCTCGGGCTTCATCAGTTGCGGGTATCACGCCGAATCGGTCGTGGTGCGCCAGGACCTGAAAGCGCTGGACGCATATGATCCGAGCGAATGGCTGGTTTTTAATTGGTGCGAAGGCTATGAAGGCCTTCCCTGGTCCGACGCCATGATCGCCGAGGAGCTTGAAGCGCGCAACTTCGTTTTCACCGGCGCCGGCTCGGAAGTTCTGGAAATTTCGCAGAACAAGTGGCGCGTCAAAAAAATCATGCAAGAGCAAGGCGTTCCAACCCCGGATGGCGCTCACGTCAATCTTGAAAACTGCGGCGAATGGAAAATATTCCCGGCGATCGTAAAGCCGGTAGAGCAACATGGAAGTTTTGGTATAACGTATAAGTCGGTAGTTCGTAACACCGATCAGCTCAAACGCCAGGTTCGGTGGATACGGAAAAAATTCGGCGAAGACGCCATTGCCGAACAGTTTATCGATGGCCGTGAATTTCAAGTGACCGTCTGGGGAAACAGCAGGCTTGAAGTGCTGCCGCCGGTAGAGCTTGATTTTTCTTGTTTCAAGAATTCCCTCAACCGCCTCTATACCTATGAGGCGAAATTCAATCCTCATTCGGCAGCGTGGGATGCCATAAAATGGATCTATCCATCGCCGAGTGACCCGGCGCTGCGCGCGGAGATTGAATCAGCGGCGAAAGCTGCATATCGCGCGCTGGAGTGCCGGGATTATGCGCGCATCGACCTGCGCTTGTACAACGGCTCGCCGCTCGTGCTGGATGTCAATCCTAATCCGGACTTGGATCCGACCTCGATGGTGCCAATGTCTGCCGAAGCCGCGGGCATCGATTACAAAGCGATGGCCGTGAAGATCGCTGAATTTGCCGCAGCCAGAATGCGCCGGCAGCATGTGCGACGCGTGCGAAAGGATTCACCCCTAGCATCGATCGTTTAAGGAATTCAGTTCAAAACAAAACCAGCTTTGTCTGCTCAACTTCCTGCCAAATTTCTTTCACGCCGAAAGTGTCGTTATCTTGCTTTTCCTGATTCATTCAGCTCCAAGAGAATTTTGTCATGTCTAAATCAGACTCGCGAAATCGCATCGAGATTCCCGCATTCTCACTCGCGCAGCGGGACGAGTGTTTCGACAAGTTGCGGCGCGAAACGTGGGACGTGCTCATCATCGGCGGCGGCATCAACGGCGCCGGCGTGGCGCGCGACCTTGCTTTATCGAACAGCACCGAGAAGCTCGGTCTCAAAATCGCCTTGATTGAAAAAAATCATTTTGGCAGCGGCACCAGCAGCAAAAACTCGCAGCTCGTGCACGGCGGGCTGCGCTATCTCAAATATTTCAATCTCTCGATGGTTCGAGGGGCATTGAGAGAACGAAAAACCTTGATGCGTATTGCGCCGCATCTGGTTCGTCCACAACCTTTCCTCCTGCCATTCCGCAATGTGGTTTCATCACTTTATTATTCAACCGGGCTTTTTCTTTATGACTCACTGGCTGGCAAAAACGCCATCAAGAGCTTCCAGCGCATTTCTGGAAACGAGCTGACACGCATTGCCCCAGCTTTGAATCATCGTAGCGCGCGCTGCGCAGCAATTTTTTACGACGGCATGATGGAAGCCGCGCGCCTGGTGCTCGCAAACGTTAGAGATGCTGCCACGCATGGGGCAACGATGGTGAATTACGTTGAGGCGAATAACTTCTTATTTGATGGGCGCAATCGCGTCGTCGGAATTTCTGCGCGCGATAAGCTCACAGGACGCGAGGTGGAAATCAAAACGAAAGTGATCGTCAACGCAGCGGGCCCGTGGGGCGATCTGCTCCGAAGTAAATCATCTTCTCGTGATCGAGCGTTGCGTTTGGTGCGCGGCTCGCATCTTATTTTCCCGAAACTATTCGATGATAAACTTGCGCTGTCATTCTTCGACAACGAGGGACGAATTATTTTTGCCATTCCCTGGGGCGCAACTGGTGAGTTGACACTTGTGGGCACCACCGAAGCTCTGCACGCTGAAAATCCAGACGAGGTGACAATGAGCGCCGGCGAGCAAGAATATTTGATTCACGCAGTCTCTCAGTGGCTGCCAAGCATTTTGCATGAAAAGCCGCTTGGAAATTACAGCTCATTGCGGCCGCTGATCGGCGGCAACTCATCTTCCCTCTCCGCCGCTTCCCGCGACGCTCGCATTTGGGTCGAAACCGACGGAATGATAAATATCGCCGGAGGAAAATACACCACCTACCGAGCCATGGCGGCTGAGGTTGCAAAGTTCGTCTTTCGAGAATTGAAAATCAGATTACGACAAAAGGAGTTGACCGCAACACAGCCGCTCGGCTCACTCTCGCCGACGGTGGAAAACAAAGAGGAGAAGAATCGCATCTGCAGGGAGTTCGGCCTTGATGAAGGCCAGATTAATTATCTTGCGAGATTATATGGAGACCAGCTCGAAGAGATGTTATTGCTGTCGCGCGCTTCGAATGGATTGAAAAGAATTCATCCTCAATTGCCTTTGCTCTTTGGCCAAATAACCTACGCAATAAAACACGAGACAGCGGTGCATCTTTCTGACTTCACATCGATTTCCACTTACTTGCGATATTATCGAAGATGGACGCGGAGTGAAATTTTACCGATGGCAGGATTCATGGGCGCGCAGCTTGGCTGGGATGCGCAACAAATTAAGCACGAAACCGATATCGAATTTCAATCGGTAGATCGTTCATTAGAATTGAGAGATCAAGAGAAGTGATGCCTAATCAAGCAAAACTCCGCTGTGCGCTCTCGTCATGCTCAGCGGAGTTTCTTTATTCCAACAGCGATACGGCGCTAACGACGAATGAACCTGTCATTAAACGACATGGGATCGAGCAATTGATAGCTTCCTTCTCCCATTTCTGCAAATACAAATCTTTTTCCCAGCTCCGCATATTCCCAAATTTGATATGAAGGCTTCGGATAATTGTTCTTGACTTGCCGGATGCTATCCGGAGGCCCAAAGCGAATATAAACTTGCCCACGAGACGACTGCCAACCGCTCGCGCCAATCAATGGAAAGCTAACCTCCGTAAATTTCACGCGGCGATAATATTCTTCCATTAACTCATTCTCTGGCGTGTCCGGCGTCGGGTCTTTGCTCTTCCAAAAATCGTCGATGCGCGCGCGGCGTTGGGAAGGCTCCGACTGTCTCATTGCTTTCAATTCTTCGTCGCTGGCAATATAGCTTAATTGTTCGACCAATTCATCGATGCTGTATTCCGAAAAAGCAAAATTCTGATGCCAGACTGAAAAGCTGCCGCTACTTTCAGCGCGCTGCCCGGTTCTCGGGTCTGTCACTTCGATCTTCAACTTGTAAGACGAGCCAAAACGGATGCCGCCTGCTTCGGCTCCTGTCGAGGATTCCCGAGCTAAAACCTTTGGGTTTGGAAAATCAGCGATTGGGAGGCGCAGGCTTTGCACGCACGACACGCCGGGTTTGCGCTGGCGCCGGTTGATGCGAGAAATCAGTTGGCCGTCCTCTCGCTCGATAGTAATGACGCTGTAAAAACTGTCGGTCGCCGCTTCATAGGCAAGGTTATAAATTTCATAATAGACAAAAAGCTCGGCATTAACGTCGCCATAGAGGCGCCGGACATTCGGCACGACGCGCCGGTTGTTCTTGACGAAGTCAGTTTTCGTTGGGTTGATCTCAATGTTGTTGCTGAATTGGAGATCGCTCAATTGCAGATTGCCGGCGCTGAAATCCTTGACGCGCAGGACGGTCCGGGCTTCGGCATGTTTATCGCTCTCACGATCAACGACTTTTGCGTGCAGCCGGTATGCGCCGGGACGTAAATAAGTGGCAAGTAAAATGGCGCGGGCGTTCGCGGGCAAACCCGTTTCATCATAATTTGCCGCTTGCGCCCGATCTGTCGCGCAATGGTTGTGGATGACGGCTCCCGAGGCGTCGTAAATTGACAACTCGATTTCATATTCAGCAACGTAGAGATCTTGCTTGCGCACGAAATGCAGGTTTTGGAAGGGAATCTGAAAATACAGTTCCGTGTAGGTCAGCGTGTCATCCAGCGAGAAGCACGCGTAGTCGCTGGTAAAGTGTGGCAAGGCATCTTGCACATTCGAAGTAACCGGCGGCCTGATTGATTCAAATTGTCCCCGGGATTGGCTTGCCAACAAACAAAACAAATATGTAAACAATCTCGCCTTTGCCATATGCTTCCTTTCAATTGACCCAATTGCGCTCCCTCGCAGTGGCCTGGCTTGATAATATCGGGTCATTCGATTCTGCGCCGCACACTCGGAATGCGTATCGGCCATCGCCCCGTGCTGCACGCGGTGTTTTTAGAATCGGCAAGACCCAAAACAAAGTTGAAGGTTTCGTGAAATATTTTTCGCGATAGTCACATAACGGTCCGACAACTCGCTTAATTGAAAACACATAGTAGCATCAAAAGAAGCGTTTCGCAGATGGGTAGGATAAAAAAATTAGAAGGGTGAATGCTTCGTGCTTCATTATTAAAATAAATTGGTCGATTCGGTTGATGCATGTCAAGAGCCGTTGTTGGACGCATGGTCGACGAGTTTATACTCTTTGATTTTGCGATACATCGTCGCGCGACCGGTTTCCAGTGATTTTGCAGCGGCCGCGGCGTTGCCGCCGACAATCTCGAGCGCTTCGGCATAGCAGAAAGTTTCTTCGCCCACGTATTTGCATTTGAATTTATCCGCATGATTTTGTATTATTTACACATCATCTCCATCGAATCAAGAGCTTTCACTATCATCTTCTGGAGGTTGTCATGCATGATGCAAGATTTGAAACGAGGCCGGAAAGCAGCCTGTGGTCAAAAGTTTTATTGTCAGGTGATCGCGCCATCCGGCGGCTTGCTTTCTCCTTCATGCTCGTTCTGAGCGGCGCGACGATGCTTCTCGCGCAAGGGCCGGTCGACATTTCGGTGGCGCAGGCAGAGCAGGCGAAAAAAATTATTGAAGCGATGAAGAAGAATCCGCGCGGGCCGTATTTGCAGTTGCGCTGGTTTTGCAACGACGGGACGGTGCTTCCGCCCAAGGGCGCGCCTTGCGCAAATCATGGCGGCGGCTACCAGCGCGGCGAACTTTCCGAGCAGTCAAAAGAGCTTGACAAACTCGGTTTTCGCGTCGGGGTGTTATTTACCGGCTTGCCCTACGAGAACTTTCTCGATGCAAGCCGTAATTATGAATTCCTGCGCGAGCTGATCGTGCAAAGCTATCTTGTACAGATCGACGACGGCTGGGTGATGCGCAGCGTACTCACCGGCGGCACGGCACGCGGGTACGTGCAAGCTGAAGACGAGGCTTTGTTCGGCAGCGGCTTGCTTCGCCAGTTGCTCAACGATCGCGCCTGGCTCGATGGACATTATTTGCTTGCCACCGAGCTGGTGCGCATCATCCCGCACGGCCAACAAACCCAACGCACGGAAAATATCCGGCAGATTTCTAAAATTGCCGCCAACCTGGATCCGAAATTTCAAAGGATTCGCGTCAAGATTCACAACGTTCCGGAGGAGAGCGACATCGGTCGCGTGGAGGCTTATGCGCGGCGCTATTCCGCCACGCCGGCCAAAGCGCAACTCAACAAGCTGCTGGCGGAGATGCGGGCGCATTATGCGTCACTGCGAGCCATCGAGCGTTACGATATTTTTGCGCAACAACTCACTCACACGCCGTGGGCGGCGCGCATCCGCGAGTTGCGCATGAAGCTCGGCGCAGCAAGTAATGTTGAAGCGCTGGCGGCGTTGGCAAATTTCACCTACGACATCCGCAAAGATATTGAACAAGGCGCGAACAACGCCGGAGGCGAGACCATTCTCAAGCTGTTTGACTTGAGCGCATTCGTTCAAGAGATGCTCTTTGTGCGCGCCAGCCAATTTACTGAAGTGTTAGCCAACAAGTCGGCGAGAGCTGCAACCAGAGCTGCGGGCGATGACCCCACCCAAATGAACCGGCGCGAGCTGCTTGAGTTGAGCAAAACTTTTGTCAAGGCGCAATCAGGCGCTGGACTCCTTTCGGTGCGCGAGGTTGAGACACAGTTGAAAGAAATCGACGATCTCTTGGCCAACGCCTCGCCCACTGCGGCCTCCTATCGCGCCACCACCAGCTTCTTGCAACGCGCCGCCTACTGGTCGCGCAACACGGTGACTTACACATTCGGCGCGACGGTCAGACGCTACGCTATGGTTGAACCCAAGATCGAGGCCTTCATTGACAATCTCGTGCGGCGAACGCTGGCTCTCCCTCTTTCCTACATCAGCGACTATATTGCCAATGATGCAAATACCGAGTTTGGCATTACTCACAAAATTTTCGATCAGAAAGTCGGCGCTGGCATCACCGGGCTGAATCCGGGAGTCACCGTCGCCAAGCTGAATGTGGTTCCGGAAGCCGAAATGGAGCACCCGAAGATTTCAAAAGAAGACATCGTGGTGATTACCGAAACCGTCGAAGATTTGCCTCCGGTGGCCGGTATTCTCACGCTTGAAAGCGGCAGCAGTCTTTCGCACGTGCAACTCTTGGCGCGCAACCTTGGCATTCCTAACGCGGTTGTTCCTTCCACCGCCATTCCGCGCTTGAAGCAATCCGATGGCAAAAATATTTTTTATGCCATTTCGCCCCAAGGCTCGGTGGTTTTGCAAGACGCCGACAAAATGGACGACGTGGCGAAAACCATTCTCGCGGAAAAATCCACCGGGCAAAAAGCGACAATTATCACCATCGATGTGCCCAGGCTGCAATTGGACGACAAGCGTCTTCTGAGTCTTGATGAATTGACCACCGAGGACGTTGGCCGGAAAGTCGGGCCAAAAGCCGGAAACCTCTCGCGGCTGCGCTATTATTTCAAAGACCGCGTGGCGCAGGGCGTAGCGTTGCCGTTCGGCATTTTCAAAGATTATCTCGAACAACCCACCAGCGATGGCTCTCCGACGATCATGGATGACATCAAAGCCACCTGGGTAAAAGTGGCGGAGATGAAATCCGCCGGCGCAACTGCCGAGGCCATTGATACCTACGTCGAAGGCCGCTTGGAAATGATTCGCAAAAGAATCACCGATGGCACGCTACAACCGTGGCTGGTCTCTGAAATGGAGAAGCGCCTGCCCGCGGAGTTCGGGCCGTTCGGCACATGGGGCGTGTTCATTCGAAGCGATACGAACGTCGAAGATCTTCCGGGCTTTACCGGCGCAGGTTTGAATTTGACCGTGTTCAACAAAACGACTTTTGCCGATATTCAACAAGGCATAAAAGATGTTTGGTCGTCGGTCTTTTCAAAGCGTTCTTATGGCTGGCGGCAATCGATAATGGACAAGCCTGAACACGTGTACGCATCAGTTCTCATGCAGAAGAGCGTGCCAAACGATAAGTCCGGCGTGCTGGTCACCTCGAACATAGAAACCGGCAATCTGGATCAATTCACCGTGGCGTGCTCCGAAGGGCCGGGCGGCGCGGTCTCCGGTGAAAGCTCCGAGCAGATTTTAATCAACCGCGATGGCTCTTATAAATTTGTGCAGCAGGCCAAAGCGCCGTATCGCACGCTGCTCAAATTTGATGAGAAAGGCGGCAGCGTCCAGACGCCGTCTTCGGGCCGCTCGCGCATTCTTGAAGATGCCGAGATCGCTCAGCTTGTCGAGCTTGAAATTGCGCTGAAGACTGCCTACCCCAACAATATTGATGATCTCGGCAGGCCTGTTCCGTGGGACGTCGAATTCGGTTTTCTCGATGGCAAGTTGATGCTTTTTCAAATTCGCCAGGTTAATGAAAACCGTGCGCTCAAATCCTTGCGCAGTCTTTCGCGGTTGGATGTCGGCGTCGAGTTCAAAAAAGACAACGTCATCGACCTGAGCAAGAAGCCCGGCGCGGCAAGCTAAGATACGCTGCGAAGCTGAATGGGCTGGGAACACAACAATAACGCAGAGAGGCCGTCGCAAGGATCTGTCGACGCTTATCTGTGATGGTTTATTTCACGAGTATTATGAATCATTTTCTAAGGAGAACAAGAAATGAAACACATCACATTCCTGCTTGGGCTTTTCGCCCTCTTGATGGCCACGGTCGCCGCGGCTCAGGATACGACGATCACCGTCAAGCGCGCGGTCGTCTGCACCGGCGTCGTCGATCGCGAGCCGGTCGGTGAAGCATCGGCATTTGCAGATTCGATCACCTCACTGCATTGCTTCACCGAGCTTGATGGCGCATTGGGCCAAGTCGTGCACTCGTGGTACCACGGCGACAAGATGATGTTTGAGAAAATCCTCAACAAGGGCCGCGATGGACGTTGGCGCACCTGGTCGCAAAAAAATCTCATCAAAGAATGGACCGGCGTCTGGCGGGTGGATGTAAAAGACATCGCAGGCAACGTGCTCAAGAGCGTGAGTTTTGAATACGGAAAATAGCGGAACACCACAGGAGCGCGCCCGGCTGTTCGACAAAGGGCGCCTCCTGTTTGATAGCTGCGATGACGATGGCTTTGCCTGCGTATTTGGTTATCTCGATCACAACCTCGCGCTCGGCGGCTGGCGCGCAGAAGTCATTCGTGATTTTATGCAATGGCTGAAGAAGCAAGCACGTCGAGACAACGAAACCGGCAGCCGTGCGGTAGCTCTGCTGGATGAGCTGGACAAAAACAATAGCTCTTATTGACAAAAGATTTTTCAGCCGATACATTAAAAAATAGTGTTCTTTAATTTTACTCTTACTCGCACTCTTACTCCTACTCCTACTCGCTTTGGAACAGAATCAAAAAAGCGAGTATGAGAACGAGTAGGAGTAAGAGCAAGAGGAAATAGCATGAGCTTAAAGGAAATACCATCTCCACATTGTCAACTTCTTCGCCTAACCCGACTTCGGCAAGCTCAGTCGAGCCGAAAAATGGTGGGATGACGGAGACAACACTTTCCCCGACCGCCGGAAAAACAAGCGCGCTTCGGCGATTTCTGGTTTACGTGAAACCGTATCGCTGGCTGGTGGCCGGAGCGGCGTTCATGGGGATTCTCAAATTCTGTCTGCCGCTGTTGTTTCCGCTGGTGCTGAAATTCATCACCGACGACTTGCTGGGCCAGCCCCAATCTTCGCCAGACTCGATCAGCCGCGCCATGAAGGCATACGCACAATGGGTATCTTCTCACCTGCCTTTTCTCGGCAGCGGCAAGAATGCAATGCTGAATGTGATCGCATTGACGATGTTGATTATTTATTTCGGCCTGGCGGTCGCGACGTACTATCGCAGCACGCTGGCCGGCAGAGTCGGTCAGCGAATGATCTTCGACATGCGGCACCACATGTTTTTGCACTTGCAGCGCATGTCGCACTCTTTTTATTCGAATCATCAATCCGGCGCGATCGTGTCGCGCTTCATGAGCGACATCGCCCTGGCGCAAAATTTCGTCGGCAGCGCGCTGACCAACGTCTGGATGGACGGCGCTTCGTTGATTTTCGTCATTTGGATTCTCTTCTATCTGGAGCCGCGCTTGGCATGGGCTTCGCTTGCCGTCATGCCGTTTTACGTATTTATTATTCATTACATGAGCCCGAGGATCAAAAAATCCAGCCGGCGCTCGCAAGAGAAGCTCGAAGAAATGAGCGGCGACTTGCAAGAAAAAATCGGCGGCATGACGGTGGTCAAAGCTTTTGTTCAAGAGCGCCGCGAAGCGCGGAAATTTTTCAAGACCAGCCATCAACTCACCACTATGTTCATGAAGAACATCCGCCTCGGCGCGTTCAATCAAATGTACACCGGCTTTCTCACCACCGCTGCGCCGCTGATCGTCGTTTGGATCGCTTCGTACTTCGTGCTGAATAAGCAGATGACCGTCGGCACAATGATCGCCTTTTATGGTTATCTCGGATCTTTATATCTGCCGCTGCAACGTTTCAGTGAGCTTGGCCTTGTGGTCAGCAACTCGATGGCCGCTATCGAGCGCATCTTCGAGCTAATGGATGTGATGCCAGAGGTGCAGGAAAAATCCAATGCCATCGTCCTGCCGCCTTCACACGGGCAGGTAAAATTTCAGAAGGTGAGCTTTTCCTACGACAACAAGCTGGCTACGCTTTTCGATCTTGATTTCGAAATCAAACAAGGGGAAGTTGTGGCGCTCGTTGGACAAAGCGGTTCGGGAAAATCATCACTGGTGAGCCTAATACCAAGATTTTTTGATGTGACCTCCGGCGCTGTGTTTATCGACGACTATGACGTGCGCGATCTCACTTTCAAATCTTTGCGCGGGCAGATCGGTATCGTTTTGCAGGAGACCATCCTCTTCAGCGCCACGTTGAAAGAGAATCTGCTATATGGCAATCCGCGCGGGAGTGACCAGGATTTACTGAACGCGGCAAAGATGGCCAACGCCCTGGAGTTTATCGAGCGCCTGCCGAATGGTTTTGATACGCAAATCGGCGAGCGCGGCGTGAAGCTTTCAGGCGGGCAACGCCAACGTGTCGCCATCGCCCGCGCGTTTCTAAAAAATCCACGCATCTTGATTCTCGACGAGGCGACGTCAGCGCTCGATTCCGAATCGGAGCATTTGATTCAAGACGCGCTGTGGCGGTTGATGCAGGGACGAACAACGATCATCATCGCGCACAGATTATCGACGATTACCCATGCCGATCGCATCTTCGTCATGCACGAAGGCCGCATCGTCGAAACCGGCCGCCATGCCGAGTTATTAGCAACAGGCGGGCAGTACACCCGGCTCGCGCGCAAACAATTCCGCGATACGATCACAATAAGCAAGGGATTGGTAGCGGGTTGATTCGAACACGCAGTTGCATAATCTTGTACTCATACTCTTTCTCTTACTCGCTTTTGATTTTTTAAAAAAGTAGGAGTACGAGCCGGCCTATTTACACAACATGATCTCAGGAGATCAATTGCATAAACGAGCGCACAACACAGTTCTTGTTTCCGTAGCCATAGCTTTGATAGTTCTTGCATCTTGCAGCCGCAAAGAGGAAAAGCCAACGTTCAGCTTCGTCACGCGCTGGGAAGTGAAACCGTCTTTCAAATATGACTTAGCTTGTTTCATCGGCATCATGACCGGCCGCGAATTTTACACCCGATATTATCCGGAGGTTTACGCCGAGTGGAAGAAACGCTTGACGCCGCCAGCCACCCTTTCGCTGAAAAAGATAAACGAAATCATTGGCGAGGAAACGCCGCCCGGACCACAACTATGTTTGTTCTTCTCCACGATCCCCGATAGCGCAGATAGCTTGGCGGCTGTTTTAAGATTCGTCGAAGAAACAAACGGCTTACCCGAATCATCAATGACCTCGGCGCATGGAGATACCATTAACGAGCAACAGTGGCAAGCCCTCAAGCCGCATTTGCGCATCGTGCTGGAATTTCTGCAAAAGCAAAAATTTCGGGCTTACTGGGAAAACCGTCTGCTGCCTGTGATCAACAAACAAATTCCATATACGCGACAAGAGCTTCAGGCATTCGACGTCATCGGCGATCTTGAGAGATTTCTCGTTGACGCGAATTTCCCCGACACGGTGACCGTGTACCTGGTTCGTCTCATTCAGCCACATGCCTTGCGGCTTTCCGGCCAACGTTACGTAGCAGAAACGAATTATCCGATACACGTCACCGTAAAAAGCGCTTATCATGAGATCGTGCATCAATATGGAGATCGAGTGGTGGATACGCTGCTGACCTCGCATTTCAAACGTCTTGAAGAAGAATCCTTTTTGCAACTCACCGTGGCGCGCCTCGATCAAAACAATGCCTATAAAAACTTCAGAGCTTTCTTTCATGAAGAAGTGACGATCGCGGCGGAGCTGTGGCTGGCCGAACGGCGACGGATGATTTCACAAATCGTGCGTGTGCAAAATACCGATCCATTGGATCCGGTGCGGCGTTATCTTGCCGAGCAGGATGATGGCCGGCATGTTCTGGCGGCGGTCATTTATTCTTTTTTAGCGGAGGGGATGAAGAAAGAGGATCAATCTTATGCAGAATTCCTGAGAGCGTTGTTCACCGGCGGGCGAATTGCCTCGGGAAAGATTGAAGAGAGGTATAACAAATTCATGAATACCCAATGAGCATATCGAGCAAGAGCAAAATACCGTAAGTTGGCTTCTCGACATACAGATTCTTGCCGGTCAAACTTATCCTCACTTGATATAGTCGCTCAAAGTTTTTATCTTTCGCACGTTTGCTAACTCTCTTGAAATACTAGCTCGCTCAATAAAGCAAATATGCTCATGACCGAAAAATCCATCCTAGTCGTCGATGACGAAGCCAAAATGTGCGTATTGTTGAAAGCCGCCCTGGAAGGCGATGGCTACGCCGTGACCACCGCCAATTCCGGCACTGCAGCCATTAATGCCATCCTGATGCAGCGATTCGATGTCATCATCACCGATCTGCGCATGGACGGCGCTGATGGACTTGCAGTCCTTGATGCTGCCAAGAAACGCGACGCTTCCACCGAAGTCGTTTTGATGACGGCATATGCCTCTGCGGCGACCGCCGTCGAAGCCATGAAGAAAGGCGCATACGATTATGTCACCAAGCCTTTCGAGATGGACGAGCTTAAGATCAAAATCAAAAATATTCTCAAGAAAAATTCTTTGGAAAAAGAAAACACCGCGTTGCGCCGCGAGTTGAAGGAGCGCTATTCGCTGAACAACATGGTGGGTAAAAGCGGCGTGATGCAGGAAGTATACAAGCTGGTGGAAAAAGTCGCGCCGAGCGATGCGACTGTTTTAATCCGCGGAGAAAGCGGCACCGGCAAGGAGCTTGTCGCGCAGGCAATCCATCAACTTGGGCCGCGAGCCAATAAACCTTTTGTCACTATCAATTGCGCTGCACTACCGGAAACGCTGCTGGAGAGCGAACTGTTTGGCTATGAGAAAGGCGCGTTTACCGGAGCTGATAAGCGCAAGTCCGGCTTGTTCGAAACCGCCGAAGGCGGCACGATTTTTCTCGACGAGATCGGCGAGATGACGACGACGACTCAAGTAAAATTACTACGAGCCATCCAAAATCGCCAAGTGACCCACCTCGGTGGGACAGCACCAATTACAATTCACGCGCGCACCATCGCTGCCACCAATCGCGATCTTGAAGAAGCCATCAAGAGCGGCACGTTCCGCGAAGACCTTTATTACCGCATCAATGTTTTTCCCATCCATCTGCCGCCGCTACGCAAACGCCGCGAGGACATCCCCGAGCTTGTGGAACATTTCATTCGCAAGTTTGCGGGTAAAGATCACCCAATCGAGCCGTTGGCCATGGAGCAGCTCATGCTGTATTCATGGCCGGGCAATGTTCGTGAGCTTGAGAACGTCATCGAACGTTCTTTAATCATGGCAGGCTCGCGGCCGATCAGCATGGAGGATTTGCCTCCGCAATTTCATGTGCGAACGAAATTGCCGACGCAATTCGATATTCCGGAGAGCGGCATCAACCTCGAAGAGATGGAAAAGAAGTTGGTCCATCGCGCCATTGAAAAAGCCAAGGGCAATAAAAGCAAAGCAGCAAAACTACTCGGCATTACAAGAAGAAAATTGTATTCGATGCTCGAACGGCTTGGATGAAAAAGTAATCAAGGAGTGCTTGCTTTGGAGCTTCAGCAACGTATCGAAAAACTCTTTGCCGTTGCCCGGCATGACGAGAATCGCGAGGAATACCGAGAAGTCTTCAACACTTTCAAAGCCGAGTTGAATGCCGGCCGCGTGCGCGCTGCGGAAAAAGTTGACGGGGCATGGCGAGTCAATTCATGGGTGAAAAAAGGCATCCTTCTCGGTTTTCGCATCGGCGTATTGCGAGATATATCCATCAATCAAAATTTTATTTTTTATGATAAAGACACCTACCCGCTGAAGTCGATTTCCATCGACGACGGCGTGCGCATCGTTCCCGGCGGCTCGACTGTTCGCGACGGTTGTTATATCGGGCGCAGCGTCACCTGCATGCCGCCGATGTACGTGAACGTCGGCGCGTATGTCGATGACGGCACAATGATCGACTCGCATGCGTTGGTCGGCTCGTGCGCGCAGATCGGCAAACGGGTGCACTTGAGCGCGGCGGCACAAATCGGCGGGGTGCTCGAGCCCGTTGGCTCGCTGCCGGTGATCATCGAAGACGATGTGCTCGTCGGCGGCAACTGCGGAATTTATGAGGGCACGATTGTGAGAAGCGCCGCAGTTATTGGCGCAGGAACGATTCTGACCGGCTCCACGCCGGTATACGATTTGGTGAACGACACCTTCTATCGCAAAACCGAAGAGCGGCCTCTGGAAATACCTGCCGGCGCCGTGGTTGTGCCTGGCAGCAGACCAATCACCAAAGGCAGGGGGCGAGAACTCGGCATTTCGATTTACACGCCTGTCATCATCAAGTATCGCGACGACAAAACCAGTCGCTCGATTGAGCTTGAAGGGCTGCTGCGATGAACTTTACACCGTCCTCTCGCCTCACTGGAATTGAAAAATCCATCATCCGTCAAATTTACGATCGCGCGCCTGCCGATGCCATCAATCTTGGCCTGGGCGAGCCGGATTTTCCAACGCCGGAAGTGATCCGCAATCAGGCAATTGATTTTATCAAACAGGGAAAAATTCGTTACAGCGCAAATGCCGGACTGCCTGAGCTACGCCGCGCCATCGCCGGCCACTATGGCGATGAAACAAAATACGAGGGCGTGTGCGTCACCAACGGCTCACAAGAGGCGTTGTTCGTCGCCCTGATGATGATAATAAATCCAGGCGATGAAGTGTTGTTGCCTGATCCAGGTTTTTTGGCGTATCCAACAATCGTGAGAATGGCCGGGGGCACACCGGTTTTTTACAAATTGCCTGCGGCGAAAAACTTCGAATTTGATGAAAGTGAATTCAAGAAAAAGGTGAGCGCTAAAACGCGCGCCGTGATAATCACCAGCCCGTCCAATCCTACCGGGCGCGTGCTTAAGCCCGCAGATCTAAAAAGAATCGCGGACACATTAAAAGACGCTGGAGCCATCGTTATTAGCGACGAAATTTATCGCGAGCTTTATTTCGAAGCCAGGCCTGCGTCCATTGCGGATTTTTATTTGCCAACAATCGTGATTTCCGGATTATCAAAATCACACGCCATGACCGGTTGGCGGCTTGGCTGGGCTTACGGAGATCCTTCGGTCGTCCGTCATCTGATCGTCATGCACCAATACACCACGTCCTGCGCATCGACGATTTCACAGCGAGCGGCGCTTGCAGCATTTTCGGGCGAAGGTCGTGCGGCGAATGAACGGCTGAGAGCAGAATTAAGAACACGACGAGACTTTATGATCGAAAGGATCGATCAGGAGTTGAACAAAGAGACTGTACCCGCAAATAATCTTGACTGGATTATTCCTGAAGGGGCATTTTATTTAATGCTGAATGTTTCCCGCTTCGGCAAATCATTCGAGTTGGCAGAGAAGGCGCTAAAGAAAAAAGTCATCACCATCCCCGGTGCTGCTTTTGGAGACGAAGCAGAGGGGTTTCTACGACTTTCTTTTGCAACGGGGTTCGATGCTATAGAAGATGGGATAAAGAGGATTAAACAAGCTTTATTGTGAGAAGCGTCCACAAAACTCTCAATCAAAGAGAGAACAAAACAACTACGGTTTTCTTTCCTGCTGAACACCGGTGCTGTCTGATCCCGGCTTCTTCTTTTCTTCTTTCTTGCTATCCCCTTCCAATAATTTCTGCAGTCGCGCCAGTTCTTGCTCAGCCTTCCGCCGCTCTTCTTTGATCGCCTCGAGCTCCGCTTCCGCAGAGTCTGTTTCCCGGCGCTCCTTGATTATTTGCTCGAACAACTCCCGCCGGCTTTCTGCCTTTTTCATCAACACATCACGTTCGCTTAACGAATAGAGCGATCGCGGCAGCATTGTCAACTTGACGCCAAAATTGAGCCGCCAGGCGGGATAATTAGGAAGTCCCGGCACTTGTGCGACAGAGTTGGAACCGTAAGCCGTCTCGTCAACATCAGCAGAAACGCGCAAATCAACCGAACAGTCGAGCGACATCCATCGATATGGTTTATAAACAATTCCTGGAGAGAGATAGGTCGCGTTCTCTCGGCTAAAAGCCGTTACTGGAGGTTTATTAATAAAAGCGTTGCCAAAGAGCTCGAGCCGCAAATCAAATCTCTCAAAAGGAATTGCCATGGCCGCGCCATAGCGCCACTCTTGCGTCATCTCCGTCACTTGCACCGTGTCAACCGACGATTCAAGCGAGGTGAGCCTCTCGCCGACATCATTATGATTCCAGTAGCCCAAATTAAAATGGAGATTGAATGCGTCACCGGGATAAAGCGGATCGCGCACGTAAGAGACGATGCCAATTGCGCCAAACGCTAATTTGTTTGTTGTGTATCGCTCAAAGATGATATTGCGTGACGCGGTTTTCGGCAGGCGGACGCCAAGCTCAAGAGCGTAATTCATTTTGCTGCCCTTGGCGCCAAGCGAGCCAAACTTCAAAAAGAAATACAGATCGTCGAGAAAATTTCTTTTTTTATCATCGCTGCTGACATCTTGATAAAGAATCGGCGTAAGACTCAATTCAAAACCACTGCTCAAGCCATAGTTGAGGCTCAGGCTGCTCTGGAAATCCCAATATGTCAACGGGCTGGAATTCCTGCTGACGTTGCTGACTTTGCCGAAAATCCGATTGTGGGTGTAGACCGTAAAATAGCCGGCATCAAGCGACCAGGCAGAACGAACATGCAACGGCCCTCGTCCTCCATTTATTTGCGCCATTCCCGGCATTACGCTAAGACATAATATTCCCACCAATGCTGCGGCAACATTCCCTTTGCTCATAAAAACCCAATCTCCACAAAATCTTTTGTTCCGAAAATTCCAACGGTCAAAACGGTGCTTGTGAATGAAACAATCCCGGAGAAATTCATCACGCCGTTCGCTCTTTGGCGGCCAAGGTATTGGCGCGATAGAGCGATTCGAACGTCCCGGCATCGGTCCACCAGCCGTCAAGAATCTCATACGTCATCTGTCCGGACTTGATAAAAGCATTGTTGACGTCGGTAATTTCCAGCTCGCCGCGTTCCGATGGCACCAGACTTTTGATGAAATCAAAGACCCGATTATCATACATGTAAACGCCGGTGACGATCAAATTTGATTTTGGAATTTGCGGCTTTTCAATGATCCGCACGATCTTGTCTCCCTCCAGCTCCGCCACGCCGAAGCGCTGCGGGTCTTCCACTTCCTTCAGCAGTACTTTCGCCCCCTCACCCTGATGGCGAAAATTTCGAACCGCCTTGGTAATATCGCCTTGAAAAATATTGTCTCCCAAGATCACGATGATCGGTTGCCCCTCGGCAAAATATTCGGTCAGGCTCAATGCATCGGCAATGCCGCCTTCGCCTTCCTGATAAGTATAATTGAGATGACGCAATCCGAAATCTTTGCCGTTTCCCAACAGCTTCAAGAAGTCACCCGCATGGTTTCCACCGGTGACGATAAGAATGTCGGTAATGCCGGCGCGCACCAGTTTTTCGATCGGGTAATATATCATCGGCCGATCATAAATCGGCAAAAGATGTTTGTTGGTGATTTTGGTGAGCGGGTGCAGCCTTGTACCCAATCCACCAGCGAGAATGACGCCTTTCATTCCATGCTCCTTGGTCATTTTGTTGCGTGTGCTCGATTCCATGATGAATGCTCATGTTGAATATGCGAGAAACAACCACCGGCGAATTTATCAAGGTGTCCGTTGATTTGCAATTAAAAACTTTGCGTTAGTTTAATTTAATAAAAAAGCCACATCTGTTTGGCGTGCAGTGGATGCAGTGCTCGATGTGGCTTTGAAACTGGCGGAGTCTCTGATGCAGGCACAGGGATGATGAACCGGACTCGCCAGGTTTTTTTTGCAGACGGGCAGTAATTCAATGAACTGGTGGTCTTTTAACAAAAAAGGTGCCAGCATTAAGCACGAAGAACTCTAATAAAACAGGGTTGCTGAAGAGAAAATATTCCTTCAACCCAAGTACGCTTGTTTCACGTTGACACAAAACAGCGCTCAGGATACAGAAGGATTTTTTCTGAATACAGATGGAGGAAGAAGGCGAGAATGAACCGATGAGGTGGCTGCAAGATTAATTTGGCGAGTTGGCTTTCATCGCATTCTCAAGCATCTCGCGGATGGTGTCAATCTCGAGGTCTAACAGCAACCGGCCGTTGGAGGCTAGTGACAAGGCGCCGGTTTCCTCCGAAACGACCAACACAATGGCGTCGGATTCCTCGGACAGACCGACTGCGGCGCGATGGCGTGTGCCGAGATTTGGATCCATTTCTTCACTTTGGGTCAAAGGCAGAATGCACTTGGCGGCAGCAATAACTTCGTTCTGAATGACGATGGCGCCGTCGTGCAGCGGCGACTTGGGGTTGAATATCGATACGATCAGCGGCGCCGAAACATCGGCCTGAAGATTGAGTCCGGTTTCAATGATTGGCTTGATTCCGGTATCCCGAACAAACACAATCAAACCCCCATAGCCCAATCGCTTAATCTCCTGCGCCCCGCGCAAGACTTCGTCTATGACGTGAGTGCCGGACACCTTCACAAAAAAACGAATGACCCGGCTCTGGCCGACGTTGATCAACATGCGGCGAAGCTCGGGCTGAAAGAGAATGACGAAAGCGATAAGCCAGACGGTCTCGAGCTTTTCAAAAATCCAGCTCAGACCGTGCATATTTAAAAGCTGCGTCAGCAAGGAGATCAAAAAAATCAAGACAAGACCGACCGACATTTGTGCGGCGCGGGAGCCGCGAATAAAAAGATAAGCTTTGTAAAGAACATAACTGATGAGCGCTATATCCAAAACGTCGAAAAGATCGACCTTGATAAACGCGATCTGGAAAAGCTCAAAACGTCGCGTCATTTTATTCATCCCCTCTCGTGCTCAAGTCTGATCGCACTATGTAAGTATATCTTTGTTGAAGAAAGGAAATTTGAAGCAATCTCATTGAGGTTCTTCCTCGCCAGAGCGAGCCACAATCTTATCGACAATTTGCACGACTCGATAGATTTCTTTGACATCATGCACACGAACGATATGCGCGCCGTTGGCGACTGATAAAGCGACAGCCGCAGCCGTCCCCTCCAATCGCTGGTCGACCGGCAGATCGAGCACCTTCCCGATGAAAGATTTCCGCGATGGCCCAACCAAGATGGGGCAGCCCAAACCGCGAAGCTCCTCGAGCCGTCGAAGAATCTCATAATTGTCTTGGATGCGCTTGCCAAAGCCAAGTCCGGGATCGATGACGATTTGTTCGGCGCTTATTCCAGTGCTGCTCGCCATCTGAAGCCGCTCGTCAAAATATTGATACAACTCATCCATCAGATTTTCATAAGAAGGATTTTGCTGCATGTCGCGTGGCGTGCCTTTGATGTGCATAACGACGGCAGAAACCCCGCTTTGCGCAACAACTTCCAACATCTGCGGATCGAATTGAAAACCGCTGATGTCATTTACAATACTCGCCCCAGCATTGATCGCCGCTTGGGCAATCGAAGATTTATAAGTGTCGATGCTCAGTATAGCCGATGTCGACTTTGCCAAAACTTCGATTACAGGAACGACCCTTTCCATCTCTTCTGCATCCGAAACAGGTTTGGCGCCAACACCATAGGTTCCAGCAGGGCGCGTCGATTCGCCGCCGACATCGATGAGGTCTGCGCCGTCTTGCACCATTTGCAAGGCGTGATCGATGGCTGCCTGTTTTTCAAAATATCGACCGCCGTCCGAAAATGAGTCGGGCGTGCAATTGAGTATTCCCATCACCAAAGTCCTGCGCTCGGCTTTCAAAGTCCTTCGAGGCATGCGAAGAAGGAAACGATCCCGTTTTTCCGCATCAAGAAAATTCTTTAACTCGCGCGCAAAACTTTCGTCGTAGCTATTGACGAAAGAATGCGCTTGACAAAGCTCGTCAAGAGATTGGGGGTCGGAAAAAACGTAGGCTTTGGTTGCGGAGGTCAGCCAGCAAGCCAGGCCGTGCAAAGTGAAAGCGGCGAGCAATTGGTGGGAAATCGATGAGCTACGGGCGACGATCTTGAGTATCCACGCATGGCGGCGAGCCTGTTCGATGAACATTTCGGCGTAACCATGTCGTGTCTCACTCAGCTCTGCAAGTATCTCGGCCTGGGAACGGAGATGCAGCCGTCTTATTAAATAGCGGGTCATCGAGCGCCGCTTGGGTTGGTTATTTTTCAGCGGAGGCGATCCGGGGCAACGCCTCTTTATCGATGCGAACGTTCAGGAGAATATTATTTTAGGCGGCCGCTTCATCATCAGCAACGACATCCGAGCTATCTTCGTGCTTGTCGTGTCCGTTGTGCCGTTCTGAAGCTGCGCCCAAGCTCTGGCCGTTGAACAAGGCATCGATCTCATCGCTGTCGAGGATCTCGCGCTCCAACAACGCCAGGGCCAGAGCGTGAAGCTTGTCGACGTTCTCAAGCAAGATGTTTTCAGCGCGTTTTGATGCATCCATGACTATTCGTCGCACCTCTTCATCGATTGCCTGGGCGGTGCGCTCGCTATAATCGCGGTGTTTGGCGATCTCGCGGCCCAAGAAGATTTCTTCTTCTTTTTTGCCAAAAGACAGCGGCCCCATGGATTCGCTCATTCCCCATTCGCAAACCATCTTACGCGCCAGCTCGGTAGCGCGTTCGATGTCGTTGCCGGCGCCGTTCGTCGTCTCCTTAAAAATAAGCTTTTCTGCCTCGCGCCCTCCCATAAACAATACGAGCATAGACTCGCAGTAACTCTGCGAGAAGTTGTGCTTTTCGTCGATGGGCAACGTTGTCGTTAGGCCGAGCGCGCGTCCGCGCGGAATGATGGTTACCTTATGAATCGGATCGGCCCCGGGAGTAAATCTGGCAACCAACACGTGGCCGGCTTCATGATAGGCGGTCAATCGTTTTTCGTTGTCGCTAATCAGCAGACTCCGGCGTTCCGTGCCCATGAGAACTTTTTCCTTGGCTTCTTCGAGGTCGCTCATATCGACAACTTTTTTGTTGTGGCGAGCAGCTAACAACGCTGCTTCATTCACAAGATTGGCCAAATCAGCGCCGGAAAATCCCGGCGTTCCCTTTGCGAGCACCGCGAGGTTGACATTCTTGGCTATCGGAATATTCTTCGTGTGCACTTTGAAGATGCCCTCGCGTCCACGCACATCAGGACGATCAACGACGACCTGCCGATCGAATCTTCCGGGGCGAAGCAGTGCTTGGTCGAGCACGTCAGGACGGTTGGTGGCAGCGATGAGGATCACACCTTCGTTGGAATTAAAGCCGTCCATTTCAACGAGCAGTTGATTTAATGTCTGCTCGCGCTCGTCATGCCCGCCGCCCAAACCAGCGCCGCGATGACGACCCACAGCGTCTATTTCATCGATAAAAATAATGCACGGGGCGTTCTTTTTGCCCTGCTCGAAGAGATCGCGCACGCGCGAAGCGCCAACGCCAACAAACATTTCAACGAAATCCGCGCCGGACATGCTGAAGAATGGTACGCCGGCTTCACCGGCAACTGCTTTAGCCAAAAGCGTTTTCCCAGTTCCCGGCGGACCGAGTAAAAGAGCGCCCTTGGGAATTTTTCCGCCAAGCTTTTGAAATTTTTCCGGCTCGCGCAAAAACTCGATGATTTCGCGAAGTTCTTGTTTGGCCTCGTCGGCGCCGGCAACATCGTCAAAAGTGACCTTCGGACGATTTTCAGTAAGCAGCTTGGCGCGCGATTTTCCAAACGAAAAAATTCCCTTCACGCCGCCACCTTGCATACGTCTCAGCAAAAAGAGCCAGAACACTGCGAGCAAAATCCACGGCATGAGATTGAGCAGGTAACTCCACCAGTCAAGAGATTTTTGTTTGAAAGACAGGCTGATGCCGTACTTTTTCTGCCAGTCTAACGCGGTTTCAAAAGTCGGCTCTTGGGGAAGAGTAACAATGACTTTGGAAAGGGATTGGGTAGCGCCTAAGAAACTCATCGGCTCCTTCAGATCGCCGCGAAGCTGCTTGCCTTCAATGTTTGCTTCCTTAAGCTGCTCACTTTCGAGCAACTTGACGAACTCCGCGAACGAAATCGGTTGCTCGACTTTTGTTTCCATGCTAAATCGCATGGAAATCCATATTGCAAAAATAAGCACGACGAGCCAGAAGAAGAGCGTCTTTGTAGCTCGCATCCATTGAAAATTATCGTCGCGGCGTGGGCTGTTATCCGGCTTCTGAGGTTGGCGTGACGTGGGTTTTCCGTTTTTGCTCATGATAGTTGTGGATTCTCGTTTAATACAAATACAAACTCAGTCCATCAGGTAGATTTCAGGCAGGTTGCGAAACTTCTGAGCGAAGTCAAGGCCATAGCCAACGACAAAGCGATTAGGTATGCGAAATCCGACATAATCGCAGCGATACTTGACCTTGGCGCTGCCTTCTTTGACAAGCAATGATACAAATTTAAGGGACTTTGGTTTCAATTCACCCATCTTTTTTTCAAGGTACGTTACCGAAAGTCCGGAGTCGATGATATCTTCGACAACGAGCACGTCGCGGTCTTCGATATGACAGTCGATCTCCTTACGCACTTTGACGACGCCGCTGGTTTGCATCGCATCGCCATAGCTGGATATTTTCACAAAATCCACTTCGCAATCGATGCGGATATGGCGCATCAAATCTGAAATAAACATGTAGCTGCCATTGAGCACACCGATGAATACCGGGCACAGGTCTTTATAGTCTCTGGAGATTTGCTCCCCCAGCTCCCGAACTTTTTGCTGAATCTGTTCAGCGGTGAGCAGAATTGGGTAATCGCCCTTGTAAAACTTTTCGATTTCAGGATTCAAGCAACCTCAAGACGATTTGATCAATTGCAAATGTAAAACGCTCTTTGTCGTTCCAGTCACTTTGAAGCGATCGTCGATCCGAAAACCGCACACCCAGACGATACCGCTGTCGCATTCGAGCACAGGCGTCGTCGCTCTTCGACGAATCGGCACTTTGCTATCGGCAAAGAAGTCGTGAACCTTCTTGGGTCGCCTCATGCCTAGGGGGTAAAAAATATCCCCTGCGCGCGGCCAACGAATTCTCAGCCGCCCCTCGATGGTCGCTGTATCAACATACTCAGAGAATTTGGAGCCGAATCCCGGTGTCCGAGCGCTATCCCATGCTTCGTCGGCGACAATCAACTGCCACGGTGTGCCGACAATGGGGATAGGAACGCCGACCTCGACTTCGCTTGTCATCAGATTAGAAGCGGCCCGCTGCACGACGAGGCCGTCGCGATCACGCAACACCTCCAGACCCGCGCCGAGAACAACGCGGGCGCCGATGCGTTTCTCAAACAGTAAATTCAACGCGCGCTCTATACGCCGACGGCTCGGCATATCGACGACACCGACAAGCCGCGTATACGCCAGCCGCAGAATATATGAATGAATAAGTCGATTATACCTTTTAATTCGCTGAATATCAAGAACTATTCTTTCAGGAGTTTGTTCTACGGCAACTTTTGACAGAGCCACCTTGGCACGCTGCTTCATGTAGTCATGCGCTTCTCGGGCAATGCGCGCAGTTCGCGCCAGGGTTTCCTCAAGTTTTGGATTGAACCGGCTTGCCAATGCCGGCATGTTTTCGTGGCGCAATCGATTCCGTAAAATGCTTAGATCAAGATTACTTTTATCTTCGCGCCACGAAAGTCTGCGCTGCTGTGCATATTCCAAAATGTTTTGTCGCGAAAAATCCAGCAAAGGCCGGATGATCTTTCCCCGTTGTTCGGCAATACCTGCTAAACCCGCAAGCCCGGCGCCGCGCAACAATCGCAAGAGCACTGTTTCGGCCTGATCGGAGAGAGTATGAGCAGTTACAATAAGCTCAGCTCCCGCAGCCAACCGCAAGCGTTCAAGAGCTTCGTAACGCAACTCGCGCGCCGCCATTTCGATGGACAGTTTTTTTTCTTGTGCGAATTTTTTCGTCGAAACCCGCTCCGAGAAATAAGGAAGCACGTGCTCGGCGCAAAGCGCTTCTACAAATTTCGCGTCATCCGCTGATTCAGCCCGCAACTGATGGTCGATGTGGCCGATGCTCAAACGAATATTCGTCCGCGTTGCCAACTGCACAAATAGATCGAGCATAACCACCGAATCGACGCCGCCGGAGACAGCAAGCAGGATATGGGCTTGCGGGGTGAATAAATTGTTTTTCCTGCACTGACGTGAGAATTTTGCGAACAGGTTCATCGGAGGACTGGGCTTCACGGCGATTCGCAAAAACGCAATCGCCATGGTGGCATTGTTTCACCGAAAACAAAAAATGACCTCAACAAGGTCACTTTTACTTTCGACGGCTATCCGGAAGACTTGTACAGGTCGGTTTTCGATTGAAGTTTTGAAAGACCTCTATTGTCTTTTCCTCTCTTTTGATTGTAGCGGTGCAGGGATTCGAACCCCGGACACGTGGATTATGATTCCACTGCTCTGACCACCTGAGCTACACCGCCAAAATTCGAAATTTAATTTAACAGAAAAGGCCTCAGAGTCAAGTCATTTTTGGCGCGTGATGTAATGCCTCAGTTACCGGTGAACTACTAACCATGTCATGTTGGAAACATCTTTTTGCTGGCAGCATATTGTTAGTTTGCGAAAGGATTCTTGCAATATACGAATGACATTACACTCCACCCGTAACCGAGGAATTACCGCATGATGGCAGGCAAATAGATCATTCAAGCAGGCGAGATGTTTGGCGAGACACGTTGATCATTCTTCTGCAACGGGGTCGAGCGCAGGTTTCATCAGCGAAGGCATTCCTACGCTTTGCGGCTGTTCTCTCATCATAACATCAGCCGCTTCTTCATCGGCAGATAGATCGCGAAGCTGTCTCTTGACAATGACGGCCCAAAACAACAAAATCATGAGACCAACGGCAGCGAGAGCAATGCTTCCCAACAAATTCTCCGCCAACAAGATGGCGGCAATTGTCGCGATGATAAACGTCAAGGTGAGAATGAAGGGTGTTGCAAAAACCCACTTCAAGCTGAGCTTCACATCGTCCGATAGAACCAACTGCTGCGGGATGTAGGTGCCGACCCGGCGATAAAGTTCAATCCATTTAATCTTCAAAAAGGAAACCGCAAAGTCGGCGCCGGAGACGTCGTAGACGCGAGAAAGCGTTGCTGCCATGATCATCAAACCTAAAATGCCGATGGCGATCCACAGGACAAGCGCTGGTTGTCCGTGTTGGCGAATGACTTCCACCGCGAGCTTGTTCATGTATGGCGAAGGGGGATCAACCCCCAGACTGCGAATGCCTGCTTGCTCGGCAACGCTGACTGCCGGCACAAAAGAAATGCTCGCCAAGTGCTTGTCGCGAGTTCGCCAATGCCAGCATCCCCAAAAACTTTCCGAGGCCTTGCGCGAAACAGTCACTGCCAAATCTCGCGATTGTCCGGGAGCGAGGGTTATCGGAAAATCTCCATAGCGCGGCGAGACTTTGAGCCAATCGGGAAACACGCTCCATTCGCCAAAGTAGGGCAGCGTGAGCGAAAGCTTGCGCAAACGTGATCGCACGCGCACCGTCAACTCCGCGTTTGTTTGGCGGTCGGTGAATTTTAAGCGGCCAACCGGCTGAACGGATAGAACATTTCCAGCCATTTCATTGGAAAGCTGCAAGCGCAACTTTCGCATGGGCAGCTCCGCGCGCCATCGCTCAAAAAATCCGCGCACGCTGACGACCGAGGTTTCGACAAAACGAATTTCCGGAAAGACCATGCGCGTAATCTGCAGCTCGGAGGGATCACCGACGACCAGCCCGTAAATCTCGCCGATGCTCCGGCCTTGCCACTCGGCGTGCAACGTGGATAGCGCTTCCCAAGAAAGCGAATCAGGGGACGGGGCGGAGTGCCGATCCGCGGCAATTTTTCCATCGAGCACTAAAAACAAAAACTGCAAAGGCGCATGCCCGTCTCGATTGAGGACGTTCAATGCCGCGCCAAGCCCCTCGCGCAAACTACCCGATGCTCCGCGCGGATCGCGCATTCTAAAGATAGCGCTTTGGTAAGTCCGCGTTTTTTCGCCCACCGGACACGCGGAAACGATCGTCGTCGATTTTTCGTTGAAGCCGATGAGCATGAAGTTGTCGCGCGGCGAGAGCGCATCCAAGAGTTGTGGCATTTGCGTGCGCAACTCAGCGAACACCCCGGCGTCGGTAAGCCCGGATGAGGTATTCACCACGAAGATAAAATCAGCCGCCGTGGAATCGGTCCCGAAGAGATTGCGCAAATTGTGCGAATCCGGAAGGCTGGAACGCGCAGGGACGTGTACTAATGAAAAGAGGCAAACCGCAATGATCAGCCGGCAACGGCAAGCATGCTGCGAGGGACTTCTGAAAAATCTCATGAAAAAGACAAACCTTCGAGGCTGGGATTATTCTTTGTAAAAATGCTTCACATTTATTGAATTATCGTCATCGGTGAAAATAATATACCAACGGTCGGCAATGGCGCGGAGAGAGTTTTGCATGAGGGTCAATTTAGATTTTCTTGGAGAATTCGACATTATTAGAAATGCCTTCTCAATTCAACACCTCATACATCGGCATACGCACATTCCGCTGCGCAGTCGTGCTTTCGATAATCGGGATGCGCTCGCCGCATTCGGGGCAGCAACCATTCTCGAGATTGATCTCATGCACTGCATGCCAAGTGCGTCTTACCAGAAGCATGTGGCAGTGTGGGCAGTATGTGTTGTTCCCTTCCTTAGTGTGAACGTTGCCGACATAACAATAATGAATACCCATATCGATAGCCAGTAAGCGCGCTTCTTCGAGAATATCGCCGCCGGTGTGAGGTAAATGCATCAGTTTGAAATCGGGATGAAACGCGGTGAAATGCAGCGGCACATCCGGGCCGAGATTGTCGAGAATCCATTTGCTCATATCTCGAATCTCTTCGAGTGCGTCGTTCAAAGTTGGGATGATGAGGTTGGTGATTTCAAACCACGTGGTGCCGCGCTGCTTCAATGTCTTCAATGTTTTCAATACCGGCTCAAGATGGGCAAGGCACGTCTTGCGATAAAAATTTTCGGTAAAGCCTTTGAGATCGACATTCGCCGCATCCATGTGATCATAAACAATCGGCAGCGCCTCCTCCGTAATGTAACCGGCGGTGACCATGACTGTCTTCAATCCATGCGCATGCGCGACTTTGGCTATATCAATTGCGTACTCAGCCCAAATCACCGGGTCGTTGTAGGTAAAAGCAATGCTCGGGCAGCCGCGCTCCAACGCGGTCTGCACCACAACTTCGGGCGCGAAAGAATAGGCGCGCTCGTGATCGTACTTGGCCTTCGAGATGTCCCAGTTCTGGCAAAATTTGCAACCGAGGTTACAACCCGCCGTGCCGATTGAAAGAATCCTCGTGCCTGGAAGATAATGCGATAACGGCTTTTTCTCAATGGGATCGATATGAACAGCATAGGGGTTGGCGTAAGCCAGCGAGTAGAGTGTGCCGCCTTCGTTCTTGCGAACGAAGCAAAAGCCGGTTTGCCCGTCGCCAATTTCACAATAGCGCGGGCACAGATGGCAGAGAACTTTGTTGCCACCGGTTCGAGTATAAAACTGCGCTTCGACCATGGCGAAACTCCTGCTCTTATGTTGCGAGCGGTTTTCTGAACAATCAACTTGAGTGACACAAAATTGTAATACAAATCGAAGTAAAAATCAAGGAAGGATTTTTGCAGAGGGATTTCACCAGTTTGTTTGCATGCGCAGCTCGACGCCAGAGAACTGTTCCACTCGCAAGCAATAGCCATGATCGCACGCTAAACCGCCGCGGCGTTTGCCGCCGAAGAATTGCAGATCAATCTGCGATGCAGGTTTCCAGCCGATCCCGATACCTGTCCAGGTTTTCTTTCTCTTCGTTGTGAGATCATCGGTCTCGAACGGATCGCTGCTGCGCTCCATTTGCACCGAGAGCGAAAGATTTTTCCATCCACCAAGCCGCAGCGCCGAATAGTAGTTCGTGAACTCATAATCCAACCGGCGCATGCGCTGCCCCTGAACATCGGCGCCGAGCGTCAAGCCGACGGTGAAATGATAGTCCGCGGCAACGCCGGACGTGAAGCGATCTTTTTCAAATAGCAGATCATCGCGGCTGCCATCTGCAAAAATCTTCGTGGTGAGATTTTCTCCGAACCATTCGATGGCGAGCAGCGCTTCGTGATAACGTGTTGCAGGGCTATTCAGGTCCAATTCATTTTTTGAGTCGCTATAGTTCGCGGTGATTCGCCAAGCCGGCGCCGGAGCAAAACTAATTTCAGCTTGCATCCCTCGCTCCGCTTCTGCCAGGAGCACATGTGTGGCGCGATTGAGCAACACTTCTGCATTCTCGCGCACCAATGAGGGCGGGTCGTTAATCCCGAAAGCAAAATCCCGATAGTCTTTGTATTCAAAGCTCGCCCCCCACGCGCCGTAGGCAAGAGTTCCCGAGAAATAAAAAGCATAGGGGTGATCCGCATCGAATTTGCCGAAACCGTTTCTGCCTTGCACAGTGGCATACTCCGTGTAGAAATCGGCGTCGACATCGCGAATGCCAAGAGTTGATAAAACCGGTTTGAGTGAAAACTGCACAAACCGCGTTGCTAAAGGCACGTTTTGTCTTTCGCGAAATTCAAGATAAGCGCCACCCACTCGCACATTTCCCGGAAGACGCACGCTTGCCTGGCCGCCTCGCACTTCACCGCCTCGGCGACTTTTGTCGTTCGGCGTTCGCAGCGGGTCAACCGGCTTGCCGGAGATCGCCATCACTTCGAATGGTCCGGGGTTAAGAGAAATTTTCCATCCATCGATATCGCGAATGACGCCGTGACGTTGGCGCAACTGCGGATCCTCATACAAAAAACCAGGAAGCTCGAAGCTGCGCAACACCATGCCGCGGCCGATGATCGCAAAAGAATTTCCAGCCCGAATATTCACCCAGCGCCAGCTCGCTTCGACATAGTGTTGGCTAAATTTATTATAACTCTCATCGCTGAAGGGGGAGTCAAGCTCCGGTGAAGCAAAGCTTTGCAGCCGCGCGCCTGCCAGAAACCCGAACTCATCTTTAAAAAGAGAACTTCCCCTATACTCTATCGAAAGATGATTGTAGTAAGTCGGAAGATCGGCGCTACGTGTTGCGCCCGGCAATTTACCGTAACTGATTTGCGAAAGTGATTGAACGGATAATTGCGTGAAAGCGCCTTGTGGAAGAAAGAAAAAAAGAATGCAGAGAAGTTTTTTTGACATGAGTCGATCTCTAGATACTTCCGCCCGTGGTAAGGTGTCATTCAGGAGGAATCCTGTTGAAAATTAACTCGGCGCTGCATTCAAAAAAGATTCTTACAAAATGACAACCCTTGAGGCTCTAGGTGTCAAGCTGAGAAATTCGACATGGGTTTTGTTCACGACTTCACAGCAACTCATCCCCTAAATCCCCTTCTCTCTCCGCCCCGCTTCATAAAAAAAACAAGGAAGCGGAGCGAGGTAAAAAGAGAAGGGGACTTTCAGAATCTCGAACCTGCTCTCCCCCTTCTCTTCATAAGAGAAGGGGGCGGGGGATGAGTTGCGGTGGTGCATAAGCCCTTAGCTTGACATCTCCGGGCTACTCCTGCTTCTCAATTCTCGATTCAATAACCTTCGTCAACAGTTCGACGATCTTTGCCTCGGTCGCTTTTGTGGTTTCTTCCGTGTAGCCGGTATGCCGAGTGACGATTGAGCCGTCCTGCGCAATCAACAACGACGTCGGCAAATTCTGTACGCGCAACAAACGCATCACATCACTGTTTTGGTCAATCAAAACCGTGAAGCCGGCTTTCAGGCTTCTGGCAAACGGTTTGACTTTTGCCAAACTGCGCGGGCCGTCCTCATTGATCGCGACGATCGTCAGGCCTTTTGGGCCATATTTCTCGTGCCACCCTTGCAGCACGGGAAAATACTTCACGCATGGCTTGCACCAGGTTGCCCAGAAATCAATCAATACCGGTCCATTTTTCAAGAGATGCTTCAACTGCACGGGTTTATTATCAAGATCGGGAAGTTTGAAATCCGGTACGCTGTCGCCTGAGAAGCCGATGACGAGTCCACAACAAAGCAAAAGGGAAAATTTTGCCAGAGTTCTTTTCATTGCAAAATCACCAAACGCTTCAATGCCACGAAGTTTTTCGTTTCGAGTTTATAAAAATAAATTCCATTGACCACACGCTGTCCGGCTGCATCGCGGCCATCCCAGGCGGCGCGGTAAGTTCCTCCGGAGAAGCTTTGATCGACCACCAAGCGAACCTCTTGTCCGAGCACATTGTACACCGACAGTTTGATGCGGCCATTGTGCTGCGGCGGCACTTGAAATTGGATGAACGTTTCGCCGCGAAACGGGTTCGGATAGTTTTGGGACAATACAAAGTTCGACGGCGCATTGTCTTCCACACCCTCGACATCCGAAGTCATCAACAACTGCTCGAGGGTTGCAATGATTTCCGCTTTAGAAGCTTCATAACGTCCGGGATAGCCGATGCTGTTCTGGGAAATGTATCGAATAATGCCGTTGCCGTCGACCACGGCGAAGCTGTGACGATCCGCAAAAGTAAATCCCCACTGCAGACCGTAAGCGCCTCCACTCATACCGATGGGATAAGTCACTCCCCGAGCCACATAAATTTGTACCTGCGCGTTGTTGCCGTTCCAAATGTCAATGCCGATGGCCTGTACGCCGCGATCTTTATATGCCTGCCAGATATCCTGTTCGATTCGCCCAGCCTGGGCGAGACATTCCGATCACGTGGAGCCGAAGAAATTGTAGAAGATGATCTTGCCGGCAAATTCTGTGTTCGTTAATGTGCCGCCGCCATAACGCGGCAGGCTAAAATCAGGAGCTTGTTGTCCGACGGTGAGAATTTGTGAGCGAGCGAAAACAGGAATGCTCAGAAGAAGAAAAATCAAACCGACCGTTTTTTTCATTGCCAATTCTCCGCGTCAATGCAAAGGTTACCCCGAGAAATACAGTTTTAAGAACACCGGCGGCGGGTAATTTATTTCAAGGTCGGGCGTGGAGTTCTATTAAATTCCTTCATCTAATTTCAGTCAAGCTAAAAGCCGAAACTCGGAAGGCGACCCCGCTGATTAAAGACGCCCACAGATAACGCAGTTCATCAGTGGGTTTCTTCAATCGGTGGGTGAAGCTTTTTAGAATTTTATCCTGAATTCGACTTATTAAACGCCTACGTCAAATTTCAGACAAGCTGAAAACTGAAGTTCATCAAGCAGCGTAAAAGCCTCAGCTCACAGAAGTTGAACTCTCACAGAAAAAAACCTAGAGATCTTTTCTGTGGGATTTCATTTCTGTGGGCTGACAACTTCCAGAATTTTATTCTGAATTTGGCTGAATGTACGCCTATCACTTTGAATAGGAATCCTTCTTAATATGCACCACCGCATTATAATCCGGGATTCCACAAACCGGCTCGCAGACGCCGCGGCGAATCAAGACATTTCCTTCCGGCCAGTGAACTTGCACATTCCCGGGCTGCATCGGTGCAATCTTCACGCGCCCGAGCAATTCACCAACTTCGTTATGAAGCATGATTCTCTCGCCATCGTCAACGTCGAGGCGTTGCGCATCTTCTACGCTCATGAAGACATCATCGCGTCGCGCGCCGGTAAGCGGGTCGCGTTCGGCCTGCACCATGCTGTTGAATTGTTTGCCGCGCCGGGTCGTCAAATAAAAAGCGCCGTTGTTCAATCGTCGAGCCGGCGGATGGACCGATACAAAATGCGCGCGGCCATCGCTTGTGGGAAAATTGCCGCCATCGCAAAGCCGTTGTCCGCCCCACTGAATGGCGTCTCCTTTTTTATTTAAATTTTCAATGCCCGCATAAAATGGCACAGCCTTGGCAATTTCTTGGCGAATGTGATCTGCATCAGAAAAATGAATTTGATCAGCGCGCTCCGGGAAAACCTGCTCAGCCAGTTCCATGAAAATTTCCCACTCGCTTTTTGATTCGCCGATGCGCCGTCCGGGAATCTCCGGAGAAAAATAAATCATGCGCTCCGTAGAAGTCTCGGTGCCGCCGCCGCGTTGCTCGTAGCGCGTTTTCGCCGGAAGCAGCACAACCGTTTCCGCCGGATCGAGCACCATCTGCGGCGAGAGTACGATGTCTTGATGCACGCGCAACAGCACTCTCAGCAACGCCTCGCGAACGAAATTCGGTTCGGGCAATGTTTCCAAAAAATTGCCGCCGACCGAATAAAGCAGATCGATCTTGCGTTCGTGCGCTGCATCGATCATTTCGACCGCAGAGAGGCCGCGCCATGCTGGAACAGCAAAACCCCAGAACTTGGAAAATTTCTCGGCGCTTTCTTCATTGACAGAATCGCCGCCGGGAAATTGCCACGGCACGGCGCCAACTTCGGCGCCGGCCTGCACACCGCTGTGGCCGCGAATCGCCATCAGCCCGCATTTCTCCCGGCCAATAAATCCGCGAGCAAGGCAAAGATTGATCAGCGCCTTGACGTTGTCCACGCCGAAGACGTGCTGCGTCAAGCCCATGCTCCAGACGAAGACGGCGCTTTTGGCCTCGGCCAACATTTTTGCAAAGCGCAGCATCTCGTCGCGCGAAGCGCCAGAATGTGCTTCGAGCCTCTCCCAAGTTTGCGATAAGAGATGCTTCCCTAACTCATCAAAATCCGCGCAGCAATCGCGGATGAATTTTTCATCAACCCAATTTTGTTCGATCAAATGTTTTAGGACGCCATTAAGAAACGCAATGTCGCCGCCGATGTGGACTTGAAAAAAAGCATCGGCGAGTTTGGTGCCGAACATCGCGCTCTCAAAAACCGATGGCACCCAGTAGCGTTCCAGACCCGGTTCGCGATACGGATTCACCACGGCGATTTTTGTGCCGAGCTTCTTCGCGTAATACATGTACTTCGTCGTCACCGGCTGGTTGTTCGGCGTGTCGCTGCCGATGAACACCAGTAAATCCGTGCCGAGCCAGTCTTTGTAAGAACACGTCGAAGCGGAAACACCGAGCATTTGCTTCAGCGCCACCGTGCTGGGCGCGTGGCAAATGCGCGTCGAGTTGTCGATATTATTCGTGCCGAGAAAGCGCGCGACTTTTTGTGCGACATAATAAGTTTCGTTCGTCAGCCCACGCGAGGTGAGATAAAAAGCCAAGCGGCGCGGATCAGCTCCGCGAATTTTTTCAACGATGACGCCATAAGCTGCTTCCCAGCTCACGCGTTGAAATCCAGCATCTCCTCTTTTTCGCATCATGGGATAAGGCAGCCGTCCAAGATCGCGTAGCTCGCGAGCGTTCATCTTTTGAAGCGACGAGACATCTTCGAGTCTGCGTATATCCAACGCCGGCGCGGTATTCAGGCGAAGTAAGTTGAGCCTCACCATGCACAGATGCACGCCGTCCATCGTGAAGTCGCGCATGCCGGTGGTGCCGAGTGCGCAGCCGTCGCACACGCCGTCGCGCAGAATGCGCGAGGCAAACGGCAGTTGGTCGCGATTCTGCCAGACCACTTTCAGCATTTCCCAATAATGATTGGGCTTCACATGGCCGAGGCCGTTTGGTATTGGAGAAACCCATGAAGAAGGAGAAAAGAATCTGTTGCGCATAGGGTAAGAAGGCAAGGTGTTTATAAAAATTCTGCCGCCGGTGATTTTGTCTGAGCGTCGAAGATGCGATTGGTGTCGTGACAAACATAGCAAACAAAAAATAGAGAGTCAAACCCATTTCTGGAACTGTGAAGTCGGACTTTCGATCACTGCCCGTGAAATTTGAAAACCAGTATGCGGACGTCCGGCTTGCTTTCTCCATAAGTTGGAGGAGGGATTGCTCCCGTCTCCATCCCATACCTCCATTCGGCAGAACTCATGTCGAGGCCTCGCAATGGACACCACTGCCCTCCGGTTAACGATTCCTCCTATCGGGCTTGTAAGAGACTTGCACTCTCCAAGGAACGCGCCCTGCCGGGCGCACAAAGCAAAAAGCTACAGCACGAAGGGCTGGAGCTTTTTGCAAAAACGGGATAATCAAAATTGCTTCTAACGAAACGACATCGCATAACCGAAACGCAGCGCAAAATCCGGCGCCCCGTTGTCCAAGCCGATGCCGATGCCGCCGCGGAGGCGACCGCCGCTTTTGAGCGCGTAGTCCAAACCGCCGGTGAGCAGCATGTAATCGCCTTCGGTTTTGATATTCAGCTCGCTGAGAATGCTCAATCCGCTCGGCAAAGGATAAATGACGCCGCCTGCAATCAGCACGCTCGTTTCACGATTACTATCTTTTGCGCCTGTGAAAGGATTCACACCTTCGATTTCGACGAAATCGATGCCGAAGGTTCCGGTGATCGCCAGGCCGCTTGGTGTGTTATGGCGAAGGGAGCCAAAGAATGTGAAATCAAAAGTGCCCTCGCCAATATCTTCGCTGCCGATGGGCAGGGTCAACAACGCGCCCACGGAGATGGGAGTGGCTCCCGGCACCACTTGATAATATCCCGCAACCGTCAAGTCAGTAATCCCGGATTCGCCTTTGACATTTGGGCCGAACTTACCCTCGTCCGGATTCTGGCTTTCGAAACTCACCCCCGCGCCAACTTGCAGCTTGGGTGTGGCGGCAAAAAGCGATTGAACCGAAATGTTAATGGCCGAGCCGAAGTCGCTGGTCCCGTACTGAAAAAAGCCTTCGCCAACGACCGCTTCCGATACCGGCGCGTCTTGAAAATAGGTTTGAAACAAACGCACATCGTCCGCTTTGTTTTGCGCATAACCCATGGAGCAGACCATGAGCAACAACGACACAGCCAGAGTAATGCGACGAAACATGTGACCTCCTTAAGAAATAGTGCGAGATGAAATGTGTTGTCATTTCTGATTGGAATAAATCGGCGGTAAAATAAGACATTCTGTATAATACAGCAAGGTTTTTATTTACAGGCAGGGGAAGAGAGAAAGGCTTTTCCCGGGATGGCTTTCTTG